>JABAOC010029565.1_pt3 | contig 11331 bp, 14 predicted proteins | sample 7062161 | NCBI WGS metagenome assembly JABAOC01 (sample SAMN14538625, study PRJNA623070) | marine sediment metagenome | biome: marine biome [ENVO:00000428]; feature: marine pelagic biome [ENVO:01000023]; material: deep marine sediment [ENVO:00002113] | place: India: Gulf of Khambhat ... | reverse complement strand
CGAATGCGCCGCCTGCAAAATGCAAATAGAGCATATCAGCAATTGTGTGGTGAGGCATCCGATTAAAGTTTTAGCGGAGGTTTACATTGTGGCGTAGAAGTTAGGGAATATGGCCTGGCTTGCGAAGCGAGCTTTAAGTCGGACTTACAGAGAGGGAAAGACAACACAAAGCGAAAAAAAATAGAGTTTCTGTTGGAAAGATCGTCTGGAAGTATGCGATAATACGGGTAGAATTGTGTTGGGAGACAACAAGATGAAGCGTTTGGCGAAGCTAATAGTAATCTGTGCATTCGTTGTCGTCTTTGAAAATTCTATCTGTTGTGGCTGGCTTCGAATGCGCGTTGAAGACGCTGTGCTTTTTGAGCGTTCGGAACTTATCGTTATTGGGTATCTGAAGACTGACTCAATCAAGTATATTCAACACAAGCGGGACAAGAACGAGGGCGCTAGCTGGGAGCATCATGCTGTGCTTGTTGTTACGGAAGTTTTGAAGGGCAAGCTCGATAAAAAAGAGATACCCCTTGTGATTCACTATGGACTTGATCCGTATATCGGTGGTCGATGTCCAAAGGATGGCGGGAAGATAAATATTCATGCCGGCCAAAATGGCTTTCCGAAGGACAGGATCGAGATATTGGATACGGGCAACAGCGGTTTTAGTCTTAAGCCGCTTGTGGAAGATGCGGGAAATGACAATATATGGTTTCTTCAAAAAAGAAGCGGAAGGTACGGCCACAGAGATGAAAACGGGCGATTTGGTATTGCGGACCCGGAGGAGCTTCAGCCAATATCGTTGAAGGATTATTTTCTGGCGTGTCTTGCCAAGGAACCGGAAATGGCCGTAAAGGAACAGCTCAGGAAGAAGCCGAATCTGGCAAAGCGTGTTGAAGACTATCTGCTATACGCAGAATTTCAGCGGGTTCTAAGTATTACGGACCCGAACGAGAAAGCTATACGCTTGTCGCGTTATCTATCACCCACCACGGCACCCAAGAATTACAAGGGACGATATGATTATTTTGTGAGGAAGCATCTTCGAGAACTCGGCGAATGTGCAGTAAAGCCTATGATAGCTATTCTTACGCAAGCGGAGCCACGTCACATGCTGAACACCCTTGTTCTGACGTTATACGATATCGGCAAAGAGGCTAAGCCAGCTGTTCCACATTTAATAAGAATGCTTGAGCAGAAAGGTCGGACTTCCACTTATTATATTCTGGCGGCTTTGCAAACTACAGGTGATTTGTCAGTGGTTGATTCCGTCAGGCCTTTTCTGGCCGACAAGGACATGCAAGTATGCTCCCAGGCGGCTGAGACACTTGCCTGGTTAGGTGATGTGGATTCTTTTGAGCGGATAGTTGCTGCGATACCAGAGGAGATCAGAGATCAGAAAGCTCACTATGTTAAGGATATGTGTGGCGCACTGTATCGCTTGGATCCTGCTAAGGCCAGGCCAATCATAAGAAAGGTGAACGCAAGAATACCAAGTATGGACATCACTAAGTTCATATCCGGGTATAAGGATAATGATGACTGATGGCTCTGAGATTGCTATACATCCTTTGAAAATTCTTGCTGAAAGTTACGCCCTATAGACGAATCCCGGGCGCATAACGAACAACGTGAGGAGCACACGCCATCAGTCTTCGAATTCGATATTGTTTTCCCTGCACCATTCGATTGCGATTTCTTTTATAGCGTTATTTCGGTAGTTGTACCATTCGTCTTCGACGCCGTATTTGTATATCGCATCTTTGAATCGTCGAAAGGCGCCGCTGCCGCTTATTAAGTCGCAAAGAGCATCGCCAATTTCCTGATTGTCCAAGTATGTGCAGAATCTCTCCATGATACTGTATTCATCGATGTCGTACTTAGTGGGCAATGGAATGTAATCGCCGGTTTCAGCTAATATTTCCCTGGCGATAATGACGAGTTCCCGCTCCCAGTCCGGCACTTCTTCAAGTGGCTCATCATCTTCGGCGGCCCGCATGGCGTAATCGGTCATAAGGACTACTTCGCCGGTTTTTATGTTCAGGAAGGAGGAGCTTTCGTCCGACTGAAATTCCAGGCCTTCAATGATTTCGCTTAATTTGACGCGGGCTTCCATAAGCTTTAACCTCTTTCTATGCCGTGAAGATTATGGCGGGCATTTTGCACAGATTGAGCGGAAAAGTGTCGTGCTTAAGTAGCGGTCGCCGCGGTCGGGGAGGATTACGACAATTGTGCCGGAAGTCATCTGTTCGGCAATTCGCAATGCTCCTGCTACCGCCGCACCGCTTGACATCCCGACAAAGATTCCCTCCCTGGCAGCGAGCAGTCTTGTTGTTTCGAATGCCTCGCCGTCCTCGATGGTGATTTTCTCATCCAACATGCTTTCGTTATAGATCGCAGGCACGATGGATTCTTTCATATTCTTGAGTCCCTGGATTGTGTGTCCTTCCGGAGGCTCGACTCCGACGACTTTGACCTGCGGTTTTTTTTCCTTGAAGTATTTGTATGCCCCCATCAGTGTTCCCGTTGTGCCCATGCCGGCAACAAACGTGTCAATCTCGCCTTCGGTTTGGGAAAATATTTCCGGCCCCGTCGTCTCGTAGTGGGCGAGGAAATTATTCTCATTCTCGAATTGGTTGGGCATATAATACTTGTCGGGTTCGGTATCGAGAAGCTGATGAGCTTTTCTGATGGCACCGTCGGTTCCCTCTTTTGCAGGAGTCAGCACAACTTCAGCATTTAAGGCTTCAAGGATATGCTGCCTCTCTGTGCTGACACATTCCGGCATACAAAGCTTGACCGGGTATCCTTTCGCCGCTCCTATCATCGCCAGAGCGATACCCGTATTTCCTGATGTCGGTTCGAGAATTATTTTACCCTTGGTAAGCTCACCGGATTCCTCCGCTTTCTTTATCATCCAATAAGCAGGGCGGTCTTTTACGGAGCCGCCGGGATTGACTCCCTCGAGTTTACCAAAGAGTCTCACGCTTGGCCTTTTACGATTCATATTTGTAAGTTCTACAATAGGTGTATTTCCTATGGCGGACAATATGCTCATCCTGACTTACCTCCAGAATTGTGCCGGATTTGTCCGTAGCACAATCAAACAGATTCGGATAATTTGTAAAATTGATTTTCTTCCGTACATTCTATATATTAACCCGGAGAAAGTAAAACTGATTTTGGGGAAACTAAGTATGGGATTGGTAAATAATAATCTCAAGCAGGCGGTATTATGGGAGCCAGCGGGGCAGGATAATAAGATTCGCTGCAAGCTGTGTAACTGGCGGTGCGTGGTCGATAGCGGCAAGCTCGGCCGGTGCTGTGTACGCAAGAATATCGATGGTGTGCTGTATTCGCTGACGTATGACAAAGTGTGCTCGGCCAATCCGGACCCCATCGAGAAAAAGCCGTTATTTCATTTTCAGCCCGGCTCGCGCAGTTTCTCGGTTGCGACGATGGGCTGTAATTTTCGCTGTGAGTTCTGCCAGAACTGGCAGATCAGCCAGGCGGCTATCGAAGAAGGGCGAATCGACGGCGAACCCATCGCTCCCGAGCGTATTGTAGAGGCGGCCGTTCGAAACGGGTGCAGTAGCATAGCTTATACATATACCGAGCCGACGGTTTTTATGGAGTTGTGTAACGATTGCGGCCGTCTGGCAAAGGAACGCGGCCTGACGAACGTTTTTGTCAGCAACGGCTATATGACGACCGAAGCCATCGACTTCGCGGGCGAATGGCTAAACGGCATCAATGTTGACCTGAAGGCGTTCAGCGAAGATTATTACAAGCGGCTGTGCAAGGCGAGATTACAACCGGTGCTTGATACGATTAGCTACATTGCGAAAGAGACGAACATCTGGCTTGAGATTACGACGCTTCTGGTGCCGGAGCAAAACGATTCCGATGATGAGCTTAAAGAGCTTGCGGATTTTATTGTCAGCGGTGCCGGTGCGGATGTCCCCTGGCATATCAGCCGGTTCCATCCGCAGTATAAGTATTTGGGTTCGATACCCACGCCTATCAGCNNCTTTCGAGATTGGCAAATCCGCCGGCCTGCGTTACGTTTATCTCGGCAACGTGCCGGGCTCGACATCTGAGAGTACTTTCTGCTATAAGTGCGGCCGAATGTTGATAGAACGTATTGGTTACAGAATCGCCACCAATAGTATAAAAGATTCGAAATGCCCCGATTGCGGGACACAGATTGCAGGTTTTGAGCTTTAGTATTATGAAAATCGTTGCAGATGCGAATATTCCGTTTGTCAAAGAGTGTTTTTCTTCCATCGGCGAGGTTACGGTTATTGGCGGCAGGGAAATGACGCCGTGGAATGTTGCTGATGCCGATATTCTTCTTGTACGGAGTATCACACCGGTCGGCGTCGACTTGCTGGCCGGCAGCAAAGTTCGCTTTGTCGGCACGGCAACGATTGGTTTCGACCATATCGATACTGGTTTTCTTGAGAGCAATAATATAGGTTTTGCATCGGCGCCGGGCTCGAATGCCAATTCTGCCGCCGAATATGTTATTGCCGGGCTGCTGGAAATAGGACAAAGATATGCTCTCGACCTGGAGGGCAGATCGATTGGCATTATCGGCGTGGGTAATGTCGGCAGCAGGGTAGCGAGGAAATGTGCTGCAATGGGCATGGACGTTTATCTGAACGACCCGCCGCTGCAAAGGCAGACCGGCGATAAAAAATATCTGCCGCTGGAAAAGCTTTTCTATTGTGATTTTATTACGTTACATACACCGTTGACGTTTGAAGGCCGGGATAAGACTTATCATTTGGCTGATGAGAAGTTCTTCAAATCGCTGAAGGAAAGATGTGTATTTGTGAATGCTTCCCGCGGTGCAGTGGTTGACAGCAATGCGTTGAAATCGGCCATACGGTCGGGTCGGTTGCGGGCCGTCGTGCTGGACGTCTGGGAGAACGAGCCGGATATCGATATCGAGCTTCTGAAAATGGTCGATATCGGCACGCCGCATATCGCGGGTTATTCGCTGGACGGCAAGATTGCGGGAATGATTATGATATATAAGGCTGCCTGTGAATATTTTGCCGTGGAGCCGAAATTCGACATGGAGGATTTTCTGCCGGAGCCAGCCGTGCCGGAATTGAATGTCTATTTTAATATAACAAATGATCAGGATGCGTTGTTTGGCGCTGTACGGAAAATATACCGGATTGACAAGGACGATGCGCGACTCCGGCGTGTTTTGGACAAGCCGCCGGAAGATAGAGGCAAATATTTTGACAGCATGCGTAAGAATTATCCCGTCCGAAGAGAATTTCAGAATACCAGTGTGATTGTCAAAGATGCGAACTCCAGTTTGGCCCAAAAACTGGTAGGGATTGGATTTAAATGAGTGAAAAGTAAAAAGTCAAAAGCGGAAAGTAGTGGTCAAAACGTTGTTGAGTGGCCGAAGGGAAGATTAGATTTTTCGGACGGGTGTCTTGTGATGGGGGTGTTGAATGTTACGCCGGATTCCTTCAGCGACGGCGGTGAGTTCTTCGATGCTGACAAGGCTGTCGCGCATGGTCTACAAATGGCGGCCGACGGCGCTGCGATTATCGACGTCGGCGGCGAATCGACCCGGCCTGGGTCGGCACCGGTCTTGCCTGGTGAGCAGATAAGACGGGTGATGCCAGTCATCGATGCACTTTGCGAAAAGACCGATGTGCCGGTCAGCATCGATACGTATAAATTCGAAGTTGCCAAGGCTGCTCTTCAAGCAGGGGCGGGAATGATAAACGATATTACCGCCCTGAGCGATGAGCGAATGGGTGAACTGGCGGCTGAGCGGCGGGTGCCCATTGTTTTGATGCATATGCAGGGCACTCCTGCGACGATGCAGATTGAGCCGAAATATGATGATGTAGTCGGCGAGGTTCTGGAATTCCTGCTGGGCCGGGCAAAAAAAGCTGAGAAACGTGGCGTATCAAAAGATATGATTTTCATCGATCCCGGCATCGGTTTCGGCAAGACAACCGAGCACAATCTTTCGCTCTTGAGAAATATCGATAAATTCGTCGCTGCCGGCTATCGCGTCCTTGTCGGCACAAGCCGCAAAAGATTCATCGGCCAAATCACCGGCAAAGAAAAACCCGCCGAGAGGATTTTCGGCACCGCCGCAACGGTCGCCCTTTGCGCCGCGGCGGGTGTCTCTATCGTCCGCGTCCACGACGTGGCTGAAATGGTGGATGTGGTCAAGGCAGTCGGAGAGGTGAATCGAAAAAGCAGGTAAGAGCTACCGGCAGGCAGATTACGAGCCGAAAAGATGCATTATTCTTGATACATTGTTTCAATAATATAAGATATTTGCAATCTGGAAGTTAATCAGATAGGTCGATAGATGTTTATACATAATCCTTCTGAAGGAGCAGGTAGTGCATGGCTGAAGGTGAATTGACAAAAGATGGTGTTATAGGGGCAATAAAAAAGTCAACTTCGGAATTGAGATCCTTCGGCGTGAAATCTATTGGTTTGTTCGGGTCTTTTGTTAGAAGCCAGAATAACCCCGATAGTGACGTAGATATACTTGTCGAATTCGATACCGGCAAAAGGACCTACGATAATTTTATCGACACATGTTTGTTGCTTGAAGAGTTATTAGGCCGGAGAGTGGAACTGGTCACTATCGATTCTTTAAGTCCTTATATAAAACCTTATGTTTTGAAGGAAGTTGAGTATGTTCCCCTCTCCGCTTGAATATCTGCGTCACGTTCTTGATGAAATAGATTATATCGAAAATGTATCCTGTGATATAGATGAAGCTGATTTTCTTGCTGATGAAACTTTGAAAAGGTCTTTTGTTCGTAGTATCGAGATAATTGGTGAAGCGGTCAAAAGAGTGCCGGCTGATTTCAAAGAAAAATATAGCGATGTAGAATGGAAGAAAATAGGGGGTATGAGGGATCGGCTCATTCACCACTATTTCGGCGTGGATTATCATATTGTCTGGGATGTTGCCAAAAATAAGTTGCCGGAACTAAAGCGGAAACTTACCCAAATAATGAAGCGTGAAGACGCCGGTTGAAAAATTGACTTGTATCAGAAGGGCTTCAATCGTTCGCGTCCAAGATATGGCTGAAATGGTAGAGTCCGCTTGATAATGCGTTTTTCTAAAAAAATAAAGATATTCAATTGCTGCCCGGCCTGCGGGGCAAGTGACATCGTTTTCAGTAACGATAAAAAATTCAGGTGCCGGGAATGTGCGTTTACTTATTATCACAATGTTGCCGCGGCGGTAGGGGCGATATTGGAATACGGTGAAAAGGTCCTCTTAATCAAGAGAGCCAAAGAGCCGGGGAGGGGCAAGCTCGACCTGCCGGGTGGCTTCGTGGACCCGAAAGAATCCGCCGAAGAGGCCGTGATAAGAGAAGTAAAGGAAGAACTAAAGATAGATATCAAAGAGCCAAAGTATTTAGGTTCTTATCCGAACATTTATCAATACGAGGGAGTGATTTATTATACATGTGATTTGTTCTTTTACTGTAAAATCAAAGCTCTTCCAGCAGATTTTAACAGGTCAGAAGTAGAGGAATTGATTTTGATGAGCCCTTTAGAAATACCTGATGATAGCATTGCATTCGAATCTGTAAGGGACGCCCTGCGGTTTTCTGGACGGAATTTCAACAAGTCTTTTTTATAATATCGGGGAGATGCATCGTTGAATTCAAGTTTGTATGACCAAAAGGAGAAAAACATGAAAAGAGCAAAAAAGAAAACAGCAAGACGAAAATACTCATTGAAAATACATAAAATAACAACTGCTCAGCGAGCGTGCGGCTTATGTGGCAAAACCGGGAATTTGACTAAAACTGAATGCTGTGACCAATGGATTTGCGATGATGAGGACCAATATATTTTGTTTTCGTACGCCAGAAATAGCTGCTATAGAAATCACGATCGATATACCCTGTGTGGATTTCATTACAATGAGGGGCATTCAGGAGATTGGAAGGACTGCCGGAAATGTAAGGAGCAGATTGAGACAGAGATGTATGTCTATTATGGCACAAACGAGTACAATTTTGAGAAGCTGCCAAATCCGCCGAAGTATGAGCCAACCAGATGCTCGAAGTGCAACGCAGTGATCGTGCTTAGTGAGGGCGGCTACTCGACGAAAGGCGATAAATATTATTGTGCTGATTGTTCGGATATTGATTGGTCGCGTTTCGGATTTAGGTAGGGTGCTGTATCTGGTTTGTCAATTGTCAACGTCCATGATGTGATTGAAATGCTCGATGTAGTTAAGGTTGTAAAAGCTATTTCAAAGAGTTAATGCCGGTTGGCATTAGTTTTGACATTGGCTGTTCGGTATCGGCTTTTGGAGTTGTGATAGTGTCACTCGTTTTTCAATATGGTTCTAACATGTCGTCTAAACGACTCAATTCTCGCCTGAAAGGGGATGTTAAACGCGTTGATATTGCCCGTACAGTTGAAAAATTTGAAATGGTTTTCGACATTTGGAGCAAGACCAATTGCTGCGCCGCTGCCGATATTATTCCTGGATCAGGAAGAAATATATGGGGGGTTCTATATGAGATTCCAGAGTATTTGATTGATAGACATAATTCAGGTTGTCGGAAATCTCTCGACGAAATTGAAGGAGAGTGTAAGAACTATAAGAGAGTGACTATTGATGTGATATTGCCTGATGGTACAAGAAAATCAGGAGTTTGGACTTACATTGGCAAGGACAGGAAAAAATGGATACAGACTTCTTGTGAATATGTCAAGTACATCATGCACGGTCTGCGGGAGAATAATAACATTCCAAATGATTATGTTGAGTATGTCAAGCGCCAAATAATTAGTAATAACCCTGGATTAGAGAGTCAAATTAACAAATTGTGAAACTTGGCTGCCATCGCTCGAAAAACGAGGATTAAATCGTTGGTATCTGTAGTTGATTATATGGAAGATCTTTGTAATAATGGAGAGTGGATACCTGATTTCGCAAGAACGATAGCAGAGATTTAGTCCATATCTAATGCGATTTTTAATACATCGCTGGTATTTTTGGCGAATTCAGATTTGATGCCTTTTAGTTTTTTAAGATGTCTGAAGGAATTTTTCAATTCTTTTAATGAATTTTTCTGCATCAGAGACTCTTTTTTCGGCTGTATCGCGTTCAATCTCAATATGAATGTTGTAATCGCTAAGGTCTCTATCTTCTTTTTCTTTTGTAAGAATTTGTGCGAAGTCTTTTTCGATCTTGCCAGTCTTTACAAGGTTTAATCCGAACATCCGCCTGACTGCAACATGAGATTGCGCCTCAATACCTTCGATTACCAATGCTGCTTTTGCAGCATGTAAGACTGCATAATAGGCTCTGGAAACACAATCCTCGTATAGTTGAAATTCTAAAAGTGCTTTTGCCGCCGAAAGAGTTTTTTTAGCCCTGATTAGCTCTTTTTATGACAAATCATTCATATTGTAATTGCATCCCTGCTGACGTTATGTACAAAAGAGGTGCCTTCTTTGCTCATTTGGTCTAATTTGTTTTTACTTATAACTTTCGGCGATATGCAAACATCCGATTGAAGTAATATATCTGTCGCAACATCGTACACTTTATCACGAATGCGCCAGTCGTCAGTTGTCACGATGACCAGCACATCCATATCTGAATCAGGTTTGTCGTCGCCCCGCACCTTTGAGCCGAACAGCTTCAACTCTAATAATTGGCTTTCCAGAATCTGTTTAAGACGGTTCTTGAATTCCTTAAGGATCGCTTTTTCTTGGGCACTTAACATTATCGTAAATCATCAATCCGGTTATTATGAAATTGTGTAACCGCTATTTTTACAATAATACCATATTACGGCCATAAAGGCAAAATAAAAGAGTTTTCTGTAAGTCTGATGCCCGATTATGTATTATATGCGGTTTGTATTCAGGGCGATTTTCAGTGCATCGGCGGTATTTTTCACAAATTCGAATTTCAGTCCTTTTTTTGCTTCTTTCGGAACTTCGGGCAGGTCTTTTTTATTTCTGGCGGGCAGGATGACGGTTTCTATGCCGGCCTGTTTGGCGGCAAGGATTTTTTCCTTCAGACCGCCGATGGGCAGGACCAGCCCGCGCAGCGTTATTTCACCAGTCATTGCCACATCCGGCCGGGTGGGCTTTCCCAGCAGCAGGCTGACCAGTGAGGTGAACATTGCTAAACCGGCACTCGGGCCGTCCTTGGGGATTGCTCCTGCCGGGACGTGGATATGATAATCGTACTTGCTGAAGTTTTCCGGATCGATTTTCAGTTTTTTTGTGTTTGCCTTCACAATGGAGAAAGCTGCCTGAGCACTTTCCTTCATGACGTCGCCGATTTGGCCGGTTAGCTGCAGATTTCCTTTGCCGGGCATAGATGCCGATTCGATAAAGAGCAGCTCGCCGCCGACCGGTGTGTAAGCCAGAGCGGTTGCAACGCCCGGTATTCCGGTTCGCAGAGCCAGCTCCGACTCGAATTGTGCCGGGCCGAGGATTTTTGCAAGGTCTTTTTTGGCGATGGTGGCCCGTCTCTTATTACCCTTGGCAACTTCCGTCGCCACGGCCCGGCAGACGGCTGCGATATTCCTTTCGAGGTTTCGCACGCCTGCTTCGCGAGTGTAGCCCTGAATAATTGCGAGTATCGCTTCGTCTTTTATTGTGCAGCGGTTTTTGCTCAGGCCGTGCTCTTTGAGCTGGCGCGGAATAAGGTATTTTTTTGCTATTTTGAGTTTTTCGATTTCCGTATAGCCGGGCAGCTCTATGACTTCCATCCGGTCACGCAGTGCCGGCGGGACCGGCTCGGTATAATTCGCTGTCCCAATGAACATGACCGTTGATAAATTGAACGGCTGGTCGAGGTAGTGGTCGGTGAAGTCGAAGTTCTGTTCCGGGTCGAGCACTTCCAGCAGGGCACTGGCCGGGTCGCCCCTGAAATCACTGCCGATTTTGTCCAGCTCATCGAGCATGAACACCGGATTTTTGCTGCCGCACTTTCGCAATTCCTGCAGGATTCGCCCGGGCAGTGCCCCGATGTACGTTCTGCGATGTCCCCGTATGTCGGCTTCGTCCCTGATTCCGCCGAGCGATATGCGTACAAATTCCCTTCCCATTGCCCGGGCAATTGATTTGCCGAGCGATGTTTTGCCCACGCCGGGCGGTCCGACGAAACAGAGTATGGGGCTTTTGCCGCTGGGATTCAGCTTACGGACGGCTAAGAACTCGAGGATACGTTGTTTTACCTTAGTCAGATCGTGGTGGTCGGCGTTTAGTATCCGCTGGGCTTTATTTATATCGAGCTGGTCTTTGGTTTGAATCGACCAGGGCAGTTCGCAGACCCAATCCAGG
>JABAOC010006848.1_pt4 | contig 11333 bp, 10 predicted proteins | sample 7062161 | NCBI WGS metagenome assembly JABAOC01 (sample SAMN14538625, study PRJNA623070) | marine sediment metagenome | biome: marine biome [ENVO:00000428]; feature: marine pelagic biome [ENVO:01000023]; material: deep marine sediment [ENVO:00002113] | place: India: Gulf of Khambhat ... | reverse complement strand
GGTCCCATTGATCACGCTGAGCACAAAGGAAGACATCACCCAAGAGGGCGACTTTGTCTTCAGAAATGGCCTCTCTTACCCTCTCCAAATTAGGGCTCTGGTGAGCTACGCCATTCAATATCTCGAGCGTTACCGATTTGGGGTCCTTTATCCCGATGATGGTTATGGAAAAACACTGAGTAGCCTGTTCATCAGCGAGGTGTACCGTCAGGGAGGAGAGGTCGTGGCCCTTGAAAGTTATGCGAATAGCCAGATGGATTTTGGCAATGAAATCAGGCGCATGTTTCGGATTCAAGATGAGGAAATCGGTGGGAGGAAAGGTCAGAAGCTCTACAACCCGATTATCGAATTTGATGGTATTTTTATCCCTGACCAGGCTGATCGAGTCGCTCTGATAGCCGCACAGTTGGCTTACTACAACGTCGTCGGCATCACTCTGATGGGGACAAACACATGGAACGACATAAGCCTACTGGAAAAAGCCGGAGAGTTTGTCGAGGGTGCATTGCTGGTCGACGAATTTTTCAAGGATAGCCAATCACCGGTCATCAGAGATTTCGTGGACCGTTTTCGGGAAACCTTCTTTGAGGAGCCAAGCATTCTCGCCGCTCAAGCCTTTGATGCCGCGAAGATATTTGTCACCCTGCTCGAAAACAAGCAGATTCTATCCAGAGAAGCGATGCAGAGGGAACTCTCCAGAATAGAGGATTTTCCTGGTACCTCAGGTTTCAAGGGGTTCGATCCAACGGGTGATGCAATAAAGAAGCCTTTTCTCTTGACCGTACAGGAAGAGGCATTTCACGAGCTGTCGCCTGACTTGAGAAATCCATTGAATCACCCGTAGCGAGACCCCGCCTAAAGACCACCATGCTTTTCAGACCTATCGCATCCCAGCAGCCCGTCGACAGGGAGTGAAACACCAGCCAAGATCGATGTTAAGGTGCGACAGAGGGGTATCTCAGAGATGACTTCGAGAAGAGGAAAAGAGATCCAACCATTCATTGTCATGGAGGTCCTGGAAAAGGCCGAGGAGATGGAAAGAGACGGTGGAAAAGAGGTGATCCACCTCGAAGTGGGAGAACCTGACTTCGACACCCCCCCTTGTGTTAAGGAGGCATGCCTCCAAGCGATGCAAGATGGGAAAACCCATTATACTGCCAGCCTTGGCCTCGTCGATTTGAGAGAGGCGATCGCGAATGATTACCGGGAGCGGTACGGAGTCGACATCGTGCCCGACCGGATCGTTGTGACCTCCGGAACCTCGCCGGCCATGTTGCTTCTTTTCTCCGTCCTCCTAGAGCCCGGAGACGAGGCGATCATTCCAAACCCCTATTACCCGTGCTATCCGAACATCATCCGGTTCGTCGATGCACAACCCGTCCCGGTCGACGTCTTCGAAGAGGAAGGATTCCAGTATCAGGTCGAAACCCTGGAGTCCCTCATGACTCGAAAAACAAAAGCCATCGTCATCAACTCGCCCTCCAACCCGACGGGCCATGTCATGGCCCCGGAGCTGATGGCCGAATTGTGCCAGCTCAAGCCTTACATCGTTTCCGACGAGATCTACCACGGTCTGGTTTACGAGGGGAAAGCCCACTCGATTCTCGAATTCACGGACAGGGCCTTTGTGATCAACGGCTTCTCAAAACTCTATGCCATGACTGGATGGCGGCTTGGTTATGTGATCGCTCCCAAGGAGTTTGTCCGACCTATGCAAAAGATCCAGCAGAACCTCTTCATCTCAGCCAACTCGCTGGCTCAGTGGAGCGCGATCGCCGCGCTAAAAAAGGCCAAAACCGATGTGCAAGCCATGGTCAAAACGTACAACAAACGACGGATCGAGATTCTCAAGAGGCTGAGATCCCTCGGCTTTGGTATTGCCACTGAACCGACTGGCGCCTTCTATGTCCTGGCCAACGCCAAGAGGTTCACCCAGAGTTCCTACGAATTTGCCTTTGATCTCCTTGAGAAAGCGAGGGTGGGGGTTGCTCCTGGAATCGATTTCGGAACCAACGCAGAGGGATATCTCCGGTTCTGTTATGCCAACTCCATGGAGAACATCGAAGAGGCCATGGAGAGGATCGGGAAATATCTGGAGTCATTTTAGGGATCCGAAATTTCTCCCACCACAGAGGTGAGATTTTTTTCGTTTGCCACGAGAAGGCGGCAAACGAAAAGCACTTATCCTGCCGAGCCCAGGTGCCGACCACTCCCGCAAGGGCGAATATTTTTGCCCATCGCGGCCTTCCGATGGGCAAAAGGAGAACTCTCGGTACGCTCTGCGTCTCCGTGGTGATATTGCTCTGCTTCACCTGCCTTTCCACAACCATGAATTAGGCTACTTGGCCTCCCTACACCACTCCCCTTACTGAGTGTTTTGTCTCCGGATCCTATGACTCAAGAGATGGGCCTGGCGGAGGGGTTCTGGGATACGGTATCTGGTACACGTTTCCAGAACCAGGTTGACAGCCCCCTGGAGATCGATCCGAAATCCGGGTGAGACGTAGAGGGGCTTTGTTTTGTGACGTGTTCTGACAACCGCACCAATCGTCTTTTTGCCGAGCATCAGAACCTCGAAATCTCCCCTCCAAAGCCCTACCCTGCAATGGTTTCCGATGAGTCGCGTCTTCGCGCATCCGACCGATGGACAGTCCAACAGCAGACCCATATGAGAGGCCAGGCCGATCCCTTTTGGATGGGCAATTCCCTGGCCATCAAAAATCCAAACATCCGGAGCTCGACGGATTTTCTTCGCCACTTCCAGAAGAATCGGACATTCCCGAAAACTCAGGTATCCCGGTATGTAGGGAAAATCAACCCGTCCAACGTGCCAGGCCTGATCCACGATAGTCATATCTGGGAGGGAGAGAACCACCATTGCTCCAAATAGTCGATCATCCTCCCTGGTGTAGGCAACATCCCCGCTTCCGACCCACCGAAATCTCCGACGAGTAGGGCTTCGGAAGAGCCGCTCCCTGAGACGTTCCTGGATAAGGCGTGCCTCTTCGACACTGACCTTCCAGGGGTGATGAATCTTCTGTTCCATGAGTCGAGGAAGCCTGGTTAAATCTTTTGTGGAGTTCCCATTCTCGGGGTCTTAGCCTTTCCTTCACCAGAGCCCCCTCTATCCAAGGGCTCGAATGTCGAGGCCTGGAGGGTAACGTCGAGGTAGGCATTCCCCTTTTTCTTGGCAATATTGAGTCTCTTGATTCGGATGGGCTGGGCTGATTGTTCAACCTGGTAAAGAAAGTCGACCAGTTCTGTCAGGGCGAGGCTCTCGAGCTTCATCTCCACTGAGGTTTCCTTGAATCGCTCGCTTCCAGGTGTTATAAGGGGTTTCATGTAGGCGATTTTTGCTTTGATCTGATTCTTCGCAGCCAAATTCTCCAAAAAGGAAAGCAGGGAGAATCCCGGAGTCGATCGGATCATTTCCTCAAGCGTTCTTGTGCTCTCCTTCAGACGAAAATAGTCCTCCTGCAAAGCCAAAACTTCTTTCAATTCCTCGGACTTTCGCGTGATCCTCCGGTCCAGGAGCTCCATGGCACTCATGTATGGAGAGACAATCAGGAGGTAGATCAGGAGGAGCGCCACGACGCCACCTCCTGCAAGGAGGATCTTTTGCTCTCTCGGATTAATCCGGATCATCGTGTTCTTCCTATAAAGTCCGCAATGAGATGGACAACCTAAAATCGACTTTATTATCTCTGGCGTCTACCCTGGCATTGGAGAGAGAGACACTTTCAAACAAATCAAAGTCCTGGAGGGCCTTCAGAATCCGGTCCACCGATTCAAAGGAATCGGTCCGTCCACTGAGACGAACCCTTTCGGCATCAAAGAAAAACCCATCCACATCCAACTCGACCCCGCTCGGGATTCGCTCGGTAACCTCTCGTATCAGGTCGATGGCCGTTACAGGCGATGCGCCGAGAGACATGAGAGCCTGGGATTCTCTTTGAAGCTCCAGGATTTTTGTTTTCATTTGCTGCCTTTCTCCCACGATCTGTTTCACCTCGGGGAAAGTCTCCTTGAAAACCCTCTGAACCTCGCCTTTTAACGCCATATACCGCTGGTTTTTCGCCCGATAGCGGCCAATACCGTCAAAGATAAAGAGAGCAAAAATCACGCAGAGAGCAATACCCACGTAAATCATCTTGCGTCTTATCCCTCTGATTTCCGTCTTGTAGACGAACTCGCCCTTCAGGAAATTGACCTGTGAATATTGCCCGTCAGCCAAAGCCCGCATGCTCAGACCATAGGCATGGGGCATGAGCGTTCGGTCCTCCGCCCTGAGTGGGACATCTCCAGAGACATCGAGCGGAACCGGAGCAATCTCAAGCTCCAACTTCTCAGAGAGGTAGGCCGAGAAATTGTTGAGCCGCGTCGTTCCACCACAGAGATAGACCTTGTCCACCTTTTTCTGAGAGACGGCCTCAAAGGCGTAGAACGTTCGTCCAATTTCCTGGGTCAACGAGCCTACCGCAGCCGTGACGGTTCGAGCGATACGTTTATCCTCTCCATTTAGGCTACCCTGCTCTTTCAGAGGCAAAAAGGCCTCGGCCTCCTTGAATTTCTCCGCGTCCTCTGGGGAAAGACCGAACTCCCTCTCAATCGCCTGACTAATCGTTCGGCCGGCAATAGGAATGGAACGAACATATCCGAGAGACTTCCCATCCACAATGCAGACCGACGTCATGGTATCTCCAATATCCACGATTCCGTAGCATCCCTCTGACCCGGTGAGCCCCCCCTGGGACAGACTAAAAAGGGCCATGAAGTCCACATCGACAAATCTCGGAACCACCCCTGCCCTGGCGAGAATCTCCAGCTTTTCCCTCAGCATATCCTTCCGGACAGCCACCGCGAGGAGCCTGGTCTTGCCTTCCTCCTGGCCAAGGATGTGATAGGAGATCACCACATCTTCAACGGCATAAGGGATATATCCCTCGACCTCATAAGGCACCACCCGGGCAATCTTCTTGCGGTCCGTAAAGGGAAGCGTAATGTCTCTGACCGATACGCCCATTCCCGGCATCGATACGACAACCATGTCGGCCCGCAGCCTGTTCTCTGAAAAGAGGCTCTGTATGGATCGGACGATGCGGTCGCCCTCGGGGACAGACTCATCCTGTTCGATCCTTTTCCGGAAAAATCCAGAGACCTCAAAGCCTTTCCAGCCAGCCCGTAGGACCGTGGCTTTGATGGAGTGGGTTCCCGTATCGAGGCCGATGACCTGACGACTCATCATCTCCCACCACCCTTGACCGGTCTCAGCACGCGAACGACCGTGCCCCTATCCAGCCCTAGGGTCTCCCGAGCACCCTTTTCTTTCATCGAGATCTCCAGAAGATCGGAGCTCCCAAAGATACCAAAGACCTCTCCCTTGCGGCCCTCGTCATAACTCTCGTACGGACCGGAGACCTTGTGGTTCGCCAACCGGATTTCCTGATTCCCCGCACCGACAAACTCCTCAAAAACACCGACGGAGATATTTGTAATCAGATTTCCAAACCGATCGACATGGATCACTTGCCCTTCCAGCATACCGTCTGAAATGCGAGGGCTCGGAAACGCCAACACCTGCCCAGAATCGACGGGAGGGCCAAAATCTTCGACGGACACGCCAAGAGACAGGTAGGCAGCAGTCGGAGCGAAGATATCCCTTCCGTGAAATGTCCGACTGGGGTTCGGCTCCACAAATTTTGGGTTCTCTGCGCTGACCGCCCGGATCACTGTCTCCCGCTCATATATCAGGGTGAATATTCCATTTTCGGGTCCCACGAAATAACCCCGCTTCGTCTCAACGATCATCGCACGCCTGCCGCTTCCAACACCTGGATCAACGACAGCGACATGAATCGTTCCATGAGGGAAATAGCTGTAAGTACTCGCTAAGACAAAGGCACCCGCCGTGACATCGTGAGCTTCGATTTCGTGGCTGATGTCAATGATAAGGGCCTGGGGGTTGATGCCGAGAATGACCCCTTTCATCGCCCCTACATATCCATCTTGAAGTCCGAAATCGCTGAGGAGGGTGATGATGCGACTCACGACGTCTCACTCCTCAAGGCTCTGATCGCCCTTTTGAAGGGCCGCTTCAAGATGCCCCGTTCGGTGATGATCCCATCAACATATCGGTTCGGGGTCACATCAAAGGCTGGATTGATCACCGACACGCCGCTCGGGGCAATCGACTCGTGACAAACTTCTGTGACCTCTGTTGGTGCCCGCTCTTCAATGGGGATGTGGCTTCCGTCTGAAAGGCTGAAATCGATGGTCGAAACCGGCGCTGCCACGTAGAACGGAATGCCATGAATCCGCGCCAGGGCGGCTAAGCTGTATGTTCCGATTTTGTTGGCCACATCGCCATTGGTCGCAATGCGGTCAGCTCCGACGAGAACGAGTTTGATCACCCCCTCTTTCATCACGTACCCGGCCATATTATCGGCAATGAGAGTCACGGGAACATTCTCTTTGGTCAGTTCCCAAGCGGTCAACCGGGCCCCTTGCAGCCGAGGACGGGTCTCGCTGACAAAGACCTGGACACGCTTGCCCTCACCAACGGCAGATCGGATGACCCCCAAGGCCGTTCCATAACCCGCCGTCGCCAGGCTTCCCGCATTACAATAGGTCAGCACTGTGTCCCCGTCCCTGATTACATCGCTTCCCGCCTGTCCGATTCGTTTGTTTGTCTCGATGTCTTCATTCAATATGGCACGGGCCTCGGCTTTCAGAGCCTCGACGGCATCATCCACCCGCTCAAAGCGGGAAAAGTGCAAAATCCGGTCCATCCGCTGAATGGCCCAGAAAAGATTGACCGCTGTGGGTCTGGCGCGCCCCATCCTCTCACACAAGTGCCGAAACTGATCGAGGAAGCTATCCATGCTCTCGACTTTAATTTTCGTTGCCCCTAAAGCAAGACCCGCGGCTGCCGTGACCCCGATCGCAGGGGCTCCCCGGACCGCCATATCTCGGATCGCATTCACGACCGACTCAAAATCCCAACATTCGAGGTATACCTCTTTGTGAGGAAGCAGTCTCTGATCGAGGAGAACGACATGATCGTCTTTCCATTCAATTGTCTTAAAGGACATAAACCTCGTATTCCTTTTTCCTTCCTGCTATTGCTCTAGTTTCTTCCTGAGAACCTCATTCACCATCTGGGGGTTGGCCTTCCCTCGGGTCTGTTTCATCACCTGGCCCACAAAAAAGCCGAAGAGTTTCTCCTTCCCCTTGCGGTAAGCCTCGACGAGGTCGGGATTCGCATCCAAAACGCTCCCAACGGCCTCCTCGATGGATCCGCGGTCAATCACCTGTACGAGCCCCTTCTCTTTGACGACGGTCGAGGCATCTTTTCCCGTTTTGTACATCTCCTCAAATACGGTCTTGGCGATCTTTCCACTGATGGTTCCGTCCTTGACCAGCTGGAGCATCCCTGCGAGAAGATCCGGCGTGACGGGTGACTCGGTAATCTCCCTGCCGTCGCTGTTCAGTGCTCCGAGGAGATCTCCCATAACCCAATTGCTGACCGCCTTGGGCTCTCGAAAAATCCCCACACATGCCTCATAGTAATCAGCCAGGGCTTTGGAACTTGTCAGAACCCCGGCATCGTATTCTGGAATCTGATACTCTCTCACAAACCGACTCCGCTTTTCCATAGGCAATTCCGGAAGACTCTTCCTGATCTTTTCGATCCAATCGTCGTCGATCACCAGAGGAACCAGATCTGGGTCAGGAAAGTAGCGGTAGTCGTGGGCCTCCTCCTTTCCCCTCATGGAAACCGTAATTGAACGGTGAGGATCCCACAGCCGTGTCTCCTGAACCACCGCTTCCCCGGCCTCTAATAAATCAACCTGGCGCTCTATCTCATAATCCAGGGCCTTTTCCACGTGGCGGTAGGAGTTCATGTTTTTCAGCTCCGTACGCGTCCCAAAAGCCTCTTCCCCCACGGGACGAACCGAGACATTGGCATCGCATCGAAGGCTCCCTTCTTCCATCTTTCCGTCACAGATCTCGAGGTACTGGAGGATACTGCTCAGCGTCCGGAGATAGGCGGCTGCTTCCTGAGCGGTTCGTATGTCGGGGTCGCTGACAATCTCGATCAGGGGAACCCCCGTCCGGTTGAAGTCGACATAACTAAATTGGCTCGTCTCCATCGACTCGTCCTCATGGACGAGTTTCCCCATTCGTCAGGATCTCCACATGACCATTCTCAGCCAGAGGCATCTCATATTGGGATATCTGATATCCCTTTGGAAGATCTGGATAGAAATAGTTCTTTCTCGCAAAAAGACTCTTCCGGGCGATCGTGCAATGGGTCGCAAGCCCCATTTTGATGGCGAACTCCACAGCCTTTTGATTCACCACCGGAAGAGATCCTGGAAGGCCCGTACAGACCGGGCAGGCATGGGAATTGGGATCAGCTCCGAAGGCTGTGGAACAGGAGCAGAAGATCTTCGACTCGGTGAGCAACTGTGCATGCACCTCAAGTCCAATGATCGCCTCGTAGTCCATCCTCTTCCTTCCCCCGATCGAACTGTAGAACCCCACATAATTAACCGAATTTTCAAGGACTTGTCAAACCGGGGAGTTTCATGCTGTTCGAGTCGTTCGACCGCTTCGCTCGTTCGAACGTTTTGACGCCTCGAGCCCGATGCTCCTTTCTTGACAAAACCATGCCCTGTCCATTACCTTGGGGTGAAATTCCACTGAAGGAGAGGATGGGCCATGCGAAACCTTATGATCGGTTTGGCGCTTTTCTTGATCCTATTTCATTTCGTCACCGCCCGCGCTCAAGAGAAAACATCTGAACCGCAATCCATCAGACTCACGCTCGAGGAGGCCGTCTTGGTGGCTTTGTCCAAAAACATCGATGTCAAGATCGAACGGCTCCAGCCCCAAATCGCAGAAACCGACATCGAGGCACAGGAATCGGTGTTCAACCCGAGGGTGAGGACAGAAATTTCCGAAGCTTCAACGAAGGAGCAGACTAGCGTTGCCCCTTTCCTCACGGGGAATGTCGAGCCTTTCTCCATCTCCACTGGCATCGATGCAAGCATAGAGAAGAAATTCACCACCGGCGCCACGGCGGAGCTTAAGCTCGACAACAATCGGCTCAGTTCCAATTCCTTTGTCCAGCGGTTCAACCCCTCCTGGGCAACTGACCTCACCCTTTCGGTTGTTCAGCCTCTTCTCAAGGACGCTGGCCGCAATTTCAATCTGGGCCAGATTGTGATTGCAAAGAACAACAAAGATATCTCGGACATTCAATTCAGGAAACGGGTTATCGATGTCATCACCGCGGTCAAGGAGGCTTACTGGGACCTTGTCCGTGCGATTGAGCGTCTCGATGTGGCAGAACAGTCCGTAGAGCTGGCTCAAGACCTCCTGGAGATCAACAGGGCCAAGGTCGAGGTCGGCCAGCTTGCTCCGATCGATGTCGTTGAGGCAGAAGCGGGAGTCGCAGCAAGAGAAGAAGCCGTTATTCTGGCCGAAGATGCCATTGGTGACGTTGAAGATCGTTTAAAGGCCCTCCTCAACCTAGATGGTCGTTCTCCGCTCCTGACCCAGTCCATCACGCCGGTCGATCGGCCCATGGACGCCAGAATCGGCTTTTCTCTGGCCGAGGAAATCAAGACGGCCCTGGCGAATCGACCCGACTACCTTCAGACGAAGACAGAACTGGAGAATCGAATTGTCAATCTGAAACTAGCCAAGAATCAAGTCTGGCCCCGAGTTGACATGGTTGCCAGCGCGGGAGTCAACGGCCTAGGCGGGAGCTATGACGACGCTTTTGACGAGATGGATGGGGAATTCTACGACCTTCGTATTGGCCTTCGCTTCGAATACCCCCTGGGGAACAAGGCTGCCAGAAGCCAACTGGTTCGCCGCAGGTTAGAGCAACAGCAAACCGAGCTCAGGCTCTCTGATCTCGAGAAGAATATCGCCCTTGAGGTGAGGGAGGTAGTCAGAGAGGTGGAGACCAGTTTTAAGAGAATCCGGACGACCCGGGTGTCCCGACGGTTGGCTGAAAAAAAGCTGGAAGCCGAGCAGGCCAAGTTTGAGGTCGGGATTTCCACAACCAAAGATGTTTTGGATTTCCAGGTTGACCTGGCCGTTGCCCGGAGCCGAGAGGTGGAAGCCCTGATCGACTACAACAAAGCTCTTGTCCGACTCTATCAAACGGTGGGGACCACCCTGGAACAAAGCGGCATCACAACGGACATATTAGGCTCAAATCAGGGGTAGTATGTCTCAAGAAGCCACAAAGAATCACTTCTGCCTGCTCCAGGAGGGAAGGACCCGAATTCTCATCGATCCGAATTTCCGGTCATGGTTGCGGGAATTGGGGTTCCAGGGGGTTGGGGAGATCATCGAAAAAACAGAGATCGATCCAGACCGTGGCGGGAGGCATGGGCTTCGCGTTTTCTCCCCGAACGGAAGGTCTGACAAACGTGTTATCATCCGCCGCTACGGCCGGGGCGGGCTGCTGCGCCGCCTCCTGGGGAACAGCTTTCTTTTTGGATCGAGGCCCTTCCGTGAGATCTTGATCACCCATGAGGTCAGAAAACGGGGAGTCCCAACCGCACAGGCAGTCGCAGCCCTCCATCATCGGGTTTGGGGGCCTCTCTATCGAGGCGACCTGGTCACAGTGGAGATTCCCGACACGAAAGACCTGGTCTCGCTCTTTTCAAGTTTCGGCGGGCGCCCTTCAAGGGAGGCGAACATCCTGAAGCGAGAGATCGCTCGGGAGGCAGGCCGCACCATCCGATTCATGCACGACCGTGGCATCTATCACGGCGATCTGAACCTGAAAAACCTTCTGGTTCAGACCTCGAGTCCTGATGGCCCGAGGGTCTACATCGTGGATTTCGACCGCTCGAAAATCTCGGGGAGTCTTTCACCGAGAAAGAAAATGAAAAACATCCTCCGCCTCGACCGATCGGCAGAGAAGTTGAAGACTCAGGGAATCCCCATCAAGTATACGGACAAGATCCGCTTTTTCCATGCCTACGCGCAGGGGGATAATGTGCTGATACAGTCCCTGAGGCGCTACGTAAAAACTTACCGCCTTCGCGCTTGGCGGTACCGCCTCGGATGGTCTGCCGACCAATTGCTCAACCCTTCATCCCGCCCGTGAGAGATTTCTGAAAAAGCCGCTCTTCGCTGTTCAAAACCTTTTTTCGACAATTCTAAAGCTCGACTTCATTGCAAATGTACCCTGCGGGCCACTTCGTGTCAAAACTCGGCCTTTCATAGAATCACTAGCTTCTCTCGCCCGCTCTCCCCCCGCAGATTCCTGCGGAGGCTCGCTCGAGCTCGCAGAGTTCACAGAG
>JABAOC010015576.1_pt1 | contig 11343 bp, 9 predicted proteins | sample 7062161 | NCBI WGS metagenome assembly JABAOC01 (sample SAMN14538625, study PRJNA623070) | marine sediment metagenome | biome: marine biome [ENVO:00000428]; feature: marine pelagic biome [ENVO:01000023]; material: deep marine sediment [ENVO:00002113] | place: India: Gulf of Khambhat ... | reverse complement strand
TATTACACCATCACAAAAAGAGGAATTGAAGAATTGGTCAAAGCAAGAAAAGTTTACGAAAAAATCATGGATGGTTTCGATACACTATTCCAGCAACATAAAAAATTAAAAAATATGTAATGAATATGCCTGTGACATTCGGACAGCAGACATGAAAAAATCCCCACCTTCGATACCTCGCTTTCTCTTATGTCTAATCAGAGATAAAACAAACCACGAATCTCTCATCGGTGATTATGAAGAGACCTTCCATTATTTCGGCACAACCTATGGTTACGCCAAAGCCAGAATATGGTATTGGGGTCAAGTGTTCAAAGCACTTCCTTTCTTAATTTTAAGCTCGATTCTCTGGAGGTTCGTCATGTATAAGAATTACCTGAAAATAGCGCTGAGGAGGATGTATAGACATAAGACATTTTCATTGATTAACATCGTCGGCTTGGCATTAGGTATGGCGGTATCTATGTTACTGATTGTCTATATTATCGATGAGCACAAATATGATAAGTTCCATAAAAACCTGGAAAGGATATACAGAATCGAAGCAGAATGGGGAAAAAGCCTTCCTCCTATTATAGGGCATGTTTTACCCCAATCGGTTCCGGAGATAGAATTATGCACCCGTTTTCAATTTCCGGGAAGCTTGACTTTAAGCGCAAATAATAAAGCGTACACAGAAGAGGACCTGGCCTTTGTGGACAATACATGCTTTGATATTTTCAGCTTTGATTTTATCCATGGATCTGCTAAAACTGCCCTGACTGCCCCTTTCTGCATAGTTTTGACCGAAAGTCTTGCTAAAAAAATGCTGGGGACGACCGACGCGATTGATAAGACGATTGTTTACAATAATGAACAGGAGTTTAAAATCACGGGGATCATAAAGGACATTAAATATTCTCATCTTAAAATTAATGCTCTCGCATCCATAGCCAGCCTGAATTCCATCAAGAATGACCCTGACTTTATTCTCTACACTGACGGCTGGATGTATCCGACTTATGCCTTGTTACAGGAAGATGTAAATATCAAGTCGGTTGAAAACAAAATGAATCAGGTATTAAAACCTATGGCTGATTACCAAGACATTAATTTCTTACTATATGCATTAAAGGATATTTATCTTTCCCAACCAGGCCATGAGGAAAGGAATACGATACATGGAAACAAGAAGTTGATAAATTTACTAATCCTGCTCGTTATCTTGATTCTACTGATTGCTTGTATCAATTTTATCAATCTATCCACAGCCGTTTCATCCACAAGAAATAAAGAGATCGGGATTCGAAAAACAACCGGATCTTCCCAAGCGCAATTGATTTATCAATATATTTTCGAAACAATCTTGCTCTGTCTCCCCGCTATCGGTGTCTCGATTTTGATCGCTGGAAGCATCGAACAATTGATTAATAACTTGTTTTCTTTAGACTTGAATATCAACTCTTACTATTCGCCAGTCAATTTCTTGATCGTTACTGGGTTTACTGTACTTTTTGGCGTTTTATCAGGCTTGTATCCTGCCATTATGCTTAGTAAAAGCACACCATCTCTTTATTTGAAAAATAGAAGCGGCAGACATGAATTAGGAGGTTTAAGAAAAGGATTGATAGTTTTTCAGTTCAGCGTTTCAATCTGCCTGGTTATTACGGTTATTACCATCCAAAATCAACTGCACTATGTGCAAAACAAGAATATGGATCTTAGCAGTGAAACGGTCATTGTTTTGCGCACCAATCAGATATTAAGGACACATAAGAATGCCTTCAAAAATAACGTGTTGAATAATCACAGTATTCAGAATCTGACCTATTCATCTTATATTCCAGGTGAATACTGGGGATCATGGGGCTCGATGCACATAGAAGGGAAGGGGAAATACAGGCATGCTTTTAATAGGATCGATCCCGATTTCTTCCAAACTTTTGGCATTAAGATCGTTGAAGGCCGCAACTTTTCCTGGAATAGAAAAACGGATGATTTTGGAAGCCTTATCATTAATGAAACCTCAGTGAATAAACATGATCTGAAACAGCCATTAGAAATGCAGGTGAGTAAAACCGGAGCCGGTATTGAAGGCCCGGTGGTTGGGGTGGTGAAAGATTTTCACTACCGTTCCTTACACCGGAAGATCGGACCGGTTGTTTTTTATTGGAACACCCAAAATATCAATCAATTCACCGTGAAGTATGTAAGTATTAGGATAAGTGAGCAAAATGTTGCTGAATCCATTTCCCATATAGAATCCGTATGGAATCAAACATGCCCGGAATTCCCGTTTGAGTTCCAATTTTTTGGGGATTTGCTCGATGGTTTATACAAAACCGAACAGCAGTTTAGTAACATTATATTTATCTTTTCTTTATTGGCCATATTTATTGCCTGCCTGGGTATTTTAGGGCTTGTGATGTTCTCAACCGAGAGACGCACCAAGGAAATCGGGATCCGCAAAGTGTTGGGAGCATCAATACCCGATATCTTCTGGATGATAACCCAGGATTTCACCAAATTGATTCTTCTGGCAGCACTGATTTCCTGGCCTATTATTTATTATGCCATGAACAAATGGCTGCAGCGCTTTGCTTATCATGTGAATTTAAATGTTTGGATTTTCATTATTTCCGGCCTTGCGGCTCTGGTCATCGCTCTGCTTACCGTAAGTCATCAAACCATCAAAGCCGCCACCGCCAATCCGGTCGATTCGCTGCGGTATGAGTGAGTATTTATAGCTGAAACTCCAATCAGGATTTAAGATTGTAATCCAAATCCATTAAAACCATGAATTCCCTATTTTCTAAGTCTTGATCCCTATTTTCAGGGGTGTTTTCTTTTTTACATTTGGGACATTCTATCCCCATTGTTCCCTCTGCTTACCTGGCAATAAAATAATAATTAATGTGAGGAGTATCAAATTGAATGATTGACCTATCCTCGCGTTAAAAAAAACGTTTAAGCCTGCTTAATTAGGATATGGTTGCCTAAATGATTGGGGGGATAGAGACTCAGGGACTCCTAGAGGTCAAAAGACAAGGATTGTTTATGAGGCAAGAAAATGTCTCTGGAAAGCAGGGCTTGGGCCATGATATACTCTAAATCGATTATCTATTATAAATCGCATGTGAATATTTGTTAAAAATGGACAAAAGGATTCTTGCAGATAATCTGACTCTCCCAATCGCGAAAGGTTCTATTCCAGTGGATAAAGCCCTAACAGACTATCACCAAAAAGGAGAAAGAATGGAAGGCGTTGAAAAGAAAGGCAACATCCGCTGCGGCCTTAATCCTACAAAAAAAACATTATTTTATCTCTGGCTGATTATCCTGAGTTCAATTCTTGCCTGTGCTCAGGAAAAGAAGCTGCGAGAGCCGGATGTTGAGTATGAGCCCAGCCCTCAAAACGTTGTTGAGCATATGCTTAAGCTGGCGAATGTTCATAAGGGCGATGTCGTATACGATCTCGGTTGCGGCGATGGTCGTATTGTGATCACGGCTGCAAAAAAGTTTAAAGCCACTGGCGTCGGAATCGACATCGACCCGATGAGAATAAAAGAGTCGGAGGAGAATGCACGCAAGGCAGGAGTCATGAACCGTGTGACCTTCCGCCTCGAGGATCTATTCACAGCGGATATTCAGGAAGCGACGGTTGTTACACTCTTCCTCAGCGGTTCAGTCAACTCGAAGCTTCGCCCAAAGCTCCTGCAGGAACTCAAACCGGGCACACGAGTCGTTTCCTATTACTGGGACATGGATGATTGGGAACCTGACAAGCAAATTGAGGTGGACGGCGATCCAATCTACCTTTGGACGATCCCTGAAAAAAAGTCTCCTCAGCGTGACTTAAGTAGGGTAGATGATTCAAGCATCTTCTGAAGCTATTACATAAGTACGCTTATACTACAAAACGAAGTGTTGAAAACTTCTCCCCCTTCAACCCAACTAGCCTCTTCTTCGCATCTTCAACCTCAGCAATACCAGGGTCAGCCTCTTTCCAGAGGTCGAGGAATTTATCGTAGTGCTCAAAAACGTTGGCTGGTCAGTCTATCCCTAAGTATGGCCCCTTATTCTTTTTAGATGTTTCTATTCTTGCTTTTTTCTAACCGGACCCAAATATTTATCAAGCCAGGCCAGAGATTCTTTTATGAGCTCATTCATAGGGATAAAATGATCTGTCTCATATACTTTCAAATCTTTATCTTCTTCTGGAGTTCCCAAAAGATCAAACATCGGTTTCACGCAGGTCTCATGTGGGTGTAGATAATCGTATTTCCCGTTGAGCATTAAGGTGGGAATTTTAACTCGAGTCATATAATTTATAGGATCTGCTTCAGGGCGACAATACCTTTGTTGTATCGCTCCGAGGAGAAGGATGCTGATTTTGAGACGATTTTCGACTGCGGGGATAATATTTCCCATAACACCACCCCAACTGTAGCCGTAATACGCCAATTTATTTATGTCTATATCCTCCCGTGTTTCAAGATAATCAAGGCTTCTTTTAAAATCTTTGACCAGTTTAGTCAGATAATCGACGTATTCGTGAGTCTGAATATTCCACTGACCCAAATATGGGATTCCATCTCTACGCTCGAACGTTCCTTTGTAGACCGGATAGACAACTGCCCGGCCGTTGGTTAGGATAAAAGAAAGGAATCTTTCGAATTCATAATAGCGCACGAGATTTTCACTCGATATCCTCGATGTATTTGAGCCTATTCCAGGAAAATATAAGACTGTTTGATAGGGAGGATCATACTTCTTAGGGAGAAAAAGGTGAATGATCAACCGTTCGTTCCCATAGACAGCATCAAAGGTGATCTTCTCATGGATCCATTCATCTGAACTCTTATCCATCATTTCCACTTGTGCATTCAAGTCCGTCTCATCGTAACTGAATTGTTCTTTGTACACATTGAAAATTTCATCAGTAACAGGATCATAATAATCATCAAGCGCTCCATCCTTCGGAATATTGGAAGACGGTATTGCCTGAAATCCTGACTCGGTATAGAAAAATCTTCCGCCAAGACTGACTCTGTTGCCACCTCTTCGGGTCACCATGTTCAGCGCAATTCCTCCAGCCTGAGTTTCAACGTCCGNNGCCTGGGTTTCAACGTCCGTACCGCCAACAGTCACATGCATCTCCTCAATGACGTCAAAGTCATAATACGTTGGAGAAGATCCCATGGCCGTACGGTCTGTAATGTCAACACCGTCAATTGTCCAGGTGTTTTCAGTCGGTTGGCCGCCTGCGGCAGTAAAAACGGACTGCTGACCTGAAACGTTTCCACCAACATTCTCCCTGTTGACTTGAACGAAAGGAACCATCTGAATAATAACCCAGGGATCTCTCGAAGTAGGCAAAGACTGCAGCGCCTGATAGGTCATTGTCTGTGAAATTTCAGTTTTCTTGGGGTCGACAACAGGAGAAACAGCTGTAACCGTTACTTCTTCTTCGATAGCTCCCATCTCCATGGTCAGCGTGAGATTTGTATTTCTTCCGACTCGAACAATGATCCCTTCTTCTATCTTGGTCTTGAATCCGTCGAGCTCCATCTTGATGACATAGTCGATCTCAGGAAAGAGGGAAAGGAATCTGAACTTACCCTCTGCAGAGGTGATTTGTGTCATAGGAGCGGTTTTTGAACCAGTTAAAGTCACAGTCACACGGGAAGAGGACTTCCTTCCTCATCAGTGACAATCCCGTGAATGTTTCCTGTTCTGTGCTGGCCGAGGAGTGGAATCGCTAAGAAAAGGACACAAAGAATAATTAGAGGCTTACGCATGATAACCCTCCATTACTTATTTAGCTTAGTAGTTAGCACAGTAGAATTTATATGACAATGTACTTTATACAATATACACAAATAGCTACACCTCAGAAAAAACGCATGAATGTTCATTCTCATCTTCTTTCAATTTAATTGCTGTTTTGTAGCTTAAGTGAAAAGATTTTTAGGCAGGCGCGCATTACTGGCTAAGCCTTTTTTGATTTCTTCCTTAATTATCTTTAAAAAACCTTGACAACCAATATTTATATTTTTTATAGTGCAGTCATTAAAAATTTGGGTATATTCGGTGCAAGATAAGAACGAGGAGTTCCTGACAAACTCTCCAAAAAAAACTGCAGATACTCAAAGAAGATAGCCGCATTAGATAAGGGTATGGGATTCGGGATAGATCCCAAAGTAAAATAAGTCGAATTTCACAGCGCTTTTTTCATTGTGAGACGACTTTGAGGGGATAGATTGAAGAAAAACTTTTTGTCTCTACGCGGCTTATCCCTGTTTGTCGTTAAGACATTTATTTTTATTTCGCTTTTATTCTCTCTGCTTAATCCCGTCCTTCCTCAAAAAGATACAACCAGGATCTTTAATCTCAAGATTGCTGTGGATGAAGAATTGAGAATGAAATTGACATGGCGACCGATCATTAAAAAAATAATCCATACTGTCTCAGAAGATTTTGACCGAAATTTTAGCATCCGATTTAACATCAAAAGGTTTGAGAATTGGGCATCAGACGACTCCAAACGAACAACTTATGATCTATTGAATGATTTGAGAAAAAAAGTACTTCATGAAGATTGCGATATCGTTATTGGCTTTACTTCACAGAGACGCGCAAGAAATGATTATAGCGGGGCCGCCATGTATCTTCATAGTTACATAGTCTTAAGAGCGCTAAGGTCCGGATCACTGATGTGTAAATTGCTCAAGCATGAGCTCTGTCATTTGTTCGGAGCATCTGATATCTACGAGAAAAATTCAATCATGAACATAAATGCTCTTGGGCAGGAATTTGATGAATTTACACAACAAATAATCTCTTTGAATAAATATCGAAATTTCAATCCGGATACTTTTCCCTTGTCCGTGGACAAAATAGAAGAAGCCATCGCCATTTATGAGCAGAGACAAAAAATAGATTCCGAGGAAGCAGGCATCCATATTTTATTGGCGCTGTTGTACCTGCAAAAGAGAGACCATGAATCCGCGCTGGAAGAATGTTTTCAAGCTCTTCAAATGAATCCTGATTCATCGGAAGCCCTTCACCTTATAGGCATTGTCTACAGGAGACAGGGGAAGATCGATCAGGCGTTGAATGAATACAGGAAAGTCCTTCCTCTTCAACCAGCTCTCCCTGAGATTCACTATAACTTAGGGATCGCCTACAAGAAGAAGGGGATGGTCGAGAGGGCAATTGATGAATACACAAAGGCTGTAGAACTCAATCCGAATTATGCTGAAGCGTACTCCAACCTAGGAGATCTCTATGTCGAAAAGAGGATGGCGGATGAAGCGATTACGAATTGTCAAAAAGTACTTGAGATCGATCCATATTCAGCCCACGCACTTTCTCACTTGGGCGCGGCCTATATACTCAAAAGTATGCTCAGAGAAGCGGAGGCGATTTCCAAGGAAGCTCTAAGCATCGACCCTGACCTTGAAGAACCGCACAACAATTTGGGCATTATTTACATAAAAAGAGAAATGTTCGACCTTGGAATCAACGAATACATCAGGGCAATTGAGATAAATCCTTCTTATGCCGAAGCTCATCATAACCTTGGACGGGCTTACTTTCTCAGAGGACAGATTAACGATGCTATCACTGAGTACAAAAAAGCCATCCGGCTAAAAAAAGGCTACTATAAAGCTCATTCCAACTTAGCGACAGCATACATGAAAAAAGGTATGGCCGAAGAAGCGATTGTGGAATTGAAAAGTGCCATTCAGATAAAACCTGATTACGGAGTGGCTCATTACAACCTGGGCTATGTTTATCTCGGGAGAGGGATGCTGAAAGAGGCTGAAATCGCCTCTCAAAGAGCCATAGCTCTCAACCCGGAACTTCCCGAGCCACACATTCTCCTGGGGATTATCTATGAAATTGACAATAGAAATGATGACGCAGAGAGTAAATACAAAATGGCATTAAAGCTCAATCCAAATTATCTGGAGGCTCATCTTAATCTGGGTAATCTCTATTTTAAAAAGAAACTTCTTTCTGACTCCGCTTTTCATTACAACAAAGTCATCGAGATTAATCCTCATGTCGGGCAGGCCTATAACAATCTGGCGCTTATTTTTTTCAAACAAGAGAAATATTCTCTGGCTTTGGAATACGCAGAAATGGCCGAACAGCGGGGTTCTCAAGTCCATCCGGAATTCAAGAAAAGGATTCTGGAGCTGGCAAAAAAGAAAAGGAATTGAATCCTCCCTTCGTCTGATTATCCCTTTATTCTGAATTATTCCTGTTTTATATCTCTTAAAAATGACTTTTAAAATAACTAATTAAAAACAGCATTTTCCACATTATCTTCACAAGTTATTCATATTTCTTTAGATATAAATAGGAAGATTTTAGAGAAGGACAGGACCTCTTTTGGAGAAGAATTTAATCCTCAATTTTAATGGAATGAGACCGACTAATTCTATGGGTGAAAGGAAAGCCAGGGTTGCTGAACTTGGTAGAGGAGGCAAGGATGGACAGGAAATTTTTCATCAGAGGCTATAACGAGATAGCCGATTTCCCCGTCCTGTACGACGACCACACATACTCCCTGGAAGAAGCAAGCATGAAGGCAAAAGAATATTTGCTGGAGAAGGGACTGCTTAGCAAAATCATTATTTATGAACAAGACGAAGGAGAAGAAGGAAGAGCGAGAAAGTTCATCTGCAAGAACAAATTCGGAAAGCTGGAGGAAATTGGCGGCTGGTTTAGAAGATAATTTTAGAATCAGAGAAAAACGGTTACGTTAAACATCCATTTCGGTCTGAGACCACTCCATTCTATTTTCAATTATTATTAGTGAATCCCATCTTATAGAGTCATTACAGTTGATTCACTATTTTTAAAAATCTTTGGATCGCTTATTCCCAGGCGAAATCACTTCACCTGAAAAGCTGATGTGAAAGGTCGAAAGAATTGAATAAGAATCTAATCCGCTTTTTTAATATAGATGCTTCCTCCGGAAGTGTACAGATACAATTCCGGTCCGCCGTTGTTTATTTTTGCGTTTAATGATCTTTTGCTTATCTCACCCTTTATGGTGACTGGAAAGTCGGTGTAAACCCGTCCGCCGCTTGTCTTGGCATTGACATTCACTCCAATATCTTCTGCGAGATAGACTGTGACAGAGCCGCCGGAAGTCGACAGGCTGCAGTCCGATTTAGGCTGGGTGGAGATATAGGCCGACACACTTCCACCGGATGTCTTCGCTTTGATGGTTCCTTTCACTTCTTTGACAGAGATGCCGCCGCCAGAAGTATGGACATCGACATCGCCATTCACCTCTCCAACTCTAATGCTCCCTCCGGATGTGTGCGCAAGAACGTCTCCGGTGACCTCTCCGATCGTGATGCTTCCTCCAGAGGTGCTAATGTCTGCGGATCCCATGCAGCTGACCAGCTTTATGCTGCCGCCGGAGGTTCTTCCCCAGACAGGGCCCTCAACGCTGTTGAAACTCATACTGCCTCCGGATGTTTTGCTGCGGACTTCACCTTTCAAGTCATCGACTGATATACTGCCGCCGCTTGTTTTCAAGTCAATATTGAATTCCCGAGGGAGAGAAACATCAAAATGGAAGCGGACATATTTTCCGATATTACTCAATAATTTTCTCAATCCACTCCGCTCGTATTCTCCTGTGACATAGACTGTGTTTCCATCCTGGCGAAAGCGTATATCGAAATCCTCCAGGATTTCTTTGGCTCTTCTGGAGTTTGCACTTCTGATTTCTCGAATGACTTCGACTTTCAGGGTATTCGTGTTTGAGGTGTTGATTTCGATGGAACCCAGGTCTGTATCCAGAATCAGCTCTCCTCCTGGCCTGACATTGAATGATTTTTGGATGTTGTCCTGGGCAATTCCGTAAAGACACGCCGTGGAAGTTAAAGTGAAAGTCGTGATAAATACGAGTGTAAATAAGATTTTTCGGGAAAATTTTAGCATTGTGTTATCCCTCCTGTAGTTTTTTTTCATTAGTTCGTTTTTCTTCAAAATGTAGTACACGACCATTTATATTATAAGACGAATTATAATAAAAAAGGTTCGTTTTCAGATAAAAAAAATTTTGTTCCCATTGCCGCGAACTTTTAAAGAAAATTTTAGGTAGAACCGAAGTTAAGATATCTCTGTAAAAAGATCAAGGAAGAGTGAATGTTTGATGAAGTCCATATAAAAACTGTAAAATGGGGAGGCCTGCGAAAGGATTTTTTCTTATGAGATTGCCACACTGTGCTCGCAATGAAATGAAAGAATGAGAATGTCATGCGTTGGCCCTATTCCCTTGAATAAAATAAAGCTAAATCCGGTCAATCCGAAATGACATATTTTGAGGAGAATTGAAATGATTAGAAAAAGGAAGTGCCTGATCCTTCCTATAAATGCAATTTTGGCTTTTCTTTTCCTGCTATTTATTCCTGTTTATGCCGAACGGACAGTTAAAGTCTGGGAAGAGCCATTGGTCATCCCATCTTATAGATTGGGGAAGCCTGATTTGAATCCGATATTTTATGCGGGAAGAGCCTACCAGGGAGCGAAGGGAGCGGTCTACCCTTATCCCATGCTCGATAAGCTGACGGATATCAGAGAGAAAAAGACCTTCAGAGCTGTCTATCTTGAAAATGAATACGTGCAGATTTGTGTGCTGCCGGAGGTCGGAGGCCGTATCTTTTCAGCTCTGGATAAGACCAACAACTATGATTTCTTCTACCGCCAGCATGTCGTCAAGCCCGCTCTTATCGGGATGCTCGGGGCCTGGATTTCAGGAGGAGTGGAGTGGAATTTTCCCCATCATCACAGAGCGACTGCGTTTATGCCTGTGGATTACACCCTCACGGAAAATCCGGATGGGAGCAAGACTATCTTGGTAGGGGAGATTGAGATTCGTCACCGCATGAAATGGGTGATCGGACTGACTCTCTATCCGGATAGCTCAGTGCTTGAAGCCACGATCAGGCTTTTCAACCGGACTCCTTTTGCGCATTCTTTTTTATGCTGGGCAAACGTGGCTGTTCATACAAATTCGGATTATCAGATCATTTTCCCCTCATCCACCGAATTCGCCACCTTTCATGGCAAAAACCAGTTTTCTCGTTGGCCAATATCCCAGGAAGTGTTCAACCGGATGGATTACACGAAAGGCGTAGATGTGAGCTGGTGGAAGAACCATCCGCGGCCCACTTCATTTTTTGCCTGGAACTATGAGGAGGATTTTCTCGCTGGATACGACCATGGGAAAGAGGCGGGTGTGGTCCATGTGGCTGACCATCATATCGTTCCTGGAAAAAAGTTCTGGACTTGGGGCACTGGCGAGAGAGGTCAGATGTGGGAGACGATGTT
>JABAOC010003568.1_pt2 | contig 11343 bp, 10 predicted proteins | sample 7062161 | NCBI WGS metagenome assembly JABAOC01 (sample SAMN14538625, study PRJNA623070) | marine sediment metagenome | biome: marine biome [ENVO:00000428]; feature: marine pelagic biome [ENVO:01000023]; material: deep marine sediment [ENVO:00002113] | place: India: Gulf of Khambhat ... | reverse complement strand
AGAACAGCAGCATACGAAATCATAAGACTCATCTAGCCGGTCGACACAAAACGGATGGACAGGCGTTACCTCGGCTAAGAAACTGAGAATCTCGTTACACTCGCGCGCACGACGACCTCTGCCCCTATTGTTTCCTTACGTATGCTGTGCCAGCTATCAGGGCAATCACTGCTATAGCCTGAGCAATGTAGGGAGCCATCAAAGCAAGCCTATCAACAGGAACTATGATGCCGCCAACAGGGGTTGACCAATCGAGTGTTACACTTTCTTCACTTGAATGTGTTACCGTTATCGTGCAGATTTTCGTTGATGAAACATAACCCCACATATCTGCTCCATAAACGGCTTTTGGTGTTCCCTTGTTGCCACAGTAAACTTTCGTTGAAGTAGTTAGACTGTTCCACGCTGAAATAGTTAAAGTCATCTTGTCATCGCTTACAGAACCTATTGTTATGTTAGATCTTCCGTCGGAAATGCAAATCATTGACGAAATGGTCGTTGGAACAGTTATGCTATCATTGTAGCGTCTTCCAATGTAGACCTGTCCTGCCTTCTCTCTGAGAACAACATTTGTTAGCGTGAACTCGATGGCTGCTTCTATCGTTATTTTCACGATTCCACTGCCTGAGACTTGAATATAAGAGATAGGGACTACCCCTGTTCTTAGGTTTGGCAATGATGTCTCGATTGTTTCTGTGCCGTTTGAAAGTTCGCCACTGTACTCCACAGTTGTTCCTGCTATCTCCATTGAAACATCTGTTGTGTTAAGTGTTCCTTCGAAAAGTTCCGAGGGATTGTATGGATCATGTTGCTTATCTGGTCTTGCTCGATTGATATGTTCAACCATGAGACCGTCTACATACCACGCAATATTTACACCAGTTTTCGCGAATATTTCAAAGCGAACAAAGAGTTGGCAGACTTTAGGCAATTCATTAGTGGTTATAATGGATGAGCGACATTCCCAAGTTTCTTCGTAGGGACTTGAGTGGACATAATGTTGATACCTAGTCGTTTGTCCTGTAGTGTTTTTCTGTAAATATCGGATATAGATGAGATATCCACCTGCAGTAACATTTGTTCTAACCCACAAAGAAACCAAATATCTCTCGTTATTCTTAACGTCAAACCAATCTTGCCACATCATAAATCTTGTTCCGCTTCCAGATTTGTTGACATTTAACGAGTAGTCTCCGTATTTCTTTTGATGCGTTACAGTGCCGTGTGTTCCGTCTCCACTAAGGATCCATCCACTTTCGCCATCCTCAAAACTCGGATTGCTCAAAGGATTCTTATATGATACTCCCGTAAGCCTAATTTTGGCGTCAGTGACAGAAACCGTGCTTAAGTCTACGTAGTCGGTTCCATTGCCAGTATCCTTTTCAAAAGTATATGCTGTAGACGTAGTTGAGACATCGTCTTTTTTGATTTCGTGTAGAAATTCCTTTTGTGAGGGAGCATACATTCGCCAAAGTTTTGCAGACTCCTCTCCAACTCGCCTACACACGAGAAGCGAACTTTCTTGACCGTCACTAATGAGATAATCTATGATATTTGTGTTATCTCCAGTTTCTTCGACGAGAGTTATCCAGTTTCTTCCATAATCGGGTGAAGCATAGACACCAAATGGTTTGCTGTCAGCGAAGGTTCGTGTTGCTACATAAACAACTTCGTTTACGATGTCTAACTGCCCGATATAACCGTTGGGTTTCGATGACATAGCTCTCGCAAAGTATAGATACGTTGAGTTTCCATACCACAATTTGGGTAAATCCCTAGCTTGGTGGTCCATTCCGAAGATAACGCCTTCCTTTGTTTTCACGCATCCAACTCCTGCCCCTCGATTGGGCTCCATTGGATGCCAACTGGTTCCATCATAATAGATGATTACCTTTCCTGCCCCAGCCCAAGATGCGCCAGAAACGGTATCGCCACCTGCAAAATATAGCACATTACAGTCACAGTCGTAAGCAAGCGCATGAGCGTGGAAGTCCTCTCCGGGGCTATGAGGAGTAGCACCTAAATCCACGATTACTTGGGTTGCGTTTGCCCATTGCATCCAATTCAAGCCATTATCAGAACGCAGTATGAAATGCCCGCGTAGCCCGTTATACAACGTTCCGTTTGGATGTTGCGTTATACAATGATGAAACCCACCTAATAGTGTATCACCGTACTGCCAGTTTGTCCCGTTTCCGTCTTTTGAGACGGCCATATTGGTTCCGCTATATGTGGTGGACCATCGAGCAATTAACCAGTCCTGCGAAGTTTTGAAGAATATATAGCACTCAGCCGGGAATGGGTATGAGAAAACCAAGTCCCAGCTTCGACCATCATCGGTCGTCCTGTAAATTTTTCCATCATTTGTTGCAATGAACAAACCATAAGAAGTTTCCTGTATGTCGTATTGCGAAATTGCGGTTTCTTCTGGAAGCGAAATAGATCTTTTGTTCACCCAAAAACACGACTGATGATCAGACGATGCCTCAACTTTTCCGAAGCCAATGCTGAATGAAAGAATATTCACTGAAATCAATGTCAGTAAAACCAACGAAAAGCTTGAAGCAACGTCACGCAAACTTATTCACAATTTTTTCTTTTCGCATCATTTAGTTTCTTATTGGCGATATAAATATTTTAAGGTAAGAATTGAGCTCAGCTTTTTGCATTAATAATACATATTCGCGCACACACATTCATGTGGCAAAACGCTAAGCCTTTCTTGATCCGTGTCATTTGCGCATTGCTGTTGTTAGTCATAACTTGGAGGTTTTCATCAGTCTTCCCACCATGAATATTCCCCCTCCAAGGTTTCTGAAGAGAGGTAGTGTTGCAAGTTTATCGATGAGTTCACTCTTCAATCCGACACCGCCACGATACCATGAATGATACACTATCTCAACTCCCTTCTTCTTCAGAAGTTCTTTGATGGTTATCGGGTCTGTCAGGGTGACTGCATCCAGGTCGCGCCCCACGTTTCTACCAGACCAGTCCAACTTTGGCTCGATATGCTCAAAACAGACCTTCTTATGGGTCTTTATCCTTGCGCGAACGCACAGAAGTCTCTTCATGTTCAAAAACATCTCAAGCTTGGGTCGTCTAAGGAAAATTGCATGCAAGAAGTTTGGAGTTACAACAACGATATTTCCCTTCTCCCTCGACACTCGGATCATCTCATCTAAGCAGGCTTCAGGATCACTGAGGTGTTCAAGGAGATACAAACAGCCCACTACCTGGAAAGTCTGTTCTTTGAAGGGCAGGTTGTAGCAACTTGCCACAATAAACGAAGCGTACTTGTTTTTCTTCGGACCTTTAGCAACCAGCTTGATTGATATAGGCGAAACATCTATTCCAACGGACTCGAACCCATCCTCAGCTAATTTGGTCACAACTTGTCCAACGCCGCATCCAACATCGAGAATTAATCCCTTCTCTTTCGAGCTGCGTAGTAGTCGATGATACTTGGAGAACCATAAGTCAAATTCTTTCTGTTCCAGATCGATTGAATACTCGTGACAGGACTTGTAATATCTTTGAAGCTCCTCTTCATTCAGTTTCCTTGCCCCTCCAGGTCACCATCTCGCATTCTGACTTGCCAATATACCCAAACATCGATAAATATCAAAGCCATAGGTTCGAAGGGACTTAAATTTTCCAAAACAGCACTCATCAAAATCTACGCCCAAGATTGCGAGCGCCTCTTAGGTATTCGATAATCCCAATCAACAAACCGACGAACCAAACCAAAGATCCGTATGAGAGTTTAAGAAGCAAGAATGCCAACCGGTCAACCGTTTTATTCAGCGATCTGTAAAGCAGATATAGCAAAGCAGCGACAAAAACAGACCAAAACAGAAAACTCACTCTGATATCTAGGAACAGCCACAAAATTGCAAAAAACAGAACCCAAAAGGGGCATGCTGGCAATAATAAAGATGGAGACCTTTTTGGATGCTTCTTGATGTAAGGCCAGAGCGTTCTACCGTACCAAAGAATCCGTACAGTGTACTCTTTCAATGTATGCTGCTCATGCAAACCGATTTCCTCCCCAAAAAATTTACAGTTGGAATGCTGCTTGACTCCCAAAGCACTTAGTCTATTCAGAAAATCGGCGTCTTCTCTAAATCCCAAGGACGCATCGAACCTTGCAGAAGAAAAGACTTCCCGTCTAAAGGCTGGAAGAACACCACGGGGAGGATCACCTATATTGCGTTCGAGCCGATTGTCAGCCATTACCTTTACTTTGAAAAAGACAAAACGATAGACTTCTAGATCTTGTGCGGTCTTTTGCAAGAAGCTATCACTTAGCAACACCATATCCGCGTCTAGAAACAAGATGTACTCGCCGATAGATTGTTCAACGCCGAGATTTCGTGCGTTGGCTGGACTGCGAATTTGATTCGGGCTTGCGTTCTCATGAAAAATCTTTATGCTGAAAGTCTCGTTTTCCAACCGAGACTTTGACGAAGAGATGATCTCCAATGTTCTGTCTTTTGAGCCCCCATCAACCACAATGATTTCAATGGGCCGGTAGCTTTGATGAAAAACGCTTTGTATTGATTGAGAGATACTGTCTTGCTCGTTTAATGTCGGGATAATGATGGAAAAAACTTTGCTATTTGATATAATCCTCCACCTTCAATCCAGCAGCTACCATTGATTTCCACTTAACCTTACATCTTTCTTAACTTGTCTCCATCTCAACAAGTATTCTATGCTTGGAGCGCTAAACTTGTTCTCTGAATGATAAATCGGTGACAGATGATAAAAGTTTTCGATAGAGACCGATCACAAGTCAGACATACCTTAAAAACTCGTTTTTCGATACTTGGAGTTCAAGTACACAACAATAAATAACAGCCGACGAGAGAAATGTAGGAGAGATGATGGAAACGTGAAATTACGAAGAATCCCCCCAGTGAAGTTGTTCTTCCCGCAGGAAGATGTTATCCAAATCCAAAGCGACGTAGAGAAGATATTGAATTCCGGAATGCTAACGCTTGGAGAATATACGAAGCTTTTTGAATCAGATTTTGCAGGATTGTGCCGCGCAAAGCATGCGGTGGCAGTCAACTCAGGAACAAGCGCTTTGGAGATTGCTCTGCGCGGTCTTGGATTGAAAAGTGGAGACGAAGTACTCGTTCCAACGAATACTTTCAGTGCAACAGCAGCCGTTGTATGTTTTGCCGGAGGAAAACCAGTTCTAACCGACATAGATCCCAACACATTATGCATCAGCGCTGAAAACGTCCAAGAATATATGACACCAGAAACGAAAGGGGTGATAGTAGTTCATATAGGTGGACTAGTCTGTCCTGACATCAATGCAATACAAGAGACATGCAAAGATCATCACATGTTCCTGATTGAAGACGCATCTCATGCCCACGGCTCAACCATCAACGGTCAATTTGCCGGGTCCTTGGGTAACGTTGGATGCTTTAGTTTCTATCCGACAAAAATAATGACAACTGGTGAGGGGGGTATGATTACAACTAGCGAGGAAGAACTAGCTGAAAAAGCTAAAGTCCTTCGGGACCAAGGTAAAGAGAGTTTTCACAGCGGCGTAATAATCGAGCTGGGCTACAATTGGAGACTACCTGAAATAAGCGCCGCAATAGGCTTAACGCAAATGAAGAGGTTGCCTCAAATAATCAAAGGACGAAACAAGATAGCCCAACTTTATGATGAGAGGCTGGACAGAATCTCTGGGATAAAATCACTTGAGAAACCACAGAAACAAGTGCACAACTATTACAAATATGTGGCCTTTTTAGACTTGGACATCGATCGAGATAGTCTTAAGCAAAAACTAGGAGACAAAGGAGTCAAATGCGGAGGAGAAGTGTATTGGCCGCCATTGCATCTGCAACCAGTCTACAAAAAGTTGCTAGGAACAAAGGAAGGAGACTTTCCTGCAGCCGAAGACATCTGTAGAAGAATGATATGTTTACCCATCTATACCGAGATGAACATAAAGGATGCAGAATATGTAACTGATAAACTCAAGCAAACATTGTCTGAAATGTAAAAGGTGTAAAACATGGTTGTTCTCGTAACGGGTGGATCCGGGTTCATTGGGAGTCACATAGTGGATAAGCTCCTCGAAAAAAAACATGACGTACGGGTGTTTGACAAGCTGAAACCACCTAGACAAGAAGTTGAATGGTACCAAGGAGACTTACAAAGCAGAGATGACATCTTAGAAGCATGTAGAGACGTTGAAATTGTCTACCATTTAGCCGCTGTCGCGGATGTGAACGTGGCGTTATCCGACCCCGAACTCTGCCTACAGGTAAACGAAGTTGGAACTACCAACTTGTTGAAAGCGGCAACCGCAAAGGAAGTTGATCGCATAATCCTCGCATCAACTACCTGGGTCTACGGAAGAGCTGAAGGCGTAGTCGACGAAAGCACGCCCATTCAACCACCAGATCATATTTATACAAAAACGAAGATCGGGCAGGAGCACCTCCTCATCACGTGGCAAAAACATTACGGACTGCCATATACTATATTGCGATACGGCATACCGTACGGGCCTAGAATGAGGTCTAACATGGTAGTCGCTATCTTTGTGCGAAAAGCCATGCGAAAGGAGCCCTTGACAATTTTCGGCGATGGAAGTCAGGGAAGATGTTTCATCTACGTTGAGGATTTGGCGAAGGGTAGTGTAGCGTCATTGAAACTGACTGGCAGAAACCAGGTGTTCAACATAGCTGGACATCAATTCGTAACTATTAATCATATAGTTGAAAACTTAAAGCGCATATTCGGCGAGATGAACATCGAATATAAACCGGTCAGACCAGAGGACTTCAAAGGAGTCAAACTAAGCATCGAAAAAGCAAAGAAAGAGTTGGGCTGGGAACCACATGTGCCCTTCGAAACAGGTCTGAAAAAGTATGTAAATTATGTTAAAGAGAACTGCTAACGCATATCTTGACGCATGTTGTTCCAAAACGTGTCGGCGCGCATTTTCACTACATATGAGATACTGATAGCAGGTTTCTTATCTCGCTGTCCAGCCTATCCGTCAGTACTCTTTGATCGTAGAAAGTCATCACATGAGACCTACCATTCTGTCCCATCCTTTCGGCAAACTCTGGGTTTTCAATCAGTTTCAGAATAGATGATGCCAAGTCTTCGACATCTTCATAACGTACCAAGAGTCCATTGTGACCATTTATGATAAGGTCTCGCGCAACACCTCCATGACAAGCTATCACCGGCTTTGCACACGCCAAGTATTCTAAGACTTTTCGGGGGGTTGACCCATAAGTATCCAGAGAAGGACAGAGAGGTCCGATACATATATCGGCAATTGAGATATACATCGGCATGGCTTCATAAGGGATTGGTTCTACAAATCGTACATGCTCTTTAACGTTCAACGAAGTCGCTAAACTCACTAGTTCCCTTTGGACTCTATAGGTTACCTGCCCGATAACAACAAGGATGACACCAGGTTCCTTAGCGACGATTTTCGGCATAGCTTCTATTAGGAATCGCAATCCTTTCTTTCTATAAGGAGGCGCTAGGCTACCACTATACAATAATATCTTCTTGCCTTGCAACTCTAATTTTTCGCAAATATCCGGATAGTTCGTATTGCGTTTAAACATACTAGTGTTTACACCGTTTGGAAGTATCACAAACCGCTCATCCGCTATCTTATGTAACTTTTTCACAAGGCGCCTTAACCCATCGCTAAGTATCAAAATCCGTTCTGCACGCTCAAAAGCAAACCAGTTCAGGCGTGATAGAAGGTTGTGAGACACTTTCTCCAATAAACCACGTCTCGCCTCACTGGCAACTACGTCATGACATTTCAATACCAACGGAATCTTCAGAAATCTAGAAATTAGAAAGGCTGAGAAGGGAGATAGATGGGTGACATGGTACATAGCTATGACTAAGTCAAACTTATGCTTTCTGGCAATTACGAGGGCGTATATTGTGAGCGGAAAAAAGGCAATCGTAAACAGCAACAATCTGATGCTTAGATGGCTCTCGATTACTGAGCGAGTGAGTACAGAAATCCTGTGGACATTGATATTTTTTGTTCTGTTGCATTCGAAGGAACATTCCTTGAAGCAACCATTCAAACACCGTGAAGCAACTAAAAGGTCTACGTAATGCCCTTTTTCCGCTAAACCCTTTACTACCTCATGAGTGGTTATAGATGCAGAACTCAGTGGATAATACACTGGAGATATGTACATTATGCGCGCCATCTATTATCTCTCACAATAGTGGTCTCAAACCAGTTCTTTTACCATTTCGCTGACCGACGCGAAAGGTTTGAATCCAAAGCGTTCAAATATCTCAATTGTTTCTCTCCATTCTTCATTAAGGCTCGCTGTGACCTTTCTTATGTTTCCTGCTGCCAAGAACCTAAGAACCTCACTTAAAAAGACACTTTGAAGCCTCGAAGACTTGTTAGAGGGAAGTACGCAAAAGGACTCTATCTTTCCCGCTTCCTGTGGCGGAGTGTAAGTGAAATGCACATACCCCACAATTTTCCCTTTCATCTCCATCACCCACTTCTTCGAATAAGACCAAGTAATTCTATTCATCATACGACTCAATAGAGAATCGAGAAAGTCTGCCGGCGTCATTTTGTACACTTGCATTCTCCGTGGACTGAGGGATTTGCAGACTTGGTAAATTTGCTCTATATCAGTTGGTCTGAACTCTCTTATCGATTCACCTGCGTCGAAATCAACGGTGGGAATCTCATCTTGTTCAAATCGTAACAAGACTCGTGTCTCAAAAACCTCAAACTTCAATTTCCTGAACGTTTTTACGACAGGAATTTTGTCAGTCCGTACAGAACCAAACACCCGTTCTCCGTGCCTCTTGGATATGTACTCTAAAGCTTCTTCCATTAGCTTTCGAAAAACACCGCGACCCCTAAACATTACATCAATTGCAGACGAATAAAGATTCCAAATTTTCTTCCCATGAGGAGACAGATGAATCTCACCTATCAGTTTGTTACCTGATACTGCAACAAGTATTGTTTCAAAGTCCTTATGAAAAACATCGAAGAGGGGAAGAAGTGTGTCAATAAGACTATAAAGCTTTGCAGCCCGCGAAAGTCTGTCCACACTCAAACCAGTAGTCGCTGCGTCCTCCCTGAATGCTTTGACATTAAGCTCGAACAATTGACTAAGGTCTCTCTTTCCAAGTCGGCGAATAATCATTCCTCTAAGAAGCTCTTCGACCTCGGAACTAGTCAACATCAACAGCGACTTTCCAATACCTTCAGTCGTCTCGTTAAATCAGATGCTAATTCATAAACTAAACGGTTTCCAAATGAAGACTGCGTGCCTGCGCATGCATGCAACGCTGGTAGATCGTTTCGCTCTTTGTTGACTCCCATGACTTGTCTCTACACTTTCTTATGTCCATTAACACCTTCAATCTTACTCTTCCACATCCAAACTAGGTATTTGAAATAGCATTTCAAGACTTGAAGCGTATCTACAAGTCTATTATTATCAGTGGGCAGTTTCGCTCGAAGCAGAACTCCATTCATTTCGTTGCCGAGAAAAACATAGTCGTCAACCAAGGCCATTCTCGCGAAAAGATTACTGCCGGTTACTTCGGTTGCATCAAAAGTGATGTACCATTTGGTTAGATCTGTCGAAATGACGCAGGAACGCCCGCCAACGCCAGTCATATAAATTCTTCCCTTGTATAACAGGGGATATCTTAGTATTAGCCCCTTCATGCGACTGTTAAGGCGAACCCACGTTAGGCCATCTTTCGAAACGAAGATGCAACTATCACTCGTTATGACAAATTTTCCTAATTCTTGAATATATGAAATGTTTCTTGCACTTTTGCCAACAGATGTTTCTGTCCATGATTTACCGCCGTCGACGCTCCTAAACACCGATTTCCTTTCTCTAGCCGCAACTAGAATCGTGTCATCAAAAGCGACGCCGCTGTAGAGAGACGTTGGGTGATCAACTTTGAGGACCTTCCTCCATGTCCTACCAGCATCTGTAGACTTTAGGAGGTATGATTTTGCCGGCGTGGAACTTATTCGACCGTTAGAACCTCCTCCGCCCACGCCAACTCCTATATACAGGGTTTCGTCGGTAGAGCTTTGAAAAAAGTGTTTTCCGTAGGTACCTCCTGCGTCCTCATAGACTTTTTTCCAAGATGTCCCGTACTCCTCGCCCTTATAAATAGCGATCCACATGTTTCCATGAGTGTAAAAACCTGCACTCCATACGGGGACAAATATTGAGCCCTCATTCGCCACAAATGGTTGACCAGTGGTTGTGTTTCGCTTGTCCGCCGAGTGGAAATCTGCTATCTCCTTCCAAGATTTACCATAATCTCTTGACACAAGCAATTTGCAGAGCGGCTTAACAAAAGGTCTCGCCAGACCTACACTGACGTAAAGATCGTTACGACTGACGTCAACATGAGGCCATATTCTGTAGTATTTACCGTAATTTAGAATTGCGCGCGCCGAAACATCAAACATACTGAGAGTTACTTTTTCTCGCTTTCTTAAATTTAACGATTGACCGCATTCCTCAAGTCTTCAGCCCCAGATTTTTTGACAATTACACCACGAAACTCGGATAAATTCTACAGCGACCAGCACCAGATTAGCTCCTTCCATTTTCTTCAATCAACTTGGACTGCGCATGCGTGTGTGCCCACTGGCTTCTCGATCAGACAGCCAGCAGTGTCGAAAAGGTAGCATTCGCTACCATGACAAAGTCAAAGTAAGCTGAAAGCGACCCCTCAGCGTCAGCGCCTGAATCATCCAGCCCTATCATTAGGTCTGTTAGGATCGCGCCCTCCTGTAACCTAACCACCGTTGTGGTCCAGTCAGGATTATAGGACCCATACGTCAAAATTCGCTGGTTCCATACTTTGCCGCCCATATAGTAGGCCCATGCGATGGCGCAAGTACCCGTTGACCGCCACCTTACGAGGACATAGGAATAGAGGTCAGTGGAGACATCAACAGGTTTCCATATCCAATAGTATTGCCTGCTGCCCTTTTCAAAGTTACCCGTTATTGTTAGTACATCGCCGTCAGTTTGCATTGTGGTTTCTTCTCTAAAATCAAGCGGAGCGGCTTTGTATCTGGTCCACCCGGTCAAAAAGCTGTCGTCCTTCCAACCCACATCTTGGTATAAAAGATTTGCTGTCCAGGACACGTTGTATTCTACGTTTTCTCTGGCGGTGAAGTTTATCCACAAGTTCGCGTCGATGTATCTGCTCACGGGTCCAGGTGAGATAGATTCAAATGACCAGTGATTGGGCCAGTTTGTAAGCTCATATCTATTTGAGCCATTAAGACTTACC
>JABAOC010001187.1_pt2 | contig 11345 bp, 8 predicted proteins | sample 7062161 | NCBI WGS metagenome assembly JABAOC01 (sample SAMN14538625, study PRJNA623070) | marine sediment metagenome | biome: marine biome [ENVO:00000428]; feature: marine pelagic biome [ENVO:01000023]; material: deep marine sediment [ENVO:00002113] | place: India: Gulf of Khambhat ... | reverse complement strand
TCTTTTGTATGCTCAAAACGAAGAACTTTCATTAGTACTTTTTGGCAGCTTTTCTTTGCCAACAGGAGAATTTGGGAAAGATATTGGCAAATTCCCAAAGATGACCAGACGGGCTGGGTTTGATGTCGGGGATAAAGTAGGGCTTGCGCAAACTGGTTTTGGTTTAGGTGCGGAAATTATCACGCCAGTAAAATTTAAAGGTCTTTCCTGGATTTTGAGTGGAAAATTCCTGTATAATGGTGTGGATGGTTCAGCCGTACAGTCAGAATTTAGACATCAATTGGGTGATACAGTTGATATCGATTTTGATTTTGGAGATTGGATTAATATTCCAGTCATGACCGGTTTTAAATACGATTTGAGGTTATCACACAAATTTGTTATGTATGCTATGCTCCAGGGAGGAATAAATATTAGCAAAGCGGCCTCTCTGAAAGCGACTGTCGCTGGAATAACCGTGGAAGAAACGACGTTTGATTTTGCCAGAGACTTTGGCTATGAAGTTGGCCTGGGTCTACTTTTCGATCATAGGTACAATGTTGGTTTTCGTTATTTAGCACTGAGTACACCTCGATATGAAGGAACCAGAAAGTTATCTGAAATCCAGTTTTCAGAGATTTATAGTCGGGAAAGTGCAATCCTGGGAGAGGAACGTTCCATTTCCATGTTTGTTGTGACTTTAGGTGTGCAATTGTTTAAATAAATGGTCGAAAAATGAAGCGATGGTTTTATACGAGCGGTTTGATACTTTATTCCTTTCTTTTGATAAATTTAATCGGTTGTCAAAAAGCGGACAGGACACCCCTTAGAGAGTTTTCTAAAATTGTTTTTCTCTCCAATCGGGATGCGCCAAGGCGACAATTCGATATTTTTATTATGAATCGTGATGGCAGCAATCAAAAAAATCTAACAAAAGATCTGCAATCGATTCGTAGTATATCACGTCCATTGCTTTCGCCAGATGAAAAAAAGATTCTATTTGTCGCATTTGAAAAAGACATGACGGCGTTACAAGTTATTGACATTCAAAGTCAATTTGTTTTTGATTTGACAGATGTTGGCTTTGACGTTCCGCAAGCCTCATTTTCTCCCAAAGGAGATAAAATCCTTTTTGTGAAGAAAGTTGATAGTCGCCGGCAAATCCATATTATAAATACAGATGGATCTGGGGAGCGAAATTTATCCAATAATAATTACGATGAATTTGACCCAACTTTTTCGCCGGATGGATCAAAAATCGCATTTATTAGTAGAAGAAGTGGATCAAATTCCATCTGGATCATGTGTTCTGATGGTTCGAATAAAAAGCTTGTAACGGACCGCCAGGGAAATGATGGCCACCCAAACTTTTCACCTAACGGAAAACAACTTGTTTTTCATTCGTCACGTAATGGAAATAATGATATTTATATTGCCCATCTACAAAAAAATTCAGTAAAAGTATTATATGAGAGTAATGCAAACAATATTAATCCCCAATTTTCACCTATTGAAAATAAAATTCTATTTCTTTCCAATCAGCGGGGGATGAAATATCAAGATGTTTACACGTATGACTTGAAAGAGAAAAACACAAAAGTCGTATCCAATCAAATCAATTTTATCAACCAAAATCCCAAATTTTCTCCTGATGGTAAAAAAATAGTCTTTGAATCTGTCAGGTTTGGCAATGCGGAGATTTACATCTTCGATACAGATGGAAAGAATTTGACAAATCTATCGAACCATTCAAAGTGGGATTGCGCGCCAGCTCTATGAGATTTCTGGTATGATCGAATATAACGTGGAAAAATCGATTCATGTTACTCCTGGTCACGATAAAGTGTTGCAACATATTATGGAGTGGTTGTGACATGTTTAAAAACGGTTGTGATGAACAATATCGCCATATTTATCTTAATGCTTATACCCTTAGCTCAGCTGTACGCATATTGAAGCGCTATAACATCCCCCTAAATCTCCCTTCAAAGGGGGACTCATCACTCAGCTTGTTCCCTCCTTTGAAGGAGGGAAAGGGAGGATGTTGACAAGACTAATAATATCAAATTTATATAACCCTTATAGCTGAGCTAAAGAAGCAAACATTTTTATTTTTTTATACTATTCTTCGGATTCGAGCGTATTGAAATACATTAAACTAATCATATTGTGGTTCATATCTCAGTTAGTAGTGAACCATGATGACATCTCTTCGTTTGAACAACTCTATTTGAACGGATTTGAAGTGAGACAAATTGTATGATTCATTTTGATCGTATCCGTCATCTGTTCCGTAACATGTGTAAGACAGGTGAATGAAGCCTTTCAAAAATGATGTGTTTTTGACGGATTTCTAATTGGATTACAGACATATGCAGATGTAAATATTCTTCAGATGTCTTCTGATATTCAATTCTAAAATGAGATATGAAATGAAAACAAATCAGAAACTCAAATGTTTTGTTGTGTCTATCCTAATCTTACTTTTGGTTACCTCCAACCTGATTGCGAATAACCATCCCTATATGATTGTTAGGGAATCAGAATATGATTCATTAAGAGCAAAAGCCTCTTTATGGCCATGGTCCTCTATGAAGAATTTGGCAATAAATACTTCAAATAATAAAACATATAATCCCAGTGCAAGCTATTATAAGATGTGTAATGATTCGTATACTTTGGCAGGTGCATGCGCCTTGGCCTATATTCTTGATTCGGAGAATCGATCTAATTACATCGACAAAATTGAGAACGATCTTTTAAAAATGATACATGCTGTAAGAGTCGGAAAGGAAAACGCTTCTGATCCGAGTGAACACAGTTATAGTGTCAATGCCTCTCATGCAGCTTTTATGGTGTACCTTGCTTTAGATATTATGTATCATGATCTTGATTCCACCGCCAGAGCATCGATGGAAAACGACTGCGATTTCATAGCCAGCCATCATTATAAATACTGGTTAGCCAGCAAGTATGCCATCGAGGGTATGATGGAATTGTACCATCATGGTATGACTCCGGTATTTATCAATAAAAAGGACCAGTATAAAAATTACTTACTGGGAAATACTTCGGATGACGGTGTATATACCACTGGGCCTGGATATTCATACAGCAGGCTATACATGGATGAAAGAATTCAAAAAAAGATATTTATGGATATCTGCGAATACCAAGGATTTCATGAGTTTTATTCGGAATCAAGATTCCAGAATCTACACGAGTGGTTGTTTGGATATTCTGTTACACCATTTAATCGAACTTACACGTTTGGTGATTCGCCTCCTACCAAACGATTCAGTGAATGGGCGACTTCGGCCATAAGGGCTTCCAGGTTTTCGGAAAAGGCACAGGGTTACGCTAGTTGGCACCTGGGAACTTTGACAGACAAAATAAATGGAAACCTGCTTAATTATGTTTTATGTGATCACCTACCGGCAGAACCCTTAAAGCCAATGAGTCGCATATTTTATAACGGTGGTGCCTGGCTTCTCGATGAATCCTATTCTCAAGAGGCCTTAGCCGGGGTGCTCTGGAATATTAACACAAAAAATGAAAGCCACAGCCATTTTGATGTGAATTCAATCAATATTACTGCATTTGGAGAATACATTATAAGAAATTCGGGATATGATGGCTGGAACAAACCGAACTCAAGCACGTGGAATTGGATCCATAGAAACGCCGAATCTTCCAATACAATTTTGATTGACGGCAGAAATCATACAGATTTCAGAGGCGGAGGTATCACCGAGGGAATCGTAGGTTACAATATCGAATATGCCAGCGGAAACTCAGGCGGTGCTTTGACAATCGGAACGCATCAACGAAATTTTTTATTCATCAAACCGGAACTTGAGGCGTCTGGCTATTTCTTACTGATGGATGAGGTTAAAAGCCTGTTCAGTTCGAAGGATGTCGATCTCGTGCTCCATCCAAACTCGGCTGCTGATCCGGACATCATTATGGATCAGCAGGAATACGATTGGGATATTAAAAATTGTTTCGCCTTTGAGGATATATGGGTGAAAATATTTTTGGGCATCAAACCAAATGCACTGGAAATCCGTGAAGGTTACCTTGGTTCTTATGAGAGCCGCACCCGATTTATCGGAAAATACCTCTATGCAACATATCCAACCGATATCTTGGGGAATGTGAAACTGATTACCGTTATTTATCCGTACCTGAAAAATCAACATACGCCAGTGTTATCGCGAATTAATGGGAATTTTTATCATGGTGTATCAATAGTATTCGATAATGGCTTAAAGGATTATGCAATCACCGGAAATGTGGCAAATGATTGCCAATACAATGATCTAACATTCAAAGCTGGTTTTCTATACATTCGAGAAGTTGGGAAATCTATCAGGAATTATTTTGTCCGCAAGTGTACAAAACTCATTTATCAAGGAGATGATGTCCGTGGATTTAAAAGCGACGGTGAGATAAGCATGGTGATGACTGATAAAAAGGGAGAGGTCATTTCGCCTGGAACCAATCTAACCATCTATTTTCCACAGATTGAAGGCATACTTGTCGATGGCGCACCGACTAAGGTACTCGAGCAGGGAACAGGGTGGATAACGATGACTTTTCCGGAGGGAAACCACACGATTGAGATCATTTCAGATTTTAGCGATGTACATACAAACGATCCTCTAAAAATATGTAGTTATCAATTGGATAGCAATTACCCGAATCCGTTTAATCAAAAAACAACCATTTCCTTTGCCTTAGAAGAAGACGAATGGACATCCTTGGTCATATACGACCTATTAGGGAATCCTGTCGCTGAGCTTATTAATGGGCATCTGGAGGCTGGTCGACACAGTATTGAATTCAATGCCCCTTCTTTACCGAGTGGTATTTATTTTTACAAAATTCAGACTGGCAATTTTACAGCCACGAAGAAAATGCTATTAGTAAAGTGAGTTTGAATCCAAGGTGTGGACCAATGAAACATCCAAGTGAGCTGGAATCTGAATATAGCGATCTATTTATTGACGTTTGCAACCAATGCGTTGAGAATGGTGAGTACGAAATCATTTTACAATATACATGTCCAAAAGAGAACCTGGGAGCAACAGTAGAAGTTGGGGGACAGTGGCTTCAAGGAACCATCCAAACGGAACATGAATCCAATCCTATTCCAGCGTCAATTCTGGTGCCACATGATCATTATTATGAAAAAATATAGGCTTCTCTCAAGCTCGGAATAGTCAACTTGAAGAAGGGGCGAACGAAATTGTATGTGAGAGCTTTAAAGAAAATTGGAAAAACGGTTATGGACCTAAAAGCAGTCAGAATTTCATCTCAAGTTTACCGGTAAAAAAATAGAGGTATTTTATGATTAATCTACAAAGCTTTCAAAGTAATAATTGTTTTAGGTATATATTTATTATCTTTGTGCTCTTATTTTTCTTGCAAAAATCACTTGCACAGGTTCCTCCAACAAAGCCAAAATATGAACCCGATAATCCATTCAATTATAAACACATGGAATTAGATCGATGGTTATATATACCTTCAGGTTTGCATGGTTCGGTTGGGAGTATCGATATGCGTTATAGTCGGAATGATGTTCCCCTGTTCTCGAGTGTCTATTCATGGTCAGGTTCTGCATGGCAGGGAGAAAGGATCAATATTCAACTTGTGCTCTGGAGTGCAAATGCGATCAGACAAATTCGTTGCGAAGCTACTGATTTACAGAATAAACAGGGCGATGTAATCGATTCCTCGTGCATTAAAGCAAATTTTGTGCGTTATGTACTGAGTGATAGAGAATACATTGGTTGTACACGATTTAATCCATTATCACCAGCAACCCAGGCACAATTAACTCCGGATATCATTGATAATATTAATAGAATGGATATTGAATCAAATAGTACTAGACCAATATGGGTTACAATTGATATTCCCAGAAATAAAAATGCGGGAAAATATGTAGGAAAAATTATCGTAAAATCAGAAGGTAATGCCCCTTTAAATTTTCAAATTGATCTTGATGTTTTGCCATTAACGCTTCCAGAGCCTTCAGAGTGGGCTATTCATTTAGATCTTTGGCAAAATCCCTGGGCGGTTGCTCGTTATCATGATGTTGAGCCATGGTCACCAGAACATATACTTATTTTGGAGCCTCTATTGAAAATGCTTTCTAATGCAGGACAAAAATGCGTTACAACCAGCATTATACACCACGCCTGGAATGCAGAAACGTATGATGGTTACGAATCTATGGTAGAATGGATTAAGAATCAGGATGGTTCCTGGGATTTTGATTATACCATATTTAATAAGTATGTTGAATTATGTGATAAATATGGAATAAATAAGCAGATCAATTGTTTTTCAATGATCGGTTATAGAAATAATGCGTTTCGTTATCTCGATAAAGCATCTGGTGAATATAGATTTGTTTATGCAGATCCTGGAACAAAAGAATATGAGGAGCACTGGTTTCCTTTCTTAAAAGACTTTGTAAAACACTTAAAAAATCGTGGGTGGTTTAATAAAACTTGTATTGCTATGGATGAACGACCCTTAGACCTGATGAATTATATGATTGCGGTATTAGACAAACATGCACCGGGAATGAAAATTTCATTAGCTGCAGAAGATGCTCATGAAGGATTAAATAAAAGGATTCATGATTATTGTGTTTCTTTATCCAGATTTTCTAAACCAGACATTCTTAAAGAACGCAATCGTCTCGGTTTAATTACAACATATTATCCATGCTGTTCTGAAGAAAAACCAAATACTTTCTTATTTTCCCCACCTGCTGAAGCAACCTGGATGGGTTGGCATGCCGCAGCGAGAAATTATTCAGGTTTCTTAAGATGGTCATACTGCAATTGGACAGAAGATCCATTAAAGGATACTCGATTTATCACATGGAATGCCGGTGATTGTTTTCTAGTCTATCCCGGTCCGAGAAGTTCTATTCGTTTTGAGAGGTTGCGTGAAGGTTTTCAAGATTATGAAAAAATTAAAATATTAAAAAATGAGTTGCAGAAAATGAATGGAAAACAGTCGAAAAACCTACTTGGAGCGCTTGATAATTTGTTTCATGAATTTTCTTATGAAAATGCGCTCAAAAATCCATGTGCAGAAACAGTCAATAAAGGAAAGAAATTTTTGAATGAAATATCTAAATTCGTGGCCAATTCTAAATAACAATGGGATTTTGTAACCAGTTTGATTTTTCATTATCCTGAATCATTACAAATTGCGTTTTCTCATATTCCATGGGGAATTGTCAAACATGATCTGGTTTATCCAGCTATGTTGACCCGTCTGTCAGCAGGACTGTTCGGACTTGTTGTGGCTTCTCTGATTGCGGTGGTGATGTCTACTATTTCAACCCACCTTAACTGGAGCGCATCTTATATTGTGAATGATTATTATAAGAAAGAGAAAGGAAAATATGAAAAAAGTCAAAGTCATAATTTTTTTAATCGTGATAATTCTGACAACAATTCTAGGTTCAAAAGTTTACTCTCAGGAAATTATGCTAAAAGCAGGTGTCGCAAGAACTGATATAACGCCTACAGAAAGCCTTTATATGGGCGGTTATTCTGATAAATGTAGGATGAACCCATCTGATAGTGTTTATGGAAAGATTTATATAAGAGCACTGGTATTCGATGATAATGTAAAAAGAGTTGTTTTCATCGAAAGTGATATTGTGGGTTATCCAGAGGCGGAGTATAATACGATAAGAAAGCAGGTTTCTGATGCAACGGGAATCCCATTTGACTATATCATGCTTGGAAGTGTTCACAATCACGCGGCACCAATTCTTGGTGGTAAAAACAAAAATACTAACTGGGATAGACAGTTCAAAAATAAGCTTGTTTCAACAGTAAAACAGGCTATAAAAAATCTTGAAACCGTAAGAATCGGTGGTGGAATCGGAAGTTCTCGAATCGCCATGAACAGACGGAAAAAGATGGAAGATACATTTTCGTATATAACTTTTGATGAGAACTTCGCCAGTCAGTCATTCGGAGAATACAGAACAGACAATCCGGTAAAAATACGAGAGCTGGAAGGAGTTATTCGCCTGGGCGCTAATCCTGATGGTCCGATTGATAATGAAGTTGGTATTCTTAGAATTGATAATATTTCGGGAGAGCCGAAAGCAGTTTTTATCAATTACGCCTGCCACGGAACTTCTCTTGGTGCAAGAAATAATACTGTAAGTCCTGAGTGGAATGGACACATGCTGGAATATGTTGAGAAAAATATTCCCGGAATTACAGGTATCTTTGCACAGGGTGCAGCCGGAGATATAAATCCCAGAATTGTTGGCGGACTTGATGGTTATAAAGATAATCTTGAAAAGACTGCTGAGTTAGGACATGAAATTGGGAAAGAAGTTGTCAGGGTTTTTAATGCAATAGAAACTGCTGTGCCTCTCAATTCTCAAATAAGATTGGTTCATAAAGAGATTCTCTGTCCGCGAAAATATGAAGCACTGTATGATGATTTTAAAAATACAACTATTACGGTGCCCATAACTGCCATAATAATTGATGATTTTACATGGATTACTTTTCCTGGCGAACTGTTTCACGAAATCGGAAAAACAGTAAAGAGAAGTGCTCATTCCAGCTATGCTTTTTTAGTCGGCTATTGCAACGGATCTTTGGGATATCTTCCGACCCAGAAAGCTTTCAGCGAAGGTGGTTACGAACCAAGCAGTTCACGATTTGATCCTGTTGCCGAGAAAATTTTTGTTAAAGAAGTGAAGAAAATGTTAATTGAGCTGTTTTAAACCTTTTATCAAGTACAAATATTGAATTTTGAGTCAAGGGTTACTTGCTTCTGGCTACGGGATACTTGTTATTGGAAAAAGAATAGATGGTGAATCCAGAAACAAGCAGCCAGAAACCAGGGACAAGTCAATATTTATCGACAGGAAGTATAGTTTTGCCAGATATTTTGTATATTGTTTATTGTCAAATTTAGGAGTCGAACAATGAAATTTCATTCTAATATTGTAAAGAAATTTCTTATCAACACTGTTATTAGTCTTTTGCTCTTTACATCTGTACCTGCCCAATCAAAAGAGAACAATAATAATTTGTATGCTGGCATAGCAAAGATTAATATAACACCAGAAAAACCTGTTAAGTTGGCTGGATACAGCGGTCGTGCAGATGAATTATCAATAGGTATTCACGACAGTTTATATGCCAGGGCTGTTATATTTGAAAAAAGTGGCAAAACCCTTGTATTGGTTTCAACCGATGTCATTGATCCTTTGACATATTTTCGTCAAGATATTCTGAATGAGTTTAAATTGGAACCTTCTGAACTTTTCATTACTGCTATTCATACGCACTCTGGTCCAAAGCTTGTGATAGATAAGGAAAAAGGACATCCAAATAATGTTGAATATACGAATAGTTTAACGCCGAAATTGATAGCAGTTATTCGTGAGGCCCTTAATAATATGAAAGAAGTAGAAATCGGTGCTGGAGTCGGGTATTCTCCAATCGGTATAAATAGACGTGAACTTAAAACTGATGGATCGGGTTGGCCGCCGTGGAGTGATTTTTTAGTAAAGATTGGACGCAATCCTTATGGGGCCGCTTATAAGGATGTGGTGATTATGAGAGTTACTGATTCCAAGCATAAAAATACACCGATAGCTCTGTTATTCGATTACGCATGTCACGGAACGTGTCTGGGAGATGATAATTTTTTTATTAGCGGTGACATTTTTGGAGTAGCAGAACAGTTTATAGAAAAAATTATTGGAAATGGCATTATTGCACCTGCGTTTATAGGTCCTTCTGGTGAGATCAATCCCTACATGATGATAGAAACCGCTCCTTTCAATCCTCCTTTTAATCCTGAATCAGGATGGATTCCAGAGTTTAATCTTCAGGGAACCATGTTGGGTGAAGAAGTTGTGCGAACATTCCTGGATATTAAAGAAAATCTTCCTGTTGGTATAATTCAAACTGATTTTGTAACAATGGCACTTCCTGGAAAGGAAGATAGAACACTGAGAAATGAAGGAACAGATAATCTTTCGACTTCACTTAACATTACAGCGGCGTGTATCGGTGATGTTGGATTTGTTGGTTTTGGCTGTGAACTGGCAACTGAAATCGGGATGACGATTAAAGCTGCTTCACCATTCCAATATACGTTCATAATTACCCACTGCAACGGATCTGTCGGTTATCTTGTGCCAGAGCATTTGTATAGAGAAGGTGGTTATGAAGTTGAGACGAGCAAATTTGCACCCGGAGCAGCAGAAATGGCGATAAAAAAGGCACTCGATATGTTATATAGTTTTTAATTTTTATTCAAAAGAAGAGGATTAGAAACATGAAGTTGCAAAAATATTTTTTGAAAATGTATTTTAGTACGATATTTTTATTAACCTTTTTATTTTTGGTTAATACAAATGCTCATTCACAAATGAGTGAAGACGTTCTGTATGCTGGTACTGCAAAAATAAACATAACTCCAGAAAAGACTATCAAAATGGCCGGTTATGGTGAACGTAAGGAGGGCACTGAATCAGAGGGGATTCACGACAGTTTGTATGCAAGGGTGGCTGCATTTGAAAAAAACGGCAAGAGGCTTGTGCTGGTTTCAACTGATCTGATTTATTCAGTTCTAACTGTTCGTGAGGCAATTTTAAATGAGTTGAAACTCGAACCTTCTGAACTCTTCCTCGCTGCTGATCATACACATGCTGGTCCGTCACTGACAACAGATCCTGAAAAAGCACACCCGAATAACCTCGATTATATTGAAAATTTGATAAAGAAATTGATAACAGTTATCCGTAAGGCTATTAAAAATATGAAGGAAGTAGAGATCGGTGCTGGTGTCGGGTATTCTCCAGTTGGTATTAATCGCCGCGCTTTGCACGTCGATGGATCCGGTCATCCTATATGGAGTAAATCCTTGGTAAAACTGGGCCGCAATCCTTACGGAATTACTGATAAAGAAGTCTTGGTGATGAAAATCTCAAATTCTGAGGGTGATCCGACAGGTATATTGTTTGATTACGCGACTCATGGAACATGCCTTAAGAAAAAGAATCTTCTCATAAGCAGCGATGTTCTGGGACTCGCTGCACAGTTTGTCGAAAAAATAATCGAGAGCGATGTCATTGCTCCTGTGTTCGCTGGTGCTTCTGGTGACATCAATCCATACATGCGGGGTCTTACGCCTTTCAGTCCTGAATCTGGTTGGATTCCAGAGCATGTTCTGCAGGGGACCATGCTTGGCGAAGAAGTCGTGCGTGTTTATCTGGATATTAAGGAAAATCTACCGGTTGGGGAAATTAAAACTGCATTCGTGACAATGGATCTTCCTGGAAAGGA
>JABAOC010015438.1_pt1 | contig 11352 bp, 11 predicted proteins | sample 7062161 | NCBI WGS metagenome assembly JABAOC01 (sample SAMN14538625, study PRJNA623070) | marine sediment metagenome | biome: marine biome [ENVO:00000428]; feature: marine pelagic biome [ENVO:01000023]; material: deep marine sediment [ENVO:00002113] | place: India: Gulf of Khambhat ... | reverse complement strand
CAAATGAGAACTGAAAAGACCTGGATTAAACGGCGAATGATATCTTTATTCATCCGATATTCTCCATATTATGTATCCTTCTGAATACGCTCCTTTTTCCAGATTCTTCCATACGTATATCTGTTCTTCTTGGTCATCTCCTGAATTGCTGAAATAGAAAATCAAGAACCAGATTATCGAGGAAATTACAATAATCTTTCTCAACATAGTTGTATGAATCAAAGACATGAGTATCTCCCTTCAGTTATTTTCTTATATCGATAGAATGCGTTTTCCACGTGACTCTGCAAATAGTATCCAGACCGACGTTTCCACTGGGACCATCTCTTGCTCTGGTTATCCGCAATATAACGGTCTCAATGAGAGAGAACACTGATGAACTTGTTGGATAACACCGCAATGGATTCATGCACCANNNCTAACTTGTTATTATATAATAACAAGTTAGGGTGAATTAGCTAGCGATTTTTGTGCTTAATATGGGGAATACGGGCTAAAATTAAAAGTCCATATGTTTTCCATTTAAAGCTTCATCCCGATACCACCCGTGATTGTTAATTCTGTCTCATCGCCTCCTTTATGTTTGTTAATTTCAATAATTCCAGCAGCGCCTAGGCTTTCAATTGACTTGATTGCGAGAACCTTAATCAGTCTCCAAAGATATGTCTTAGACAGACTATTGATAACTTCATTCATTTATTCTTCTCCCTTTTTCCCAAAGAATGGATTTTTTCCAATCTTCCTTACGATTATTAAAAATATTCAGGAAAAGAAGTTTCGATTTCTTTGTTGAGACAAAAAGAATCAAGGCAGATAGTCTTCCCTGGCAGGAGAAAAGACTTCGATAACCACAGTATCTTCGAGAACTTCAACATCGTGCTCCACGTTGCTGGGAATGTTCCAGCTATCTCCTGGTTCGGCTTCGCATCGTTCATCTCCGATAGTAAACAACAATCGGCCGGAGATCATGTATCCAGTTTGTTCATGATTTTTATCCTGAAAAACCTTCCTTTTAGGTTGAGTTCCAAAGGCTTTGTAATCCATGCTAAATTGCCTCTCTGAAATAGTCCTTTATCTTGTTCTGATATTCATCGCGAAAAACCATTGGGGCCATATGTCTGTAACCTTCAGGAAATAGAAATAGCTCTGAATGAGGAAGGTGTTTCCTCAAAATATTCAAATCTTTATAACAAGGATCATCCTTACTGCTAATAATAAGTATTTTCCCCTTCCAATCCTTGAAGTTTTCGATGGTGTATTCTCCATCCTTATGGAATTGAAATACCACTTTTACAGTATTCATTAGAAATCTTTTTGAAAATTGTTGATCTACAACCTGTTTCATGAATGCAGATTTAAAATGCATCCTTTCCCTTGCTTCCGTGGGGATCTCGGCTACCGGAGTCCATTTGCGCATTTCGCGTTTGAAAATGGCTTTTAGTAAGCAAAAAGGAAAAAAACGCAAAAGAATCAGTGCCCATTTCCTACTTTTTTTTCGACTAGGCGCAAATGTATTAGTGAGCACCATAGCATCAACGTTGTCATAGTTACTTTTGAAATATATCTGTGAATACACTCCCGAGAGAGATTGACCGATGACAAATACACGGCCAACTCCTTCTCTGTCAAGTATCCTATTAACACCAAATCCGAACTCAGGAATGCTAGTAAATGATGAAATATCTACAACGACAATTCTAAATTCTTTCTCCAAGCCAAGGACTGTTTCATACACTGTTTCGAGTCCACTATGTCCTCCACTGAAGGTGAGTATCGTATGCTCCCCTTTTCCGCAAGAATAGTACTTTACCGATTTCCCTTCCACATCAATATGTTTTATTTCGTGAGTAGCTAAGAAATCTTGCAGTCTTTTTAATTCGTCATGAGAGACATCAGCGTAATATTTTTTTAGCGATTTATTATCTATCAAATCTGATCCTCCAACTTTTGATGATTCTTTTAATTGTGGTCCATTAAGCATTTCTCTTTTTTTGCTTTTCATATCACCCCTTTTGTAATCTCATTGGCGCAGAAATTGGCCTTTTTATTAAAACTTTGCAGGCTACCGCCATTATCCTAAGCTAGAATTTCTTCATATTTTCGTATTTTTTTAATAGCAATTAGCAATGTCTTCTAGTTTTTAGCTCAAAAGTTATTTTTACATCTCCATCAACTCAGTTGCTATTCTGTCGAAAAAATAGCAAGAATCTTATATTCTGTAAAATACATTATTAGAATAAGTTAATACCCTGCAGGTATTTATAAGGGAAACCAGATGGCTTTGTTGGGTGGTTCCTCAGGGAAGTGGAGGGATTATTTCTTTCTGTTAAGTATTATGATTATTTCCTGAGCTTTGGCGATTAGCTCATCAGCAACTACTTCAGGAATCTTTTTACCCCGCTGGGCAATCCCATGGGCCATATGGTCCAGATGAGTAATTATGGATTTAATTTTAAACAGGCGATACAGAATCAAAAAAATGAATTTCCTTGGCAATGATTTAATTGTAAGTTACAATTGTTGTAAATTACTACTGTTGTAATTGCAAACTTAATTATGAAACGACATGACTGGATCGTATGGTCGTGATATAGAAAATAAGAAAAAACCGGCGTAAGCTTCAAAGGAGCCCAACGATGTTTAAGAATTATCTAAAAATCCTGATAAGGAATATACAGAGAAACAAGGGTTATGCGGCAATCAACATCGCAGGGCTGGCTATCGGCCTGGCCAGCAGTATCCTGATACTGTTATGGGTGCGGGATGAAATGAGTTTCGATCGATTTCATGCACAAGCCGAAAATATCTACCGCATCTGCATCGAGGATCATTTTCCAGACGGCAGGCTTAATGCCTACGGCGTGACGCCCGGCCCTCTCGGGGAGGCGTTGAAAAGTGAGTACCCAGAGGTTATCGATTACGTGAGAGTCAGGATCTCCAGGAACACCATGGTGAAAGCTGGAGAAAATACCTATAATGAAAAAAATTTTGCCTTTGCCGATCCTTCGATTTTCAAGATCTTCTCCTTTACTTTTTTAAAAGGTGGTCCGAACAGTACCATCTCCGATCCCAGATCAATCGTTATGACCAGAACCGCCAGTAAAAAATATTTCGGTGAGGAAGACCCGATGGGCAAAGTCCTCCATATGGACAGCCGTTTCGATTTTACGGTTGCCGGGGTCATCGAAGATGTGCCCGCCAACGCCCATTTCACCTTTGATTTCGTCGTACCCTATAGAATTCTGGAACAGTATGGAATCAAAATTGACGATTGGGGATCAATAGGAACTTACACATACATCCTGCTTCAGAAGGAATACCCCTACCAGATATTTGAATCAAAGATTCGGGATTATTTGAAAAGAAAGAATCCAGAATCCATCACAGAATTACGCTTACAACCGCTCCTCGACATCCACCTCCGCTCGAAATCCATTATGGGGATGGGAGGAGATGGAGATATTCGATATATTTATATATTTTTGGCGGTAGCAGTTTTCATCCTGCTCATCGCCTGTATCAACTTTATGAACCTGACCACCGCCAGATCCGGTAAACGAGCCCGCGAAGTGGGAATGCGCAAAGTAGCGGGAGCCAGGAGAACTGACTTAATCCTGCAGTTTTTCAGCGAATCCTTTTTTTTCTCTATTGCAGCGCTGCTCCTGGCAATAGGACTGGTTAAATTGCTGCTCCCCTCATTCAATGTCCTTGCCGGGAAGCAAATAACCATGGATTTTGTCAATCATTCGAGGATGATTCTCTGGTTGGCTGCTCTTGCTGTATTTACGGGGATGATATCCGGCATTTATCCCTCCCTGGTTCTTTCCTCTCTTCAACCGGTGGATATTCTCAAAACGTCCATAAGCCGGGGGAAAAAAGGATCGACATTCAGAAAAGTGTTGGTGGTTATCCAGTTTTCTCTCTCGATAATATTCATCATAGGGACTCTGCTGGTGGCCCGCCAGCTTCATCACATGAGGAGCCAGAATTTGGGATTTGACAAGGAAAATCTCCTTTACGTGGTCATGCCGGAAAGTTTGGCCCAAACGTATGAGTCGGCTAAACACGAACTCTCAGAGGTGCCTGGCGTGACAGCTGTCACGGCTGCCTCAGATCTCCCCACTCGGATTCGCATCTCTACGCACGGGGCAGTCTGGGAGGGGAAAGATCCTGAAGAAATGGTCGAGCTAAAGATTCTTTATACAGATTATGATTACTTGAAAACCTTAGGGTTGACAATTGCAGAAGGGAGGTTTTTATCAAAAGAGTTTGCCACAGATGATCAAGAGGCTTTTATCCTCAACCAATCCGCCGCTAAGGCTATGGGATTGGCCTCCCCCTTGGGTAAGACATTCGAATTTGGTCGAAAAGGCACCATCGTAGGTATCGTTCAGGACTTTCATTTTGCTTCCCTTCACCAGGCCATACAGCCTCTTGTGATGATGATATCGCCAGAAAATTTGACACACTTTATCCTCCGCATCAAATCCGAAAATATCCCTGCCACGATAGGTCTATTGAAGGACAAATGGAGCAGACTCACATCCGGATATCCTTTCGAATATGGATTTGTGGATGAAAGTATCGACTTCCTTTATCAGGTGGAGAGACGTGTCGGAACAATTTTCGGATGTTTCACTTCGCTTTCAATATTCATATCATGTTTGGGTTTATTTGGACTAGCCTCTTTTATCACCGAGCTGCGCACGCGTGAAATAGCGGTTCGCAGAGTTTTGGGTGCGTCCGTTCCTTCCGTCATCTATCTTCTTTCCAAAGAATTCACTAAATGGATTCTCTTCTCTGGTATTATTGCCTGGCCGATCGCCTATGTGGTCATGGAAAAGTGGTTGGGAAACTTTGCATACCGGATTACAATCGGCGCCGGCCCCTTTATTCTTTCAGCTGTCATGGTTCTGATCATTTCCCAATTAACTGTCGGCTATCAGGCGATTCGGGCTGCCACAGCCGACCCGGTCAAAGCTCTAAAATATGAATGAAAATGTTCTTCCCAAAAAATACGATTATTGTAATATAAAATGTATGAATTTAATCTGCTGAAGAGGTAGCCAAATGGAAAAAACAAAAATCCGGGAATTCAGGAAAGCACTGAGACAGCTCGAAAGGTTGATAGACTCGCAACAAAAATTTTGTTGCAACGGAGTAACCTTAGCCCAATGCCATGCTCTTCTGGAAGTTGAGGAACTGGGGCAGGCAACCACCGGACAGCTCGCCGATTCCCTCAATCTGGACAAAAGCACTCTCAGCCGGACCATAGATGGGCTGGTGAATCTAAGGCTCCTCGAGCGGCTGTCCGATCCCAAGGACCGCCGTATCATCCCCCCATCATTGAAGATGAGCCAAACTATATGCCCTCCAAGGGGTGGGCCGAGATGATCCGTAAAGTCTACGAGGTAGATCCGTTGCTTTGTCCTAGCTGTGGAGGTCGGATGAAGGTCATTTCCTTCATCGAAGACCCCATGGCCATCGATAAGATAATCTGCCATCTCAAGCTCAGCTTCCTGGCCGAGCGTCCTCCTCCATCCCCTGTCATCCAGCAGGAGCTTCTGATGGCAGCCGAGGGGTGTGGGGAGTATTTCTGAGGGCCTCTGTGGATGTTTTTTATCGATTTTGAGGGAAAAGCCTATCAAAAGGCTGAGAGTGGGGCTGGTTTGGGCGAATTGGTGCGATCTGGTGATCATTGACCCTCCTGTCTTCACTGTGGTTCTCTCTTTTCAGACTGTAAGGGGGCAGAAATTACGAAAAATTGTGAGTTGTTTCGGGCTTGTCCAAAAAGGAATTTCCTATAAAATAATATCCTGAAAGACTGGTCCCGTTACAGCGACTCAACGATTGAGGAGACCACTGCTGAAACCTGGATAGAGACTGTTTATGCATCTCTTTTACGAAAAGATTGTTTAGTTCCAGAGGGCCAATAGTCACGAGTGATGTAATTTCCCTGACACATGGCGCATCTGTAGATGTTTTGAATTATGCATAGAATTATCTCGAAATATTTAATATGATGAAACATTATCGATATGAAAACTGGCTAGGAAAAATAAAAAATCTAAAGAATAAATGGGCATCATGAAGAACAAACAGTTTCTCGTTAAAATATCCGTCGTATTCGGATTGTGTGTCTTTCTGGCCATTCTGAGCAGTCTGGCGGTTTTTTCTGAACGAGAGTTATTGGGAAAGTACACGTGGTTTCAGTTTTTTCTCCGGTCCGGGGTGGGATGGTTTGTCTGGATAGTCCTTTCTCCCTTCATTTTGTTGCTGGGCGATGCGTTTCCTATCGACCGCAAAAGGTGGAAACAGTCTGTCATCATCCATTTATTTGCCGGTCTTTTTTTTACGCTCGTGTACATAATTATCCGGACATTGCTTTTTTATTCGGGAGATTCTCTCACAGAGTTTGCGCTGCGCATCAAATCGTTGGCTTTTAATCACCTGCCCAATCAATTATTTTTTTATTGGGGGATTCTGGGAATCGGGCATGCGATAAAATATTACAGTATCCTCAGAGACCGGGAAATAAGATCGATCCGTCTTGAAAAAGAACTCTCGGATGCAAAGCTTAATTCCTTGAAAGGCCAGCTGCATCCCCATTTTTTGTTCAACACCATGCACACGATTTCGAACCTGATCAGGGACAAGTCTTATGATACATCGATAGACACTATTTCCGGTTTCAGCGAGCTTCTCCGTATCAGCCTGGATCATTTGGACACCCAGTTCGTTTCTCTAAAAGAAGAGATGGATTATGTCAATTTATACCTGAATATCGAGAAAATTCGTTTTAAAGACAGGTTAAGCACCGATGCGGAAATTTCTCCGGAAGTTTTATCGTGCAAGGTTCCTTCTCTCCTTATGCAGCCTTTTATCGAGAATTCCATTAAACACGGCCTGACAAAGCTCGAAGATTCCCAGCTTATCCGTATTTCCGCTTATAAAGACGATCCGAACCTCATCATAAAAATAGAGGACAATGGTCCGGCTCTGCCCGAAAAATGGTCTCTTGAAAAAAACAGCGGTGTCGGATTAAAAAACATTCACAAAAGGCTTTCTGCGATTTATGGCGACAACTTCTCGATGAAACTGCAAAACAAAAGCGGCCCCGGAGTGACGGCCACAATCATTTTGCCGCTTTCCAAGATATCGGAATGAACATGATCAGGACTATTATCGTGGACGATGAACCCCTTGCGAGAAAAGGGATCAAGAACCTTCTTAAAGAGAGGGAAAATATCGAAATAGTCAGGGAATGCAAAAACGGCAGAGAGGCCGTGCAGGCCATAAATCAATTGGCGCCCGACCTGGTGTTTCTGGATGTCCAAATGCCCGTGTTCGACGGCTTCGATGTTTTGGAACGGATAAACCTGTCCCGGGCCCCGGTCATCATTTTCGTGACGGCCTATGACAAATATGCCATCCAGGCTTTCGAGGTCAATGCCCTGGATTACCTCCTCAAGCCTTTCGGGGATGTCCGTTTTTATGCGGCCTTGGACAGGGCATTGAAAGCGATCGAAAACAATAAAATTGCCGATTTAAGCCGAAAAATGGCTTCTCTTATCGACAATCAAAAAAAATACGAACGGGCTAGATCCAATATGGCTTATCTTCAGGGAGAGGAGATGACTCCTCAAAAAAAATACCCGAGCCGGATAATGGTCAAAGGAGCAGGCAAAATCTCGTTCGTCGATATCGACGAAATAAAGTGGTTCGAAGCACTGGAATATTATGTGAGGATTCATGCCGGAAATTCGTCCTATCTAATACGGGAGAGTTTGAAAAACCTGGAAAAATCTCTCGATCCACAGAAATTCGTTCGCATCCATCGCTCCGCCATTGTCAGATTCAGTGAGATAAAATCCATCACGTCCCATTCGACAGGTAATTTCAGGGTCCTTCTCAACGACGGGACAAAGCTTCCGCTCTCCCGAAAGAGAAAATACCTCCTGGATAATTTTTTTCTCTAAATCCTTTTTATCCTTCACTGCATCTATTTTTATTTCACTTATGAATAACGGCCGTTGGTTGAATAACGCTTTTCGTTCTTGTCCTGTGGTCGTATATTTATTGTGAGAATGACTTGAATGGTTATAACGATACCTGAGGAAAATTTATGAGAAAAAATATGTATTTAGCTTTAGGCTTTGGCATTATCGCACTTATTGTATTAGCCGGATTCTCGTTTTCACAAAATGATTCGATCGGACCGGTAATGATAGGAGAACCCATGCATGATTTTACACTTCCCATCTATCAGGGGGGGGAAATTTCCCTGAGCAACCTCAAGGGAAGAATGGTCATGTTAATATTTCCTCGTGGAAAATTTAAGCCCGATGAATGGTGTCATTTGGGCATGTACAAATACGTCGAACTTTGTGACTTCGTCGAGGAAAATAATATCAAAGAAAAGCTGAATCTTCTCGAAATTTTCTACGTCATTTCATACAACAAAGAAATGATCGACGATTGGTTCGATGAGCTGCCCCAGCAGCTAAAGGATATCGAGAATTGGAAAAATCCCCCGGATGCGGACAACCTCACAGGAAGAAGGAAAGTTTTTTTGGAGAGAGTCAGACGAACCTTCCCGAAAAAGTATGCCTATAAAAAAGGCGAGATTCCTATGCCTATCCCCATTCTTATCGATGAGGAGGCTAAATTATCGTCCCGTCTCGGCATATTTTCTCCCGGTTGGAATGGAGGTGAGGGGCCACAGAATATCCCCTCAGTCTATATCGTCGATGTCAACGGAATACTGCGGTTCAAATATCTTGCTCAAAACACATGGGACAGACCCGGATACGATTACCTTATGAGAGTAACTCCCTGTGCTTTCAGTTGGGGCAGAAAAAGATGAGCATTTCCTTTGGCGTTTCACCATGTTGAAAAACTACATCATTATCGCATTCAGGAATATCAAAAAACATAAAGTGTATTCATTTATCAATATTGCGGGGCTTTCCATCGGAACGGCCGCCTGTATATTTGTCATTTTGTTTCTCCATTTTGAATTGAGCTACGAAAAGCATCTCCCGAACTCTTCCCGGATTTACAGGGTGATCAACGACTTCACATTGGGAGATACACACAGAGATTATGCCAGTGTTCCCGGCCCGGCCGGTCCTGCGTTTGCTGAGGGGATTCCGGAAATACTGGAACACACAAGAGTTGTCAGTCTGAGTCCAAGAGACCGTAAATTGATGATAGCGAAAAATACGGAAACTTATGAGGAATCCCGAGCGTATCTGGCTGACCCGACTTTTTTTCGTATTTTCGATTATCGGCTCATACACGGGGATAAACGCACGGTTTTGACTGAGCCGAATTCTATAGTATTGACCGAAAGAGCGGCAAAAAAGCTGTTCGGAAGTGAGGATCCCATCGATCAAATCCTGAGAATCGAAGGCATAAGACTGGGCGATGTGCGAATCACCGGTGTCGTTGAAGACCCTCCTGAGAACACGCATTTTAAATTCGATTTCCTCATTTCCTACCTTTCGCTGGATGAAGAGGTCATAAAGCTGCTTCGTTTTGATGATTGGGGATATTTCAGCTTTTTTACCTATGTCCTTCTAGCTGAAAACGCCAAACCTGATGATGTCGTCAGGAAAATGAACCTGATTTATGAAAAGAGCAGCGGGGAACAGCACAGAAAAATTGGCGCAACATGGAATTATGGCCTGCAAAAAATGACCGATATCCATTTAAGGTCTCATCTCAGCGGTGAATTGGAAGCAAATAACAACATCGAGAGCGTTTATCTCCAGTTTGTGATTGCGCTGCTGATAATCATCATTGCCTGTTCGAATTTTATAAATCTTTTTATCGCCCGGTCGACCGCACGGGCCAAAGAAATCGGACTCAGAAAGGTCCTGGGGGCGGTAAAAAGAAATATCAAAATTCAGATTATCGGAGAATCAGCTATACTGGTCATTCTAAGTGTCCTGGCAGCGCTGTTTATGACCAGCCTTTTCCTGCCTGTTTTTAATTCTCTGACCGGTCTGTCGATCCCGCCGTCTTATATTTTGCAAAACCAGGTTCTGCTGTGGCTGTGCGCCTTGATTGTCCTTGCAACTCTGATGGCGGGAGTGTACCCATCCATTGTCTTATCCAGGTTTCAGCCTGTGGTTACGATGAAGAGGACTTTTCGTATCGCCGAAAAGAAAAATTATTTCAGGCAGTCGCTCGTCGTTCTCCAGTTCATCATCTCCATCAGCCTTATGTTCAGCACGATCGTGGTTCTCGAACAGTTGAAATTTATGAAAAACAAGAATCTCGGCTTTGAAAAGGATCAAGTTGTCGTGGTGAATGTGAATGCAAGGCCTCCAATGGACATGTCAGCAGCAGAAGCGTTCAAAGCACAGCTCAAAATGAATCCGGATATCATCGAAGCGTCATTCTCGAGCACTGTTCCCGGCAAATTCATCGGCGTCAATGCTATCCTTCCTGAGGGATTCAGCGAGAGCGATCCCCAGATATTGGAAGCTGCTAGAGTTGACTTCGATTTCCTGAAAACTTACAAGCTGGAAATCGTCCAAGGAAGATTTTTTTCCCGGGACAGGGGATCGGATTCCGTTTCTGCCTATGTGATCAATGAGTCGGCTGCCCGACTGCTCGGGTGGAGCAATGAGCAAGCGGTCGGCAAGAGATTCGATAATTTATCGAATGGAAAGAAGGACATGGAGATCATCGGAATTTTGAAAGACTATCACCATAAATCCGTAAAACAATCGGTAGATCCGATGGTTTTCGATTTCATGCCTCGTTCCGGCCCCTATCTGTCGATCAACCTATCGACGGAGAATCTTTCCGGGACAATCTCGTTTCTCGAGAAAAAATGGAAAGAATATTTTCCTGGCATGGAATTCGTTTACTTTTTTATGGATGAAAATTTTGACAGTCAGTACCATTCTGAAGAAAAACTCTTCACCCTTTTCGAGTATTTTGCCTTTCTAGCGATAGCCATTTCCTGCCTTGGCCTTTTCGGCCGGGTGGCCTATACGGTTGAACAGAAAAAAAAGGAAATCGGAATCAGGAAGGTCCTCGGTGCTGGAATTTTCGAACTGGTGATGCTGCTTATAAAATCAACTCTGGGTATGGTCATACTGGCATCTATTATTGCTCTGCCGGTGATTGCTTATATCTTAAGCTCCTGGCTCAACAATTTTGCATTTAGAATCGAACTCAATTTTTGGTGGTACGGGATTTCTTTATTCACAGTTCTGGTCCTATCCGTGATTTCCACAGCTTCTCAAACGCTGAAGGCTTCTCTTGCCAATCCTGTCGACTCGATAAGGAATGAGTGAACTTTTAAACGCAACGCCTTTGACTCCGTATAATTAG
>JABAOC010035576.1_pt1 | contig 11354 bp, 9 predicted proteins | sample 7062161 | NCBI WGS metagenome assembly JABAOC01 (sample SAMN14538625, study PRJNA623070) | marine sediment metagenome | biome: marine biome [ENVO:00000428]; feature: marine pelagic biome [ENVO:01000023]; material: deep marine sediment [ENVO:00002113] | place: India: Gulf of Khambhat ... | reverse complement strand
CTCGACGGGAGCCGGCGGCGCGGTCGGATGCTTCGGATGCCCGCTGGGCGACGGCCCCCGAGATCCCGTCGCTGGAGATGCGCCCTTTCGTGCGAGAGACCGCGCTTCGCCTTCTCGGGAAGCAGCAATGCGGGCGCGACTCAGGAGTTTCCTGATGCCGCCTGAAACCATTCGCTGACTTTTCGCGTCTTCTTTATAGGCGGGCGCCGGGATATCACTGTTGGAGAGGGGACCATCCCATGTCGTGTTGTTCCTCAAGAGGGCCATTTATTGTTATTACAGCAAGCGTTTTGTCGTTACTCGTCCCATCGTTTTCGGTTGTCCAGGGAGCGGAGGCGGCTTCCGAAGGAAAGACGTTGAGGCGGGTGACCATCGAAGCGGTCCGCCTCGACGAGCCGCCGCAGATCGACGGGAGGCTCGACGACGCCTGCTGGCAGAGCGCGACCCATGTCGAAGGCTTCTGGCGCACGGTCGTGGACGCTCCAGAGCTGGAGCCCACAGAAGCCTGGATCTGCTACGGCGAAGAGGCGCTCTACGCCGCCTTCCGCTGCCGGGACTCGAAGCCATCCGAGATCCGCTGCGAGCAGAAGAAGCGCCAGGGCAATATGGGTGACGACGACACCGTCGAGCTTGGCATCGACCCCGACAACGACGGCAGGCACGGCTACACCTTCCGCGTGAACGCCGCCGGCGTGCAGCAGGACGAAGTCCCCGGCGGCACCTCCGAGAAGATCGAGTGGAAGGGCGACTGGCGCGCCGCCGCGCAGAGGGATGAGTCAGGCTGGACGGCCGAGATGGAGATCCCCTTCGCCATACTGCGCTACCCGGACGGCCAGGAGGCCTTCGGGATCTACGTCGGCCGCTACCTCGCGCGCGAAGAGGACTGGGCCGTCTGGCCCCAGCCGATGGCGCTAAAGCTGGACTACAGCGAATGCNNAGTGACGACCCCGGCCGTCGGCTTCCGCTGCGTCTTCATGCCCTACGCCCTTTCCGTCGCCTCCGAGAACGACGAGGACCGCGAGCCGCTCACCGGCGGCCTCGACGTCAAGGGCACCTTCCCCAACGGCGTCGTCGCGCTCGGCACCTACAACCCCGACTTCCGGAACATCGAGGACGTCGTCGAGACGATCGACTTCACCTATGTCGAGCGCTACCTCCCCGAGTACCGCCCCTTCTTCCAGGAGGGCTTCTGGTTCTTCCCCGGCTCCCGGATCTTCTACAGCCGCCGCATCGAGGACGTCGACTGGGGTCTCAAGACGTTCGGAACTCTCGGGCAGCACCGGTTCGGACTGCTCGACACCTACGCCCGCGGGGGAGAGAACCACGCCGTGCTCAACTACGAGTACCTCTTGACCCCGCAGAAAGAGCTGATACTCTCGCTCGTGGACCGCAACGTCCCCGGCCAGCCCGACAACCTGGCCTTCAGGCTGGGCGCCTCCGCGGACTGGCCCTTCGAGGGCGGCGGCCACCACTTCCGGGCGAATCATTTCGGTTCTACCACCGACGACGAGGGCGGAGACGGCAGCTCCGCCAGCGTCTACCTGAGCACGTATCGCCGGCAGGGATGGTCCTACTCGGCCAGCTATGAGGCCTATCAGCCCGAGTTCCGGGCCGACGACGGCTACGTTCCAGAGACCGGGATCAGGAATGTGTTCCTCAGCGCCTCGCACACCCGCGTCCTCGACGAAGGCCGGCTCCAGGGCAAGCGACTCTGGCTGGAGGCATGGACCGGCGAATCTCAGGTCGGCGACCGGCGCGGCTACTGGAGCAACTACGACTGGGTCTTCCGCAACGGACAGGCGCTCTTCACCGGGGGCGGCCGAGAGGAACGAGATGGATTCGAGGACCGCACGTTCGTCCTTGGAGCCAAATGGAACCGCACCGACTTCTACCATTACGGCGAGGTGCGGCTCAACTGGGGCGAGCGCTACGGCGAAACCTACCGCTACCAGAGCCTCGCCCAGACCTTCCACCCGACCGAGAAGTGGTCGGCCGTGATCGCCCTGGAGCGCGTCTACCAGGCGAGCCTCGACGAAGAGGGAGCCGTCCTGCCCTCGGAGTGGTTCCGGCAGAGCGTGGTGACGACGACCTACGACATCACCGACGAGAAGACCATCAGCGCCCGGCTCGTCCGCAGCGGCTCCAACACCAACGCCTATGCCGCCTACCGCCAGCGCACCCGCAAGGGAATGGACATCCTCATCCTCGCCGGCGACCCGAACGCCCCCGAATGGGTCTCGCGGATCGCGGTCAAGCTCATCTGGTGTCTCTGAGGGGAGGCCGCAGAGCGAACCGTCTCCGACGAACGGCCGAGATCAGGCCTGGCTTGGGTCGGGCGGCGCCTCGCGTCTCTCGCGCCGCGCGAACTCCATGAGGCTCTGCCCGGCGAGGGCCAGGCAGATGGGGATCCAGTTGTACCACAGCCGCGTCTCGACGAAGCGGCCGACGACGAAGAGCACGGCGAACTGAGCCGGGACCACCCAGCATGCCCGCCGGAGGAAGAGGCTCTTCCTTCCCCAGTGCCAGGGAGCCAGCAGCCACATGAAGCCCAGCCCGGACAGCAGCCGCATCCAGTGCTCGAAGGGCCCCAGGCCGTAGCCGCGGGTGAGGTATTCGAAGTTGTCGGCAATATGAATCTCGACCCGCTCGCCGCCCGGCGGGTGGATGAGAAGGCGGAGCCCCGCGAAGATCGCGAGCCAGAGTGCGACCTGCACGCCCACCCACTTCAGGGTTCGCCTCTTCCCGAGCGTCTCCCACTGCGTGAGCGCGAAGATGGGGATGAGGAAGAAGGCCGTCTCCCGGTTGAGGATGCCCAGCAGCAGGACCAGGAGATAGAGGTAGCGCTGGCGCTCCACGAGGCAGAGGAGGGCGGCCGTCCAGATGAGGATGCCGGAGAAATCGTAGGGCCAATAGAAGAGGAACGACCAGGGCAGGATGACGCCGAGGGTGAGCGGCAGGCCGTCGGCGAGAAGCGGATTGACGAAGTGCCTGAGCCACCGCCGGAGCAGGAGCATCGTGCCGAAGAGAATGCAGACGCGGAGGCAGACGTCCGCGTACCGGGGGCTGAGGCCGTTGAGCTCGGCCGTGAAGCCGATGACGTACGGCATGAGGATGCGGTAGGTAAACGGCTCGTTGGCGGCGATGCCGACGAATTTCTCGATGGTCGCGCTTTCGAGCTGCTCCGTTCCCTGCCAGTAGAGATTGGTGATGAGGAAGGCCGCGCCCAGATAGACAGTCGGCAGGGCCCAGCGGCCGTCGGTGAGCCACTCACGGACCTTGCCCCAGCTCGCGCCGGAGATCGCAGACCGCCCTCTCCGCGCTCTCGTGCTGTCTGCCGCCGCTTCCATTGCCGTCGCGCTCGCGTCGAATCCGCGCCTGAATCGCTCCAGCGCGGCCCCCTGACACTTCCCTTGCTTCCTTCCACAAAAGGCTGGCCATCTGAGATGGTCCTACTAAGCGACAGGGGGTACGTAGGAAGGGCGCCGGCACGTCCTCGGCCGGGGCGATGCCTGCCGAGGTGGGAGTGGGCGGCTACATCTTGCCAGCCTCCTTCAAGGAGACGTACCGCCCGCCCCCGATGACGATATGGTCGAGCAGCGGGACCCCTATCAGTTCGCCCACCTGCACCAGCCGTGTGGTGAGGGCGATATCGTCCTTGCTCGGGGTCGGGTCCCCACTCGGGTGGTTGTGGCATAGGATCAGGCTCGCGCACCCCTGCGCGAGCGCCTCCCGGAACACCTCTCGCGGGTGGGCCGGGCTCCCGGTCAGGGTGCCGACCGTGATGACGCGAACAGAGATCACCTGGCCGCGCACGTCGAGGAAGATCGCAGCCAGACACTCTTGCTCCCGGTGCCGCAGGTCCTCCATGACGAGGGCGGCCGCATCGGAGGCCCCGCGAACCACCGCCTTCGGCCCATCGACCGAGGCGGCGAGCCTCTTCCCCAGCTCGAAAGCCGACTTCAACTGAGCGGCCTTGGCGAGCCCCATTCCCGGGAGCGAGGAAAGCTGGGGAACGCGGGCCCGGGCGATCCCCGCCAGGCCGCCGAACTCGCTCAGCAGCCTCTCCGCCAGCCGGACGGCCGACTCGCCTCTGGAGCCCACCCGGAGGACGATGGCGAGAAGCTCCGCCGTCGAGAGCGACTCCGGCCCGTACTGCTCCAGCCGCTCCCGAGGTCTTTCGCTGGCGGGAAGATCCCGGATCACAAGCCCGCGTTCGGCCATCGGCCTCCTCCTGCGTCTGGGAGTTCTTCGCCCGGCAAGCGTCGCCCTGCCGCGTGCCGGGTTTTCGGCATGGGTATGCGAGCGCCCCGGCCCTCACCGAAGGCGATTGCGCCGCCCGAATCCGTCGTGATAGAATGCTCCCGGCCGGAGGAGGTCAAAGGTGTTCGAGCTAACCGTAGAAGTGCCATTCTCAGCGGCTCACTGTCTCAGAGGCCACCCGGGCCGATGTGCCCAGCTTCACGGGCACAACTACCGCGTGGTCGTGAGCGTCGCGGGCGAGACCCTCAACGCGCAGGGCATGATCGTGGACTTCGGGAAACTCAAGGACATCTGCCGGTCGGCCGTCGACCCCCTCGATCACACTCTCCTCAACGAGCTGCCGGCTTTCGCGCAGAGCAATCCCACCGCGGAGGCGCTCGCGCGACACCTCCACGGGATCATTGGGGGGAAGCTCGCGGGGGCGGCCCACGGGGACGTGCGGTTGACGAGCGTCACCGTCTACGAGTCCGACCAGACCTCCGCGACATATCGGGGGTGAACGGAATGGCTGGGGTCGTGCTGCTGAGCGGCGGCCTCGATTCCGCCGTCAATCTGAAGCGGGCCTGTGACGATACCGGGGTCGCGGCCGCCTTGACGTTCGACTACGGCCAGCGGGCGGCCGCCCGGGAAGCTGCGGCGGCCGCTCTCATGTGCCGTCAGTTGGGTGTTTCCCATCGGCTCATCGACCTGCCCTGGCTGGCGGAGATCTGCCGGACGGCGCTCGTGAACGAGGAGGAGACCATCCCGCGGCTGAGGCCGGATGAGCTGGGCGAGCGGCACGTCACCTCGGGCGAGACAGCGGAGGCGGTGTGGGTTCCGAATCGCAACGGCGTCTTCGTCAACATTGCGGGGGCCTTCGCCGAAAGCCTCGGCGCGGAGACGATCGTCGCGGGCTTCAACGCGGAGGAAGCCGCGACCTTTCCGGACACGAGTCCGGAGTTCGTGTCGGCGGCCAACTCCGCCCTGGCGCTCTCCACGCGGGGAAGCACGCGCCTCGTCAGCTACACCCTGGACCTGACGAAGACAGAGATCGTGCGGATGGGGCGCGAGATCAAAGCGCCTCTCGAGAGCGTGTGGAGCTGCTACCGCGGTCAGCGGCAGGAGTGTTGGGAGTGCGAATCCTGCGCGCGGCTGGAGCGGGCCTTGAGAGAAGCCGGGGCCTGGGAGTGGTTCCACACACATCGGATCACACCCTGAACCCGTGTGACCCCCGGCACTCCCCGGCCTTCCGACGAACAAGGCTCCAGTTTCGGTGCCCTGCACAAACGCGGCATCGCCCACTCAGCACGATTCCCGAAACTGGAGCCACGCTTGCCATCCCGTGCCGCTCCGAGTCTCCACGGCACACCATGCGACAGCAGTCTCCGGAGGCGCGAGGGCCTCACTATGATAGCATGCGGCCGGTCAGAAGAGAAGCCGCAGACGGCGGCTCGACGCCTCGTCGTCCGACCCGAGTTCTGTTCAGCTCTCGGGGTGCCGCACTCTTCCCTCGCTCGGGAGCGACGCCGCCGTGAGGGACGTGTCCCTCACGCTGTCGGGCCGTTCGAGAGCGTTCCCGGTCGGGGGGCGGGGCCGCCTTCGCCGTCGTCGCCGGGCCTCTGCCCAGGCAGGGCCGGCTCGGCTGCATTCGGCCAGACGGAGCCGCCGGGCCCTGCCCCATAGAGAATCCGAGTGAGCTTCGCCGAAGCTTCGATCAGCAGCTCGGCCCACCGTTCGATGTTGCTCTGGGTCGCCGCTTCGATGAGGGTGCAGAGCTGAAGGCCGCCAACGGCCTTGCCTCGGTCGTCGCAGACGTGGACTCCCACCCCTGCCGTCTGTGGGAAGCACTCCTCTCGGGCGGCCGCCCAGCCCCGCGCGCGCGCCTCCGCCAAGTGCTCCAAGAAGCGAGCGCCCGAAGTGATCGTATGGCTCGTCAGCGCGGGAAGGCCCGCGCTCACCCACTCCTCGATGTCAGCATCCGGCAGGGCGGCCAGGTAGGCCTTGCCGGCCGCCGTGCAGTGCATGGGAGCGGTCCGGAAGGGGGCGGGATCGACGCGGACAGCTTTGCGGGGCGAGGCCCACGACACGACCCGCATGCTTCTTCGGGCGATCTCCGGATAGGCCAACAGCGCCGTCTCATCGGCGTTCTCCGCGAGCTCGTCGAGGACGGCCTGGACCGCGTCGGCGGGCGAGAAGAGGTTCCTGACATTGGTGAGCAGGCTCACCCAGGTCATGGGCTCCCACGTATAGCACTCAGTCTTCTCGTCCTTGCGCAGCAGGTTGAGGCCCTGCAGTGTGCGCAGGAGGCGCACAACAGTGGTCTTGTGCAGGTCCAGCTCCCGGCTCAGCTCGGTGACGCGCAGGCCGCGCGGGGCCGCCAGGAGCAGCGCCTGCATCATCCTGGCTGCTCTCTCGACTGATCGCACCGTCCTGGTTTGGCCGCCGGACGGCCTGTCGGTGCCGCCGCGAGACGACTCGGCCATACCGCCATCCCTCCTGAGCCGCGAACCGGTGTTGCGTTTCCGGCTGTTCTTCCCCGGGGCCATCGCCGTTCCTGCCCGAAGCTCCGACTTGTGGAGAACCACCACCTGCTCGTGAGCGCAGTCCATGCGGGAGAGCACTGCATGACACCCGGCTGCTGAGCACGAGCACGGCCCCTCCTGCGCGCCGGGCCTCGAGTCCGCATTCCCGCGGCCCGCTGGGTTGACCGAGATCGTGGCGAAGCGCTATCATTCGGCGGACTCTTGCCAAGCTATCCCTTTGGAAGGTCAGCCATGGCACGTGGGTTTCAGATGTCCCTGCTTCTGGCCGCGACACTGCTCGCCGCGTCCCGGCTGTTTGCCGCGGGCGATGCGCGCCAGCCGGTCTTGGTCATGGACGTCAGCCGGGCCGACGCCGGGCAGCGTCTTCTGTGCGCCAGCCTCCAGGGCGTCGCCAACAGGGCGCCCGAAGGCCCGCAGGTCTTTCTGCTTACGAAGGAGCAAGATGAGAGATGGCTCGAGTACTCCCTTCTGATTCTCGGGAGGGAGATGACCCATGTCACCGCGGAGGAGCTGCTCGAAGCTCTCAAACCGCGGATCCAAGGGCAGGCCCTCTACGACCCCGCTCAACCGTACACGCTCGACTTCGCCACCACGGCCGCCGGGCTTCGCGATCTCGTCATATCGGCAACAGATCTCGGCCTGCCCACCCTCTTCGATTTCCGAAACCGGTGGCGGAGCGCATCGGAAGGCTATCGGTGGGCGATCAGCACCCTTCTGCCCGAGTGCGACCCCGCCAAGGCGGCCCTGCTTTCGCCGGACGAGACGGCGCTCCGCGATTTCGCCATCCAGCAGACCATGTTCACGTTCTCGCCGCCGGCGAACCCGGGAGACGAAAGCTTTCAAGACGTCCTCTTCCGCCTCCCGCCCGGCACCGCGATCTACGGCGACGCCCCCCCGGCCATACGACGCCAGCTCAGCCTGACATCCCACTTCCTCGTCCCGGCGGCGCAGTCCGCAAACCTCTCCTTCCTCTCCCGCGTCGAAACCACAGGCGGGTACTACCAATACCGGGGCTACCTCGAGCCGGAGGCGCCCCGCTATCTCACCCTCATCTTCGACTGCTCGGACCTCGACTTCGCTCTCAACGACATGCCCGCGCGGTGGGAGAGCGAGAGCCGCGGCTCCCTGCCTCTCGGCTGGGCGATCCCGGGCGCGCTCGCGGAGGCCGGCCCACCTGTTGCCCGGCGGTACTATGCTGACGCCTACTGGTCCGGGTCGGATCAGTTCGTGCTGGGCTACAGCGGCGCCGGACACATGGACCTCGCGGCGGCGAGCTCCCCCTACGGCTTCTTCAGCGCCACGGCGAAGGCCCGCGCCGCGCTCGACATGCCCGCCAGCCTCTGCGCGCTCTCCGAGCATCCCGAAGATGTCGGCGACCAAGTGGTTCGCTTCGCCGCGGAGGCCGGGCTCCGGGGCCTCTTCGTAACGGGGCCCGATGATTTCGAGCCCGCGGTGTACGAGGGCATTGCGGCCGTTGCCGCGCCCCGCGTCAGCAGCCTCGGGGCCGCCATCACATACCTCAATCGCATTCCCCTGGCGCGCCGCTGCGCCGCGCTCGTGCTCGACCCACGCGCTCTCAGCCCGGAGGACGCGGCCCACATCGCGGCCCACGTCTCCGACCGCTACGTCATCCTGCCGCCGGGCGAGATGGTAGAGATGGTGCGAGAACTCGCCCTTCCGGCATCGCCCGGGCCGGCCGGCATCGCGGTCTCGTCCGTGGACTATGGCGAGCCCGCGACGCCGGAGGCGCCGATCCCGGTCAGTGCAAGAGTCGAACCCGGCGGGGAGGTGTCCTCGGCCGCCGTGATCTACCGGCCGGCCAACCATCCCCTGACCTTTGCCGAGCCCATGCTTCCGGGCGGGGAGGGCGACTACTCCGCCACGGTGCCCCCTCTGCCGCAGGGCGGCGAGGTCGTCCTGCGGGTGCGGGCCAAGGATCGCTCGGGGCGCTCCGTCTGGTCGCCGACGTGGACTCTTGCCATTCCCCGGACCGATACCGACTCCGACGGGCTATCGGATGCGGAGGAGGGGTTGCTTCTGTCCGACCCGCAAGCCCCGGACACCGACGGCGACGGGCTGCGCGATGCGGCCGACGCCGCCCCTCTCCGCTTCGACCAGTACCATATCGTGTATCTCGGCCCGCTGGAGCCGCCCAGCGATTCCCCCTATCTTCGGGAGGCAGGCCCCTCGCGCGCCGACCGCGAGGGGCGCCATCTGAGGCCGGGGGAGAGCTGTCTCTACCGGCTGCCTCTGACTCTGGTGGCCCCCGGCGCACCGGCCGTGATCGCGCTGGAGGCCGACGGGCCTATCGAGGTGGCGGTCGGAGCAGACCCGACCCGGCCCGCGCAGCGGTTCGAAGGGGAGCTGCGCGGAACCTGGTACAGCGAGCTGCTTCCGCCGGCGGGCCCTGAAGGCGGCATCTTCCTTCACATCGCCTGTCCGGAGGAAACCGACTCGTCCCTGCTCCTGCGCGCGGTATCCGTCGTCTCCCCCCCGGGGGCCCCCTCCATCACCCGCATCTCGGCCTACCCCCCTCATCCCGGACCGGGACACTCGATCGCGGTCTCGGCCCTCGTGTTCTCACCGGCCGGAGTCGCGGAGGCGAGTCTCACGTACCGGGTCAGCGGCGGCGGCACGATCGGCATGCCCATGGAGCAGGTGCCAGGCTCGTCCGTCTACGAGGCGCGCATACCTGCGCTGGAGAATCGCGACGAGCTCGAATACTGGATCCGCGCCCGCGACGCGGAGGGCAAGAGCGCGGAGACCGTGCCCATCTATCTGCCGATCGGCGCGTACGGGCGCGAGGTGGTATCGCTGCTCGCCTGCCGCGACTTCGTAGGGGACTGGGCGGCGGCGGGCGACTGGGAGGGCTGTGGTCGGCTTGCTCCGAAGGCGGGGCTGCAAGACTCGGCCCACGTCCATCTCAGGGGCGGCATCTACACAGTCTGGGTGCTGGCCGGCGGGCGCGGACAGAGCATCGACGTGCTGGTCGGAAAGGAGAAGGTTGGGGCCATCGACCCGGCACAGCCGGATGGCTGGCAGCGGGTGGGGCGCGTCCGCCTGGACGCCGGCAGACACGAGGTGGAGCTCGTGTCGCGAGCCGAGGAGGATGCCCCCACAGGTGCCTCGCCGCGGTATGCCGCTGTCATCTTGACGGCCGACTCTTTGTTCACACCGCCCGCGAATCGCCTGCTCGACATCTACAACTCGATCGCGTTCCTGTTCCCCCCGGCCGACCACACGCTGTCGGGCGTGGTGGACCTGGAGGCCACCGGGGCCGGCAACATCGTGGCGGCCGAGTTCTCCCTGGACGGGGAGGTGCTCCGGCGCGTGTCCGGGCCGCCCTTCCGCCTCCGGCTCAACGCCGAACGGTTGACGGCGGGGGCGCACGTCATCAAAGTGGAGGCGGTGGACCGCGTGGGTCCCACCGGGCTCGCGGTGGAAGTGCCCGTCACCATAGCTCACTGAAGCCGTACGCCCCATCTCCCGCCGAGCACTTGCGCCGGGGCGATTGTCCTCACGCAGCTCGCCTTTCGTGGAATAAGACTCTCGCTTGCTGTGCCCCTGGCCGGGCGCAACTCCCCTCGGCTGTGGTTCCAGTATCGACAGGAGCCGGAGACGTGTATCGACGGCCGAGCGCGCCGCGGCCGGCCGCGATGGGGTCGAAACCAAGTGCCGAGACACCGATGCGACTATGGAATAACAATCCCGTCCGAGGTTCGCTGCTCCTAGCGCGCGGGAGAAAGTAAGCTGCAAGCCGAGTCCGCGATATTCGATCCTCGTCACGCCAACCGTGTGAGGGGTGTTATTCTCTTCACGGCCGCCGTGACTGCGGGGATCAGCGTGACCGCAGACGGGGAATTCGTCGCGGGCGTGCTCGCGGCGCTCGCCGGATCTCTCTACGTCCTCTTGACCGCGCTCTACGCGATCGCGGAGGAAGAGAAGCCCACCTATCGGCTCTCGGTCGCGGTGGGCGATGTGCTCCTGATAACCGGGATCATATGGATGACGGGGGGGATCCAGAGCGAATACTGCCTTCTGTACTGTCTCCCCATAGCCATAGCCGGGCTTCGTCGTGATGCTCGGTCCGGGGTCGTGGCCTGTGTTCTCGCCGTGTTGCTGTACGTCCTTGTCGCCCTGTGCGCGCCATCCGCGCCTCCGGTATTGCCGCTGGCGCCGTTTCGCGTGCTCACCACAATCGTGGTGGCCATGGTGCTGTTGCTCTTCTTCGGCATTCTCACCCAGGAGGTGAAGCTCTCCGACGACCTGCGGGACACGCTCCATCACTCGCTCCGGCGTGTCGCGGCCGTCTACGATGTGGCCCATGCCGCGAACACCGGAGCCGATCTTNNCCGGCGCCGTCAACGGATCGGTCTTCCTTCTGGTCGAAGACGACCAGCTCAGGCCGATGGCGTCGCTGTCCACTCCGTCGGGGGGAGCCGAGGCCCCGAGGGAGATTCCGCTCCAACCGGCCCGCAGGGCGCTTGCCGCGCGCGCGCCGATCAGCACGACCGTGACCGCCGACAAAGCGGATGACAGAGAAGGGGGCGCGAGCATCGTATACGTGCCCCT
>JABAOC010000688.1_pt1 | contig 11356 bp, 13 predicted proteins | sample 7062161 | NCBI WGS metagenome assembly JABAOC01 (sample SAMN14538625, study PRJNA623070) | marine sediment metagenome | biome: marine biome [ENVO:00000428]; feature: marine pelagic biome [ENVO:01000023]; material: deep marine sediment [ENVO:00002113] | place: India: Gulf of Khambhat ... | reverse complement strand
GAGTACTTACAGAGTTGGCTGTTGATTTACAAGAAATGTTAGAGGAAAAGTAGATTTCAAGACAATTGTTCTCTGTTAACGTCGCGTGAAACTTATATAAAAAGCCCATTATACGCACTTTTAAAAGAATGTGATATAATGAAAGGAAAAAAAGACGAAGAAAAATTGTATCATGCAATGTTGAAATGCATGATTAAACAATTGGAACAAAAAAATATCGAAATTATCCAAGCGGATTTGGAAGGTTACAAACAGCCAGAAACTATAGAAAAAAACAGACCAGATATCTTTGGTAAAGACAAAGAGGGAAAACAAGTTATCGTTAAAGTAGAAACTGGAACAACAATAAATTCAGAAAAAACGAAAGAGAAATTTAAAGAGTTTTCTCAGGCAGATGGAGAATTCTGGGTTGAGGTCCCTGAAAGCCGTTTTAAGGAAAACGCGGAGAACGCCTATCGATAGATGTTTATTGGCAGAGACATATAAAAATATAATTGATGGCATGTTAATTCTTGAGTTGCCAAACATTTGGTGCTGTCAAGGATCTTAGTTATGACAGCGATTCTTTTGTTGTTTCTGATCAGTTAGATAGAATGTAATGAGGAAAGATGACAGTGAAAAGATATGGAATAATTGTTTGTTATGAGTGTAAACGTGCATGGGGAATTGACTTACTACAAAAAACTGCGAAGTGCCTAATTTGCAGTAAAAGATATAGTGTTGCACGCCGTAAAATATTTTATCGCACCTCAGATCTTAGGGAGTTACGACTAGATATTGCTAAAATACAGGAGAAACTTATAAAATAAATTTATTTTTTCTATTTATATCGCTTATAGATTATTACAAAAATTAAATAGAAATAAGTTATGCCGCTAAATTAAGCTGCAGATGAAATGGGGCATTCTGCAACTGGTGTGTTTCTTTTTTATTTGTAGAATCATAGAAGGATGTACTAACTAAGGATGTTGTCAAGTAAGGAGATAATGTACGGTTGGTTTGTGAAGCAAAAATAGAAGACGGTACAATCTGCTATAAAAATGAGCAAGAAAACCTACTTGTGTTTGTCGTAGGAGAAAGCAAGTTTTGCTCAGCTATTGAAAATGAATTAAAGGGTATGAAACAAGGGGAAACAAAGACATTAATCCTTGAACCTAAGGAGGCATTTGATCTGCATAACGATAATCTCGTAGCTGAAATATCTTGAAACGATCTTCGTTCTGATACTAATTTGGACGTCGGCTCCACGATATAATCAAATACGCCCCCAAGGAAAGTAATATATGGTACGGTAACAGAAATTAAGGATGGTACACTAACAGTAGATTTTAATCATCCTTTGGCAGGTAAGACAATCGTGTTCACCGTCACTGTAGTGTTTATTGAGAGAAGCTAAATCTCGTTCTATAGATAAATGAACATAGCGAATATAAACCACATATCAGATAGTGCTGACAGATTTATCTTATAATATTACTTTATGTTATCATATATTTAAAGGAAATCTTAGTATTCCTGCTATACCGCTAAAAGCTGAATATAAAGAATCTCCTTCCTCACTTTCCTTGGAAATAAGCCGGATACTAACTCCTGTTTTCTCAGCGAGATCAGAAAATTCATCTATTAAATCTGTTTTTTCTTCTAAATCCATAGCATTATCTGTTTTACATTTACGGCAATTAGGCAGATCAAAATCTTTCAAGGTTTCCACATCAATAGTCTTCTTCTCTCCATAGTTACATGATCTGCATTTAAATTTAACTCTATACCTCCGTAGATTTTCTGAAAGCAGTAACATGTCAACCGCGCCTATCTTTAATGCTTTTCTTACTTCCTCTTCACCATATACTGCAAGATTTGCCTCGATTTTAGTAACTTCTTTAAGAAAACGTTTCATAAACCTTTTCTCTTTAGCTATCTTTAAATCCGACATTATTTCTGATGCCGCATCAACAACTTCTTTTAGCCCATATTCATCTGTATAACCTGTATCAAATGTATCAATGATCTTATCTTGAATTTCGTAATGCAAATATCCTTCTTCGATAAAATATTGCTTAGTAGGACCAGGACCCCCAACGAAAATACCTTTCATATCTGCCTCTTCAAGGAAAATCTCGCTGGCCATCTCGCCACATTTCACAAACCATTCATGAGCCGCAACTTCAGTAAGACGTTCAAATCTACGCTGAGACTGCCCACCACGCCCGTGTTTGCCAGGAACTCGAGATGTCATATACTTCAAAGATTCTATTCTATTGCCCTTTAAAATCCCAATAGTGCATTCTCTCCGATCAACCAATAAGATCCCATAGATTTCTTTATCAGCGAGCATCTCCTTAAGAATCTCAACATAGAAAAAAGAATCGCAACGATAAAGAAACGTAGGAATGGGTAAAGGCGGTTCAATGACATAGGCAACCATTTCTGTCTGATCACTACCAATGCTTTTATGACCCACGAAGAAAATAAGACCATTCTCAGGGGGCTGCTTGAAGTATTTCAACCGGCTCATTATAGACTCTATCGCAGAAAGCACGTTTTTACAGGTTGTTTTTGATTTTATATTCTGAGATTGAGAAAGCTCATTTTTGAGATAAGAATTAACATCAGAAATCTGCTTACTAGGTGGGATGTATAGTGAAATTAGTTCTGTGTGCTTCCCCTCACATGCGTTAAGGGCTTCAATCTGTCGTTTAAGATTATATTTCTGCTTCTGTGTCATCTTAGGCATTTACTTTTCACCTTTTCATATTTTGGTTGTAACCAAAAAGACTAACATAAAATGGTCATAAAATTTCCTTGCAGCATAAGCATATAATGTAAGAGTAGCGGATTGAAATATTATTTCTTATTGTTTTTAACATGTAAACCATCACATAATATTTGATTCACAAAAAATATATAATATTTAAGCTATGCAACTTCTGGACCAATCTGTCCTTTGTTAAATTTTTTACCTAACCTCACCTGAGGCAATGGGATTGGCGGTGGGAGGATTAGATCTCTTGCAATGCTAACTGTCTCTGGTACACATGCGTGCATTACCGCGGTATGGATCTGGCTTGCAGTCGGGTTAGGCATCTTCCGAGTTTTATTCCATTCATTTGAGATTTTTTTAGCATCATTGCTTTCATATAGTAGAGATCCCTCAAGTTTAATCATGCCTACAGGACCATAACTTGCAGTATATTGAAAATCAATTGTGGCCTGGGTATCCTTTATATTAGAAAGATTAAAAACAGTACTATTATGATCAATCTGAACCTGTTTAGGACATTCATTTCGATTGATGTATCGCCTTGCTTCTATAGAATTTAGTTGAATATTTTTAATTTTCATAGGCTCTGTCACCACATTATTACATTTCTTTCATTCAATTGTTTCTTTAACATATTTTTTCAATTCATCAGGTGATAATTTACGAAATTGTTTTTCAGTATCGACTAATGCGATCTCAATAGCGTTAGGATTAAACTTACCTTTTGTACTTTTATGAAGAGCTCTTATCCCAAGAGAAATTGCGTTTTCTTTAGAAAGATCAGTTTTATAATTTCGCTCAAAAAAACCTACTGCTTCTTTACCTCCTGATCCTTCACTAGTGGCTTTATACTCCATAAAAGCACCTGAAGGCTCAGTTGCATACAAATGCTTCCCTGTGTCATCAACCCCAGCCATTAATAGAGCCACGCCAAAGGGTCTAAAAGCCGCAAATTGAGTATAAGCGTGCTTATATTCACAAATCTGTTTAACAAGAGATTTAACTGGAATTTTTTCATTATAAGTCACTTTATTTAGCTCAGCTAGTAAACGAGCTCTATCCACCAGCTTTCTCGCATCTGCAACAAGACCAGAAAAAGCACAACCAATATGATGATCAATCTGTAATATTTTCTCGATAGAATCAGGTTTTACAAGAGTAGAAGTAATACGTTTTTCTACAATTAACGATACACCATCTTCATATTTTAAACCAATAATAGTTGTTCCTTTTTCCACTGCACCCTGTGCGTATTCAACTTGAAATAATCTTCCATCTGGTGAAAATATTATGCCGAATCTATCATATGCTATTTTTCCAGGTTGCATCAGCAAATCATCCTATTACTTCTTTTATACTATCTCATAGACAGCTTTTTTTATGTTTCACACAGATAAAAGCTTCCCACATCTTATCCTATTCCATTGGACTTCCACATACGGGACATGCAAGAGTCTCAATAATCTCCCAATGCTGTTTTGTACGTGTTTTCAAATCCTCTAATTTCATCTTTTTAATAGGATCAAGAGAGTTCATGACATATACGTTTCCATCCGAAGGAAGATATGGAGTGTTGTCTATCTTCATTTTTTTCTTACGATATGCTTTCATTTGTTGTTTGTATTTTTCCATCATTGTTTTTCTTTATTCCATGCTATCAACCCAAGTGGTTTTTGATAATAAGGAAAGAGTTTTTTTATGCTCTCTTTCATCATATAATAGGAATATCAACCTAAACCTATCAACCAGTTCATTAATATTAAAAATTTGAGAAAAACAAGATAAATAACTATCAAAGGGTTGGCCTGTATCCGGCACCTGTTTTCCTTTTTTTCTTTCTTTTTATAACAATATCTAAAATCCCGTTTTTATAGGTAGCCTTCACCGTCTTTGGTTTGATACTGCAGGGCAAATTAACAAGTTTATGATAGTTCCTCTCAGGATTATTCACTATTATCTCCAAAGCATTCTCAGTTGCAGTAAGATCGATGTCCTCTTTTTCAACACGCGGTAGCTCAACAGTTACTGCAACCTCCTCGTTTCCTTCGATAATATCAGGTAAAGGTTCGTGTTCTTCAGATCTCATCGTTTTTCTCTGCGGGTTTTTTAACGGGAGATTGCTGAACCCCTTGATCTTTGGTCTGCCAAGAGGTACTATATTTATACTGAGACCGCGAACAAGGTGTTTATTTGAATTAGTATTATCACGGAGCATATTTTCAATCATCTTTTGAAAACTAGTGCTTTCAAATATTCTTTGTATTTCCTCAAAAATCTGTTCAAATTCCTTGTCATCAAGGTAGTCAAACGGGTTTTTTCGCATTCTTCTATCTTTATCTTCATCAAATGGATTCATTTCTTATTTTTCCCTCAAATTTCTTTTGTATGTATTTCTATGACTCCAGTCTTATTTAGTATTTTTGGTTTATCCAACTTTATTCCAAAATAAGATGTTAAAAACTAGTGGATTCATATAAAAAATTAAAGAAAAAGAGGATGACTAGTTATTCACATATTGCCCATACATGGTGGCATGCCATCAAGACTACCAGGCATGCCAACGCTGGGACCACTTGCAGGATGTGTCCTTTCTTGGGTTTTCGATGCAATTACATCATCTATACGGAGAATCATTGTAGCCGCCTCTGAGGCTGCCTGAATCTCCTGAACACTAACACGGAGTGGCTCTACGACATTGTTCTTTATCATATCACCAACTTTACCATTGAGTACATCGACACCAGTATATCTTTTTCTCTTCTTATGCTGATTGCGTAGTTCTAGCATAATATCAACCGGGTCGAGACCTGCATTCTCAGAAAGTGTTTTTGGGACAACTTCAATAGCATTTGCAAATGCCTCGATTGCCATCTGTTCTCTACCACCGACAGAAGATGCATAGTCCCGAAGAGCCATAGATACAGCGATTGCAACTGCCCCTCCTCCAGGAGTCATCTTACCATCTTCCAAAGCACCTTTAACTACAGACAAAGCATCATGGACTCCCCGTTCTAATTCATCAACAACATGTTCTGTACCACCACGGATTAGCAATGATACTGCCTTTGGGTTTTCACATCCAGTAATAAACGTCATTTTATCATCACCGATCTTCTTCTCTTCGACACTCCCCGCGTGCCCAAGATCTATAGCAGTAAGATCATCGAGAATTGCGATGATTTCTGCCCCTGTTGCCTTAGTGAGCTTCTCCATATCATCCTTTTTCACCCGGCCAACTGCATAAATGCCTTCTTTTGCGAGTAAACGCTCCACCAGGTTATCAATTCCCTTTTGACAGGTTAGAACATTTGCTCCGCTCTTTTTCACTTTGTCAACTATTTTCTTAAGCATACCTCCTTCTTTACCTAAGAATGCTTGAAGCTGGGTTGGATCCCGAATCTGAATTCTGGTATCAGCCTTTGTTTTCTTGACTTCGAGCGGGGCGTTCACCAACGCGATCTTAACCTTTTTGATATGCTGGGGCATGCTTTCATGAACCCGTTCTTTATCAATGATGACGCCTTTGATGACATTGGTTTCCCCTATGCTTCCGCCTTGTTTTTTCTGGATCTGAATGTTGTCAAGGTCTACGACTGTTTTTCCACCAGTTTTTTCAGCAATACTTGTAACAGCGTCTACAACAACATCTGCAAGTAGCTCTTTTGATCCACTTGCCCCCTTACTCGCTATAGAAGTCATTGCTATGTTTTTAAGTATTTTAATATCCTCCTCTTTAATAGGCAAAGCAATCTTATTGAGAACCTCTATAGCTTTTTCCTCTGCTAGCTTGAATCCACTGCAAATAACAGTCGGATGGATACCTTGATCCAAAAGTTCCCCCGCATATTTTAACAATTCTCCTGTCAGCATAACTGCTGTAGTGGTTCCATCGCCACATTCTTCATCCTGTGATTTCGCAACTTCTATAATCATCTTTGCAGCAGGATGCTCAACATCCATTTCCTTCAAAATTTCCGCGCCATCATTAGTAACTACAGCATCTCCCATTGAGTCAACCATCATTTTGTCCATTCCCTTTGGACCAAGTGTTGATTTTACCGCATCAGAAATAGCGCATGCTGCCATAATATTGTTCTTTTTCGCTTCTTTTCCTTTTTTTCTCTTTACCCCCTCTTTAAATATTAGTATAGGTCGTTTTTCTGTTTTCATTTTTTATGTACCTCCTTTTTTTCCATATTTATCTATGAAACTACTTGCTTCATGTTTACTCCATTTTTCCCATTTTTCAGGAAGACGTGCATAAAGCTCATTTTGTTGCCATTCACCATTTACGTTTTTATGTGTGATTACAAAGATAGCTTTTTTCTGTGCATCGGTCATAGGTTCATCACGTTCAAGCTGTTCACGTGTGATTTCTGCTTTATTCTCAGAATATTCATGTTTCAAAAGCCATTGTTTAAGCACTTCTTCAGGAATCTTACCACGTCTTTTATCTGCACAGACTTCCCTAAATATTCCCATCCATATATCTGGATGTAAATGTTCATCGTCGAATTCTTTACATGCTATGGTCCTTGTACATTTGGCAAGAGCCACATATTCACTAACTTGTTTTTCATTATCCATATTTTACGCCTCTTTTTTTCATTTATTTTATCTATCAACTCTTATGGTAATTTTTGGCTACCTTTGGTGCTTTCCCACGAATTAAACACCTCAAGCTTCCCATTAGAAATATTGTTAAGTGCTTCCTGTATTTGGCTTGTCTCCTACGCATCAACCTCCGTATCTTTTGTTCACCTCCTTTTTATTTTTCTAACTTTATTGTTTGGTTGTGACAAATAAATTCGCTGCTGCCATCTTCTTCAACCTCTCTGCAGCTTTTTACACTTAACATAAGATAAGATGAGGAGTTTTTTCAGGATGTTTATCAACAATAATTCTTGCATCCGCGGCAATAAGAGTATCATCTGATGCTATCAACGGGTTGATGTCAATTTCTTTTATTTCTGGGTGATTGATGATTAATCGTGAAAATTTCATCATGGTTTCATCAACTTTTTGCATATCAATAGGAGAGTAGTCTCTAATCCCTTGTAATATCTCATAGGCTTTTGTTTGTTCGATAATCCTTTGTGCCAACACTTGGTTCAAGGGTGGAAAACCGATCGCTTTATCTTTAAAAATCTCTGTATATACACCGCCCATACCGAATAAAATAACTGAACCAAATACAGGGTCTTTTTTAGAACCTAAGATCAATTCATGTCCTTTAGTCTTGATCATCTTTTGAATGGTCACACCTTCTATCTTTGCATCAGGAACTTTCTTTTGTGCTTTTTTTACCATTTCTCTGAAGGATTCCTTCACTCCACATTCAGATTGCAAATCAAGAATCACACCACCGACATCGCTTTTATGAGTTATCTGATGTGAATGTACTTTCATAACCACAGGATACCCAATTTTTTCAGCAAGTTGCGCTGCTTCGTCTTCAGATATTGCAACAAAAGGAGTCGTTGATTCAATACCATAATATTTAAGGAATTCTTTTGATTCACCTTCTGTAAGTAGCGTTCTGTCCTCTTTCAAGGCCATGTCCGCTATTTCCTTAAGTTTATCTTTATCATCAGAACAAGGGGTTTTTATACTCAACTTCTCTGGTGTTTCAAAAAGAAGTGCAAGATTTCTCGCATAATGATAAAGATGCATATATGATTCTACAGCTTCTTCAGGTGTTGAATAGGTAGGAACATCGTTTCTATTGAGAATTTGTCGTGCATGATACAAACTTTCCTCCCCGATAAAAGAAGTCAAGATAGGCTTATCTGATTTTCTAGAAATATCTATGATTTTTTCTGCCAGTCTTCTTGGATCAGCCATTGCTTGAGGAACACAAAGAATCAATAAACCATCTATGCTGTTATCGTCTAAACATACTTCCGTCACTTTTTGATACCGTTCTTCATCTGCATCTCCAATGATGTCAATAGGATTGCCTTTACTCCAAAACTCAGGTAAAATCCGATCCAATTTTTCCATGGTCTCTTTTGATAAGTTAGCTATTTTCCCGCCTTTTTCAATTATTGAATCTGTAGCTAATACCCCTGGTCCACCTGCGTTGGTAATAATTGCAAGATTCGGGCCAGTGGGCTGCGGTTGTTTATCTAGAATCGTAGAGCAATTAAATAAGTCCTCAATATCTTTCACCCGGACTATTCCCGCTCGTTTGAACGCAGCATCATAAACAGCATCCTTACCCGCTAAAGCACCTGTATGAGACAAGACTGCCTTTGCCCCCTCTTCATATCGTCCTGATTTAATGACAACAATTGGTTTTACCCGAGCAAAACTTCGTGCCGCGCTCATGAATTTTCTTGCATTCGTAATAGACTCAACATAAAGCAGAATACTCCTAGTATTTCTATCCGTCCCAAAGTAATCAATGAGGTCCCCAAAATCAACATCCAACATAGAACCCACCGAAACAAATGCGCTAAAACCGACCTTTGTAGCTGCAGCCCAATCCAATATAGCACTACATATCGCCCCACTTTGGGAAAACAATGCTATGTTCCCTTTCTCAGGTCCAGACCCTATAAATGTGGCATTTAGGTTTAGATAAGGCATAATAAAACCAACGCAATTTGGACCTATAATCCGCAAATTATAATTTTCTTTGATTTCCATAAGTTTTTTCTCTAAAGCTTTTCCCCCTTTGCCTGTCTCTTTAAACCCCGCTGAGACAATCACAATCCCTTTAATACCTTTTCTGCCACACTGCTCGACGATATCAGTTACAACCTTTGAGGGAATTGCTACAATAGCAAGGTCTACTACTTTTGGGAGGTCATTAACTGTCGGATATGCATGCACACCTTGAATACTTCCATACTTTGGATTAATGGGATACACTACACCTTTGTATCCAGAACTAACAAGATTCCTAAGTATGCGATATCCTGCAGAGTCAACTTTCTCACTTGCGCCTATGATCGCGATACTTTTTGGTTTAAATATTTTATCTAGATTCTCTATATCCATTCAGTATTTTCTCCTCTGGTGTTTTTTACGCATATATTTCTTCAACTTACGTTTCTCCATCCGATTTTTAAACCAAACCATATTGTTCTCCATAATTACGGTACATATCATTTTTGACGACCATACATTTCAACACGTTGTGTATACCCGGTTAAGAAACAGCTTATTATCCTGGCACATAACCGCGTAGTTCGATTGTCAACATCGAACTCAGGGTTTACTTCAACCAGGTCAAAATACCTAATGTTCTTATCACAACCCACAGTATATGAGATTCGCGATATTTCATCAGTAGTGAAACCGTTTGGATTAATGAAACTGCACCCTGGTGCAGCATCAGATGAAACACTGTCAATATCTAAACTAGCAAAAACAGCATCAGTATTTCTTCCTGCTATTTGGAGAGCTTGCTTTATAATATGTTCTATACCTGGAGTATCCCTCATGGCATCCCTGATATGTTTAATAGGATAAACGGTAACATTTTTTTTACTAAGATACTCCCAATATTTCCTGGAGTTAACATTTCCATCTGCACCAATTTCAATAAAATTTTCCCCTAAAAGGAGTTCCTCGTTTAGGTCTTCCAAGATTTTTCTAAAAACCATACCACTTGAGATATGTCGTCCTGTTTGTTCTCTAACATCAAAATGTACATCAATATTTAGCCCACCAATCTTCTTATAATACTGTGAGAACGCTTCAATACAAGGAAACGTTATATCATGGCCACCACCTAAAACCAACGGCAATATATCGTTTTTTAGCATTTCATCAATAACACTTTTAATCCTGTTATAAGTCTCAATTGGATCATCTTTTTCCACGATCACATTCCCAAAATCCAAAATCCTCAAGCTTGAAATATCAGTCAAATAGTCAATATTAAACGTTGTACCATATATACTGAGCTGCTCCCTTATTTTATCTGGAGCCTTACGGGCACCAACTCTCCCTTTACTAAAGAGAACACCCAAATCAAAGGGAATCCCCACAATCCCAATGTCCACATTATCAAATAACTGTGATGAAATGATGTCACATAATTTTATTTCAGAAGAATCAGCAGTTTGCTTTTCGATCACAACGCTTGGTTCCTCCAAAAACTCATCAAAAATATCTGAATCTTTCACTCTTATCACCAACTATTAGATACCATAGCAAAAAGTTTACAGAGATGGCAATTCACCTAGATTATCAGCTTTCGTCCTATTTCCATCGATTCGAATGAATTTTTCATTATCAACCTTAACAACATGAATCTCTGCACATCGCTCCCAAATATTCCTAGCACCTCGTTTCTCCTTCAACAGACAAGTATACCATTTATCACCCTTATTGATACTTTTTACTACTTCCTCTCTACCATATCTCACTGGATTACATAATCCTTCAATCGTCACCATAAATGTTTTTACCTGTTCTACTCTTTTCCCATTCTCTCTTACATGGATAATCCAATATTCTCCCATAAATTCAACTCATTTTTTAGGAATAATAAAAGAGAGAATTTAGTTCTCCTCAATAGAACTTACGGTTATAGTAAATACTGCTTTCTTCCCTGCTAACGGATGATTGAAATCTACCGTA
>JABAOC010010666.1_pt1 | contig 11357 bp, 10 predicted proteins | sample 7062161 | NCBI WGS metagenome assembly JABAOC01 (sample SAMN14538625, study PRJNA623070) | marine sediment metagenome | biome: marine biome [ENVO:00000428]; feature: marine pelagic biome [ENVO:01000023]; material: deep marine sediment [ENVO:00002113] | place: India: Gulf of Khambhat ... | reverse complement strand
CATGCCAGGGATGCGCTGCCCCTTCACAGTAACCATCAGAGCCTCCCTCATAAGAAAGATAATCAGGACCGATGAAGATCAAAGAAAGGCGCTTATTTCCCTCACATTGTTGAATAATCGTTGAATCGAGAAGGGGAATTTCAGGTTGTTGATTTAATGGCACGGAAAGAATAAAATCTTCAACCCAATTTCCGCCTTTCTGGCGAATCACCATAACTTTCCAGAAGCCGTCTTTCCTGGGGACAATTAATTCATTAATTTTATGGATCGAAATGGAGTCCTTTTCATCACAAAAAATCCACAGCGTCCGATATTTTGAACAGCGCGAGGCGTCAGATGTTTCTCCATAGGGAAGTGGCTCATTCAACATCTCGTCATATCTGAGACTGAGTAATACACCACATTTTTGAGCAAAACAGACCTGGAAAGTTAGAAATATAGTGATCAATGTAATGAAGAATGCGTGATTATTTTTCATCATTCGATTTTTTATCCTTATTTGATCTTTATTCATGCCAAAGGCAGATGCACCTTAGGTGCATTTTGAGTCAAGCTTTCGCTCACAGAATTAGAACTCAGAAATAGATATTAAACTTCTTTATCCCAATTTTGTGATTGTTCTTCTTCTATGGGCAAGTTTGTTCTTATTGATTTGAGGCGAACCTTTGTTAAAAATATATTACAAAAATTTTTCATTAATGTCAACAGATATGTAAAAGTAATTTTAAAGATAAAGTTGTATTACATGTTCTCAATTTTATTATTTTTTTACTTGAAATTATATTTTAACTAGTTTATATTTCATGACAATGAAGAATTGGTAATCGCCATTATAACATGGTTTTCAAATCCTAAAGGATTAATTCCTTAGAGTATGAGAATAAATAAAATGCATTTCTGCATTATTTTAAACTTTTGTAAAAATAATAACAGATAATTTCTAGAATTTTAGTATTGGAATTTAGGTGTTCGATGCAAATCAAAGTTAAACTATTCGCCTCTCTTAGAAATCAAATCGGAAAAAAAGAATTGGATATGAATATATCTGATCGAGATAAAATAAGCGATGTCTTAAAAGTATTAGATCTTTCAGAGAAAGAAAATTTAATTACAATGGTTAATGGTATTCACTGTAAAATGGATTATGTTTTGAAAAATGGAGATGTGTTAAGCATTTTCCCAATGATTGCCGGAGGATGAGTTTTTATAATTTTCAATTTTGGATTTGAATGCAATACACAAGGGTAAAACATTATTAAACTGTAAAAGCCTAAATGGAGATAACTAAATGAACGGATGGATGGGAAAAATACTACGAATTAACCTAACGGAAAAATCGGTACGAGAAGAATCAATTGATCTGGATGTCTGGAAAAAATATTTAGGAGGGAGAGGGTATGGCGCAAAAGTTTTATATGATGAGGTCGATTCAACCGTGGATCCATTGGATTCCCGAAATATTTTAGTTTTTGCAACAGGTCCGTTAACGGGGACTACCGCTGCTACTTCTGGAAGGTATAGCGTTACAACTAAGTCACCGTTAACGGGAACGGTCATGGATGCTAACTCTGGTGGCAAATGGGGCGTCTGGTTCAAAAAATGTGGCTATGACGCTTTGGTTGTTACAGGAAAATCTCAATCGCCTGTCTATATTACCATCTATGATGATCAAGTTGGTATTAAAAACGCAACACATCTTTGGGGCAAGGACGTTCATCAGACGACTGATATGCTTATGGAAACAGAAGGAAAAGGCGTCAGTGTGATGTGTATCGGTAGTGCAGGAGAGAATCTGGTATTAATATCTGCTATAATGAATGATAAGGATAGAGCCCTTGCCCGAGGTGGTATTGGAGCTGTTATGGGATCTAAAAATCTGAAAGCCGTTGTCGTCAGGGGAACCAAAAAAATAGAAATCGCCGATCCAGAACGGATGAAATTCGTAACTTATGAAGCGAATAAACTGGTTCGCGCCCATCCGATTACTTCAAAGGGACTACCTGAGTTCGGAACCTCTGTGCTGGTGAATATCATTAATGAAGCTGGGATATTTCCAGCGCGTAACTACCAAAACTCTCAATTCGAGGCTGCAGAAAAAATATCCGGGGAGTCCATTACTGATCAAATTTTAACCAAAAAAGCCGGTTGTTGGGGTTGTATTATCCAATGTGCTCGCAAAACCAAAACAGTCAATGAGGAAGGCGAAGGACCAGAGTACGAGTCAAATTGGGCTTTAGGTGCCAATTGCGGCATCGACGATCTTGAGGTGATTACTGAAGCCAATTACCTCTGCAATAAATTGGGTTTGGATACGATTTCTACTGGTGGAACAATCTCATGTGCCATGGAGCTTAATGAACAAGGAATTATAAACACAGGACTAAAATTCGGTGATAAAAATAAACTAAAAGAGATTATTCAACAAATCGCCCATCGAGAAGGAATCGGAGATGAATTAGCCTTAGGCTCAAAACGATTCTCTGCCAGGTACGGTGCGGAGGAATACTCCATGCAGGTTAAAGGATTGGAGCTTCCAGCTTATGACCCCCGTGGTGCTCAAGGACAGGGACTCGCTTATGCTATCTCCAATCGTGGTGGATGTCATTTGCGGGGCGGCTACGTTATCGGAACAGAAATTTTGGGATCACCGAGAATGATTGATCGATTCGTTTCCGTCGGTAAAGCTGGATATGCCGTTCGTTCAATGGACCTCGGTGCAGCTATTGATTCTATGGTTGTTTGTCGCTTCTCAACCTATGCCTTGAATGAATATGTCTGGGCAAGGCTTTTGACAGCCGTGACAGGTGAATCCTATGAACCAGAAGAAGTTATAGGCATTGGTGAACGGATCGTAAATCTGGAACGGCTTTATAATCTCCGGGAAGGTTTTAGCCGAAAAGAGGATACTCTGCCTAAACGATTGTTGGAAGAGCCAGTCAAAACTGGACCAGCCAGAGGGAGAACCGTAAAACTTCAAGAAATGCTTGACGAGTATTATCAATTTAGAGGATGGGATGAAAATGGCGTTCCCGGCGAGAAAAAACTTAACCAACTTGGATTGGAGGGAAATATCAATGGCTAGTGAAAAATATAAAGATGTAATTGAAGAATTTAAAAAAATCGGTAAAATGATTTTTGAGAAGGAATTGAATAATTCCCATAGTGGGAACATGAGTGTTCGTATTGGAAATCGTATTCTCATTACGAGAAGGGGCTCTATGTTGGGATTCTTGAACGATAGTGATATTATCGAAACAGGTTTAGAACGGAATGATAGCGGTATCTCTCTGACATCGACCGAGGTCAATGTCCATAGAGCAATTTATAAAGGTACTTCTTGTTTAGCGATTGTACATACGCATCCCTTAACGGCAACCGCCTTATCTCTAGTCCAGGACGAAATAATTCCCATCGATGTCGAAGGGTCTTACTATCTCAGAAAAATTCCCATCATCGAATTTGAATTTGCAACCAGTTCTAAAGAAATGGAGAAAGAATTACCCAAAGTGCTAAAAAATTATAAAATTTGCATGGTGAGAAGTCATGGAGCCTTTGCGATAGGAGACTATCTGGAAGAAGCGCTCCAATACTCGCATATGGTAGAGAGTATTGCTAGGATAATTTATATGGTAAAAATTATGGGGGGTGATCTCACTAAAATACAAAAATCAATGTATTCAACCTGGTAAAAGAGGAGCGGAAATGAAGGCGTATTACTTTTTATGTTCTGATCTTGGTGCAGAAAGTGGAATAACTGTGCTGGGGACACTTCAAGACAACATAATTGCGATTAAAGAATTGAATCGTTTTCCCAATGGTGTGATTAATATTTTAGGACATCTACGTTGGAATATTATTCAACTTTATGAATATGTCAAACAGGGGATGAAAGTTTGTGCTTCTGAAATAACGATCCAGCCTGAAAGCATCGCCATCGACACCTGGGGCGTAGATTATGGATTGTTTGCTGCCGATGGGAATATGCTCGGATTGCCTTACGGTTACCGAGACGCTCGAACCGAAGGAACAATGGATGATTTTTTTAAACGAATCCCTCGAAAACGTGTTTATGAATTGACTGGAATCCAGTTCATGCAACTAAACACTATTTTTCAACTCTTCTCCATGATTCGAGATAAAAGCCCTCTGCTTGGTGTGGCAACTGATTTATTATTTATGCCAGACATCATGAATTACTTTTTCACCGGTGTGAAAAAAACCGAATTTACATTTGCAACAACGTCTCAGCTTTACAATCCTCGAAAAATGAACTGGGATGATGAATTATTTTCTGCATTAGGTATTTCTAAAAGTATCATGCAAGAAATCGTTCATCCAGGAACCGTTCTTGGAAATTTAATCGAAGTCGTCGCTAACGAGACTGGATTGGATCAAATACCTGTTATCGCGACTGCCAGTCATGATACCGGTTCCGCGGTAGCTGCTGTTCCCGCTGAAGGGAATGATTGGGCTTATATTAGTTCTGGAACGTGGTCTCTTATTGGAGTTGAAACTACTAAGCCGATTATTACGGATCTGACACTGGAATTTAATTTCACCAATGAAGGTGGCGTCGGTGGAACTTTCCGTTTTTTGAAAAATTGTATGGGACTCTGGCCATTGCAGCAATGCAGAAAGGCCTGGTCAACTGATCAATCTTTAAGTTATGATGAACTCATAAAAATGGCTAAAGCAGCTTCACCGTTTACAGCTTTCATTGATCCTGATTATCCGGAATTCCTGAATCCACCAGATATGCCTGAGGCTATTCGACAATACTGTAAACAAACAGGCCAGGCCATTCCTGACAATCCAGCAAATATGACACGTAGCCTTCTGGAAGGGCTGGCTCTAAAATATCGATTTATCTTGGATCAACTAAAGCGAATTTATCCTCATCCGATTAATAAAATTCATATTATCGGCGGTGGCACACAAAACCGACTGCTTTGTCAATTCACAGCAAATGCAACTGGTTTACCAGTGATTGCCGGTCCTGTCGAAGCCACTGCCATCGGTAATATTTTGGTTCAGGCAATGGGACTTGGTTATGTTGCTTCTCATGCTGAAATCCGAAAGATCATTGCCAACTCTTTCGAACTTGAGAAATATGAGCCGCTGAAAATAGAGCAGTGGGAAGCTGCTTATGAAAGATTTCTGAATATTATTCATGAGATATAAGAGATAGTTTCAGTTTAAACCAAATGGTATTATATTCCGAACTTATTCTTATTTTAGGAGTCAAAAGTGAAGCAAAAGGTTTATTTTATCCCAACTTCAAAAAATGATAGTCTAGAAACAATTCATAAGAAGTTATTAGCGTTATACCAACAGGCTAATTTTCATCTCTGTTTTGAAGCCCAAGACTTTGTGGCCATAAAAATCCATTTTGGCGAAGAAGGAAATGTGACCTTTATTCCAGCGAATTATTTTAATCCGGTGATCAATCAAATCAAGGACAAAGGTGCCAAACCTTTTTTTACAGATACCTGTGTCCTTTATCGGAGTAAGCGTTCTGATGCCGTTAAACATTTACAGTTGGCACAGAAGCATGGATTTAGCCTGAATGGATGCGGCGCACCCGTTATTATCGCCGATGGGCTGCGAGGAAGCAATGAAATCGAAGTGAAAATCCCTGGAAAGCTCTTTTCTTCCGTTTCGATTGCTGCCGAGGGAATGACTGCTAATGCCATGCTTGTATCCACGCATGTGACAGGACACATGGCATCGGGTATTGGCGGCGCCATAAAAAATCTGGGCATGGGATTAGCCAGTCGTAAAGGAAAGTTGCGACAACATTCTTCTGTGAAACCCTGGATTGAAGCGACAAAATGCACAGGTTGTGGACAGTGCATTATATGGTGCCCAGAAGATGCCATTACGATGAACGATAATGTCGCAGTGATTGATGAGCAGATTTGCGTCGGCTGCGGCGAATGCCTGACGGTTTGCCACTTCGAAGCCGTCAGATATAACTGGAAAACTTCTAGCGAAGACCTTCAGAAGAAAATGGCTGAACATGCATTAGGTGCGGTCATCAATAAAAAAGATAAAGTTTGTTGTATTAATTTTTTGATCAATATTACCAAAGATTGTGACTGTTTGAATGCGTCTCAAAAGCCGATCGTTAAAGATATTGGAATTTTAGCCAGCAAAGATCCCATCGCCATTGATAAAGCCAGCTTGGACTTGATAGAACAATTTTCGGGCAAAACACTGACATCCCTATCCTATCCCTCGATTGATCCGCTCTTGCAACTGGTACATGGAGAGGAGATTGGATTAGGGAGTATAGAATATGATATGGTAGAGATGGATTTATAAGTTTCTTAAGGTAAATGAGCTAATGGGTGGATGTGTAAATATATGAATGAGTTGATGGATTAAATCGAGTCACAGTAAGATCAAAACTTCAAAATTACCTATTTTCCTGGTTATTCGTCTCCAATTTTACTTACATACTACTTTATTCGATTTTAAAAACCAAGGCAAAATTTCATTTGCCTTACAATTTTCACAAATTATGCCTTGACTTTTTCGATGATTTTTATATATTAATTCCTATCTCAAATTCAAAAAGTTTCTTCTATATCAAAAACTTTATAGGATAAAATGGAAAACTTTGTCTATACAAGAAAATATCATTTAAAAAAAATTGCCCCTTTTATGAATAAGCCAGTGATTAAGGTCATCACAGGTATGCGGCGTGTTGGAAAAAGCTATTTTATTCGGCAGTTAATTGATAAACTCAAAAATGATGGAACTGTTGACGAACAGATTATTTACATCAATACAAAGTATTTATTGGAAAGTATGACAATTATGAAATCGATTTCATCGCAGAAAAAGAGAAGGAAAAGATCTATTTTCAAGTAACGTATCTGCTTTCATCTCCATTGGTCATCGAGAGTGAATTTGCTACCCTCCAACAAATAAACGATAATTATCCCAAATATGTAATCAGCCTGGATAAAGCCTTTGGTGAAGATTTGGAAGGTATACAAAGAATCAATATCATGGATTTTCTTTTGAAGAAAGAATAATCCAATAGCAACCAAATGAAAATGAACTCCTGAAAATAGTGAATGAGTAAATGCATGAATGAGTTGATGGGGCAAGTCATTTCAAACTAGGTTACAAATTCCCAAATTGCCTTTTTACTATGTACACAATTACCCATATACTCATTCATTTTCGATTTGTCGAAATATTTCTTGAATTTTACCTTCATAATTTTTATCTTTTGAAAGTCTATTCTTATTCATAAAACGACTTCAGGTTGTTTGAGCATGTTCATAAGATTTTATTAAAATTCATCGAGTAAAAATCATTCGATTTCTGAGTATTTTTACTCGGATTATTGAGTAAATCGGAAATGAAATATGCTAGACTTTAATTATAAAAGAGATATCATTGCTAGACTATTACAAAGAATTCATTAGCCTCGCCGCTTCATTCAAGTCATAACTGGTTCATGACAGGTTGGTAAGACAACAGCAGTACAGCAGGTCTTAAATGAATGGCGAGGTGCATTTCAATATAGTACTGCTGACCTTCCAGCACCACCGCAACCGATCTGGATCGAACAGCAATGGGAACTGGCTCGATTTTGCTATAAGGAAAACCAGTCTGTTATGTTAGTTCTGGATCAAGTTCAGCAGGTTAATCGATGGTCGAAAATTATGAAGCAGCTCTGAGATGAGGATAGTTTCCACGAGAGAGACATAAGGAGAAAGTAATGGATTTTTTCGATGTTATCAGAACCCGAAAAAGCATTCGCAAATATATTAACAAACCTGTTGAGCCAGAAAAAATTGAACAGATCATGAGTGCTGCCCAGTTAGCGCCATCGTGGAGGAACGCGCAGTGTTGGAAGTTTGTCGTGGTTACTAATGTTGAAAAGAAGAAAGAACTGATTCGCTGTACCAGTGCCTTTAATCAATCGTGGATGGGAAAGGAATATGCCATCATCGTGGCTTGCGGGGATCCCAAGCAGAGTGGTTTTCGAAACGGGCAGCATTACTATCTGGTCGATGTGGCGGTTGCTATGGAGCATCTCATTCTGGCAGCTACAGCATTGGGATTGGGCACCTGCTGGATCGGAGGATTTGAGGAAGATAAAGTGAAACAACTCCTCCGTATTCCAGATAATTATCGTGTCGTGGCAATGACAGTTCTGGGTTATCCTGCGGAAAAAGAAGGTATTGTAGGTAGAATTACCAAAAGTGTGGTCAAAAGTCATAACCGAAAATCGCTGTCAGAAATCTATTCGATGAATCGATGGGAATGAGTTATGGTCAAGCGAGATGTGATCATTCAATATATCAATGAGTTGTTGAATATCAACGAATTTGAAGATCACAGTGTGAATGGTTTACAAGTCGAGGGGAAAGAGGAAATTCAAAAAATTGTCCTTGGCGTTAGCGTAAGTGAGCGGCTGTTTCAAGCGGCGGTGTGGGACAAGGCGGATATGATCATTGTTCATCATGGTGCTTTTTGGAGAAATGCTCCTTCTCCCTACATACTCACTGGAATTCATCGCCATCGAATGGCATTGTTAATTAAAAACGATATCAACCTGGCAGCCTATCATCTGCCGTTGGATGCCCATCCCGAGATCGGTAACAATGCTCAGATTATGAAGCGACTCCATATCGAGCCGATCCAGCCAGTCGAAATCGGATTTTTGGGTCAATTAAAGTCATCGATGAACCTGGATAAATTCGTTGATCTTGTCAATCAAGAATTCCAAACGGCGTCTTTGGTTTTTCCCTTTGGCTCGCCTGAAGTTCATCGTATATTGGTAATTAGTGGGGGCAGTTCACGGTATTATCAATTTGCATTGGATAAAAATGCGGACACCTTTCTTGGTGGCGATATGCGAGAGAATGTGGTGCGGGAATTGGAAGAAGTGGGCTTGAATTTTATTCATGCTGGGCATTATAATACCGAGAAATTTGGAGTTCAGGCCCTGGGCCGAAAATTGGAACAGGAGTTTAAATTGGCATGCTTGTATATTGATATTCCCAATCCCATTTAATTTCTAACTCTACTGAAAATTCAAAACCTTCGGATGTTTTAATACAGTTTAAAGAAAATTTTGCTTGACTTTGAACGAATATTTTATTTAATTATAATCGAATTATCGGTTTAACCAGATAGGTAGTATTCGATGGATAACGTTCACCTGCTATTAGCAGATAAAAATTTATCCTATCTTGAAATTGCTCGTAAGATGCTTAAGTTTCATGATGAAACCTACAAGGTCGATGTTGCCACATCTGGTGAAGAATGTCTGGAGAAACTGCATGAAAACCAATATGATCTGTTGCTACTTGATTACGACATCGATGAGAAAAAAGGGCTGGAAATTCTTTCTCGGATCATCGGTTCTGATATGGATGTTCCTGTCGTTATACTCGTGGATGAGGGACGGGAGGAAATTGCCTTTAAAGCATTGGAGAAGGGCGCTTACGATTATATCATGAAGGTTAGAGGATATCTAACTGCATTACCCTTCACCGTGGGCAAGGTCCTTGAGAAAAGGAAAATGAGAATTACGACGACAACAACAATTGATGAAGAACCGATTCCAGAATCAGAGCCTTCTTTTTCCATGGCTGAAGAAGATATCGCTGAAGAAAAAATTACCCAAGATGATCGAACTACAGACCATGAAGCATATTACATTCTGGATCGAAAAGGACGATTCATCTCTGCTAATCGGATGCTGGAAGAGTTGTTAAATTTTACTGAAGAAGAACTATTGGAATTGAGTCTTGCCGACCTGATCCCACCTGAACGAGAAGGAGCGTATTATCAATGGCTTACAGCAGTTGACATGGGTTCCAGGCGACAGACCTTTAAAACTGAGATAGTTGGGAAGCATGGTGACCGTCAGCCAGCAGAGATAACGATCACTCCCATGCGAGATCGGAACAATGAAATTATCAGTTATAAAGGGAGAATAAAATTCAATGTCCCAGATAACGGCTCACTGTTTCCGACTAATGGGCATTTCGATCAAAATAGAATGATCAACGAAATGGTTGAACTCATTCATGATAGCTACGATATTTCGTTTAATCACTTGCTTGAGCGAGTTTCTCAAATCGTCTGTCAAATATTTCAATTTAAACGAGCAACGCTGGCTTTGCTAGATCGACGTCGTCAAATGTTCATCAAACAGATTATGATCGGCTATACGAATGGAAAGGCAGATGAGCAACGAATTCTTGAAGTGCCACAGGAGGTGATCGATAAAGTTTTTACCAATCAATCGAAAGTGAAAGTTATTTATCACAATCATGAACCAGACGATTATCATTCGTTGCAACCGATGATTTCTGAACGTTACATTCAACCCCGTCGAACCGATAATCGTTGGCATCCACAGGATATTATTATTTTCAACCTAACTGATCGGCATAACCGAACGTTTGGCTATATTTCGCTGGATGATCCGATTTCCTCGGTTATTCCTTCTCAAGAAATTTTTTATAACATGGAAATTTTTACCAATCTGGCGTCATTGGTAATCGAAAACTATTATCGTTTCGCTTCTTTAGAAAAACGGAATCGACGGTTGAAACAGTTGCTGGTTACCAGCGATCTTTTCAGGCTACATCTCAGTATTTCAGAAATGATGAAGGAGATCGTCTGGGCAATCAAATTCTCGATGAATTTTAATCTCGTTCTGATGGGGATCATCAATCGTAATTCAGAAGAATTACAGATAAAATCTGTCGCCTGCGACGATCGAATTAAAACAATCCAGTTAAAGGAATTTACCATCCCCGTAAAACAATTACAGACTTTATTTAAAAAAGAGTACCGTCGTGGAAAATCGTATTTAATAAATAAATCAGAGCCAGCGCTAAAAAGGTTGAAGGATCTTTATTATGATAGAAAGGTTGAAGCCACTGGAGATCGCTACTGGCCCTGGTGGTCTCTTTTAATCGTTCCGATATATGCACAGGAAGGTAAAATGATCGGCTACATCATGGTCGACGATCCGACAGATTGCTTATTGCCGACTTCTGAGGAAATTCATACACTCGAAATTTTAGCCCATCAAATCTCAGTCGCCATAGAGAATCGCCTGACGTACATTCGAGTTCGTGATCAGGCCATGAAAAAAAGAGAACGAACATCTGAATTTACAAGGGAAAAATCTGAAGGTGGAATCAAAAAGTTAGTCGATTATTTCTTCAAATAGAGAAATTGGAGATAACTTCTATAATTTTTTCTTGACAATAAATTGTAATTTCTTTATATTTATTTGTTACTAATAATTGCGCCCGTAGCTCAATGGGATAGAGCAACGGACTTCTAATCCGTAGGTTCCGCGTTCGAGT
>JABAOC010010733.1_pt5 | contig 11361 bp, 12 predicted proteins | sample 7062161 | NCBI WGS metagenome assembly JABAOC01 (sample SAMN14538625, study PRJNA623070) | marine sediment metagenome | biome: marine biome [ENVO:00000428]; feature: marine pelagic biome [ENVO:01000023]; material: deep marine sediment [ENVO:00002113] | place: India: Gulf of Khambhat ... | reverse complement strand
TAGAGGAGCAGGGCGAAAGAGGATTCATCTATTTTTCTGGAGATGGTGTTCGCCATAAACTCGGCACCCTCCTGTCCCAGCACCAGATATCTTACACGGAATCATCTACTCCTTTTCCCTCTCTTCGGGAGGGATCGATCGTGCTTCTCATCGGGGATCTAAAGCACGGCTTCAGCTATCCGAAGGAAAAAATTCATTTCTTTGCAGAAGGGGATATTTTTACAGAGGAGAGAGTTCTCGTCGCCCGGCCCCGCATCAGGCCCTTTGTCTCTCATTTTCAAGATTTAGAAGCCGGCGATTATGTCGTTCACACCGATTACGGAATCGGGATTTTCAGGGGATTGATAAAGATCAAAGTCGACAGCAGCGACCGGGAATGCATCGAGATCAAGTACAAGGACGAGGATAAGCTTTTCGTACCGGTGGAAGACCTCAACCTGGTCGAAAAATTTTCCAAGGTTGGTCCTCAGCTTCCTCCTTTGAGCAAATTGGGGACGCCGGGCTGGGAAAAAACCAAGCTCAGGACAAAAAAAGCCATCGAGAAAATGGCCAAGGAGCTTCTCCTTCTGTATGCTCAACGGAAGGCCATCCGAGGGATTCGGTTCAGCCCCTCAGGGGAATGGCAGGAAGAATTTGACAAGACGTTCGAGTACCAAGAAACAGAGGACCAGCTCAGAGCCATCAAAGATGTGTTGGAGGACATGGAGTCAGAGTCTCCGATGGATCGACTCCTCTGTGGGGATGTGGGTTACGGCAAGACAGAGGTGGCGATGAGGGCTTCTTTCAAGTCGATCATGGATGGAAAACAGGTCGCAGTTCTCTGTCCGACCACAGTCCTAGCTAACCAACATCTGTACACCTTCAAGAATCGTTTGGTTCTTTTCCCGGCGCGGGTGGAGGCCCTCTCCCGGCTCCAGTCAAAAGCTCAACAGAGAACAATTTTGAAAGACCTGAAAAAGGGTCTCGTCGATATCGTCATCGGCACCCATCGGCTGCTCTCATCAGATGTTCAGTTCCGAGATTTAGGGCTTTTGATCGTTGACGAGGAACAAAGATTCGGGGTTAAGCACAAAGAGAAAATCAAGCAGATGAGAGCTGAGATCGATGTCCTAACCTTGACGGCGACCCCCATCCCCAGGACTTTGAACCTCTCCCTCACCGGACTCAGAGATATGAGCTTGATCGAAACTCCTCCCAAAGATCGGTTGGCCATTCACACTGTGGTGGCCCCCTTCGGGCGCAAGCTCATCGCAGCGGCCATCAAGATGGAATTGGCGAGAAAAGGACAGGTCTATTATGTCCACAACCGGATCGACGATATCGAGGCCGTTGCATCGATGATCGAAAAACTGGTTCCTCAAGCGCGAGTGGCCGTCATCCACGGCCAGATGTCAAGCCCTCTCCTGGAAAAACGGATGATCGATTTCATCAACTGCGAATACAACGTTCTCGTCTCGACCACGATCATCGAAAACGGGATCGACATCCCTCTGGTCAACACCTTGATCGTGGACCGGGCTGATCAATTCGGGTTGGCGCAACTCTACCAGCTTCGAGGTCGAGTCGGGCGCTCGGCGCGCCAAGCCGTGGCCTATTTTCTGGTCCCTCCTTTTGTCGAGCTTACTCCGCTGGCCAAAGAACGGTTGAAGGCCCTTCAGGAGTTCAGCGAGCTCGGCTCGGGCTTTCGTCTGGCAGCCAAGGATCTCGAGATACGAGGAGCCGGAAATTTTTTGGGAGCCAAGCAGCATGGGTACATGGAGGCGGTCGGTTTTGACTACTACATGTATCTTCTGGAACAGACCATAAAGGAGATGAAAGGTGAGGGAGCGGTGGAAACAAAATCCGAGATCAACCTCAGAGTCGATATCCGGATTCCCGAGGATTATCTTCCTCAAATCAACTTAAGGCTCAACCTGTATAAGCGCATTTCTTCTGTAGAGAGTCTGGATGAGATCGAAAAGATCAGAGAGGAAATCGGAGACAGGTTCGGACCGCTCCCATCAAGCATCGACAACCTGCTGAGCTACGGTATCATAAAGTGCCTCGCTCAGAAAATAGGCGTCCAATCGATTGACCGGGTCAGGAAGAAAATTATCCTCAAATATCACCCCAAGACCTCGACGGATTTGACTCGACTGACCGACCTGCTGGAGAGGTGCACCGGCTCGATCACTCCTCAAGGTGTGATGAGTTTTCCGCTTTCTGGAGGAGAAGAGGCGATGATCATGGATGAAACCATCTCCATCTTGAAGGAGTTATCAGTTATATAATATAATGGATTGATATTAATAAAGATGAGAGTTTTTCGGATGAACACACACGCCCAATTAGTATTCCTTTGTTCTGCCTTTCTGGTTATCTTCCTGAACTGCCGGGGAGAGAAACCTCAAGAGAATGCCCAGCCCAAAGGCATCGAGTCCGTCCAGAAAGAGACCAGCGTCATCCTGAAAATAGAAGAAACTTCGTACGTGAACGCGGATTTCGAATCCTATGCTCGGAGCATGATCGGTGACGAGATGGATCTCCTAACACCGGTTTCACTCAGCCGTCTCATGGATAGTTTTATCGAAGAAAAATTACTCCTCCATGCCGCCCAAAAAATGGACCTGTCTTTGACGTGGGAAGAGAAAAAACAATATTTGGCTAAGCTGAGGAATGAGTCATGGAGCACTGATTCCGAAGAGCCTCTAGAGGAGACAGAAACCAAGCATCTGTTTGATCGATTGTTAATAGAAAAGTACACCTACGAAATGATCAAAGATTTTGAATCAACCGAAGAGGAAATCAAAGACTACTATGATCTCCATAAAAGGGATTTTTTGAAACCGGAACGGGTCGAGGTCAGCCAAATTCTTCTGAAGACAGAGGATAGGGCGATCGATGTTTTAGAAAAAATTAAAGTCGCCTCCAGCGAGGAATTTCAAGCCGTTGCCCGGGATGAGTCCAAGGGAGTTGAAGCCNNTACGAGATGGAAAAAGTTATCTTTGCCTTGAAAGAAGGAGATACGAGTCAGGTTGTCGAGTCCTCCTACGGTTATCATATCTTCAGGTTGGACAAACGCCACGAGCCGGAGTTAATCTCCCTCGAGGAGGCGGCGCCTTCCATAAAGCTGAAAATCGTTGACCAGAAGATAAAACAATTCATGCTCCAACATCTAACGGAATTGAAAGAGAGGACAATCTGGAGTTTCTATCCTCAAAACCTGTCCTTTCTTTATCAAAGGAACAGCTGATGAAAAAATTTATGGTCTTCAGCCTTCTCATCCTGATCTGTACAGCCTCAGTCGTTCTGTCTGGACAGGAGGTGGTCGAATCCATCGTGGCCATCGTCAACGACGACATCATCACTCTCTCTGATTTCAAGAGTGCCCATGATCAGCTCTATCAGATGCTTCGCTCCCAGTTGCAGGGTGAAGAGTTTCAGAAACAGTACGACGCTGTGAAAGAGAGACTGCTGGAGTCGATGATCACAGACCTGCTGCTGCTCCAGGAGGCTAAGAAGAGAGGATTAAACGTAGCCGAACAGCTTAGATTGACGATCGACAACCTCAAGCAACAAAACGGGATAGATTCCGATGAGGAGCTGATGCTCCTGATGCGCCGGCAGGGAGTCGATTTTGAACTCTGGAAGAGCCAGATGGAAGATAACATCATGAGACAGGGTGTCATCATGACAGAGGTAGACAGGAACATCGTCGTCGATGATTCAGATGTCGTCAACTACTACAAAACCCATCCCGAGGAATTTACAGAGCCTGTAGAGTATAAGCTGAAGGCGATCTATGTTTCTGACCAACAGAGGACCAGTGAAGAGGCTGAAAACTTGAAACAGGAGATAAGTGCTAAGGTGGCGGCTGGTGAGGGCTTTACTTCTTTGGCCAGTGCTTATTCTGAAGGGCCAGAGAAAGAATCCCAAGGGGATTTGGGAACCTTCAAGGAAGGCGAATTATCGAAAAACCTGGAAGATGCGGTCATGAAGTTGAAAACTGGAGAAACAACTCCGTGGCTCAAAGTGCAGGATGGCTGGTATCTACTGTACCTTGAGGAAAAGAAGGAAAGACGCCTCAAGTCTTTCGAAGAAGTCAAAAAGGAAGTCGAAGAAAAGATTTTCACAGAACGAAGGGAAGAAGAGCTTGAGAAGTTTCTCGAGGAGCTTAAAGAAAGAAGCTATATTAAAATCTTAAACCCGAATCCCTTGAATTTTAATCAAAATCTCTAAAAAATCCAAAATAGTTCTTTTTCAAGGCCTTTCCGCATATGCTCCTTATCGTCATTCCTGCGGAGGCAAGAATCCAGGTTTGTTCCTGAGGGCTTGTGCCCGTGGGAACGGGCGCCAGGGATGTCACTTCTGATTGCTTATGGCTTATGAATAAATAGGAATAAACAGGAAGTTTCTCCAGCAGAAAACAAGATGAGGCGGTTTAAGTGATAAAAATGGCAGCGGCGATGGTTGTTGTCCAGAGCCCCTTTTTTCCTTTGGCCGTCTGAGTGATACTTCTCGTCCGGACGATAACCTTTTCCGATATTTTGTAGACTTTTTTGTCTTGATCCCAGATTTGATTGATGTCGAAGTCCTCTCCCAGTGTGGTTGCTAACATATAAGCGGCTAAATCCTCAGCGTACTGGCTGGCCTCTTTCTCGTTCTGGCCGTAGCCGTGATGCTCCGAGAGATAACCGTAGCGGTCGGGATCGTTAGGCACTGCCACCCCCACCGATGATGAAATCTGGCGATGGGATTCATCGGTGGCGGCTTCGCTCATAACGAGGAAGACTATCTGACCGGGTTTGAGAAGCTCCAGCCCCTCATCTTTAGGTATCAAACGACAGCGAGGGGGGATGATGCTTGATGTTTTAACCAGGTTGAAGGGAGCGATTCCGGCTGTCCGCAGGGCATCCTCGAAGCTGGCGAGTTTCTCTTTGTGCTGCCCTTTTCCTTTGGTGAGGAAGAATCTCGATGGTATGATTTCACTCATTCTTGGTTTCCCTAGAATTGAGATTCAGGAGTGGGTCAAACAGAAGTTTATCCTTATTTCTTTTCGGTTTCCTTTTTCTTCTTTATACCCACTGGTTCGGGTTCTTTGAAGTCGATTTTTCGGGAAATCTCCCACTGGCCGAGCTCTGCGTACTGGGATCCTCGGGATTGGACGAAGAGCTTGACGATGACAGTTTTCCAATGAGGATTGTCTTTGAACGAAGCGAGAGTTTTTCCTTCCACACCGTAATTGCTCTTGAGGAGGATCGGGTCGCTCAGTCCACCGGGGGGGATGGGTTCATTCCTGATTGCGGCCAAAAAGGAGTCTCCTAAATTCTCGTAATCATCCATGAACCTGAAATTGGCGTTGAAATTGATATACCGGAGTGGCTTATCCGTTAGGTTCTTCACCCGGAAAGAGATGGCCGGCACGAGGGTAAGCTTGGGCGGCCACGGTTGATAGTATTTTGACACCCATTTCGTTTCCACCTTTTGGAGCTCGATCGAAGACTTCAGTTCATCGGGGGAAAGGGTTTTTATCAAGCCGGCCTTGCTCAGGATGAATAAGATGGCGGCCACGACAATGATGATGCCTAAGATAAAACCGTATCTTCTCATCGGATTCCTCCTTCTCTCTTATCTAATATAAATGATGGCTCTGCATTTATCAATAAATTTTGGGGGCTCAGACTTTGCCTGATCCCTCTTGTCATCCCTGCGAAAGCAGGGATCCAGTAAAATAAATTTCTTACCGTCAATTTTTCTGACCCCCGATTTTGCTTTTTTGGGGGATTTTCGCTATTTTACCTGGGGATGAAACAGAGAATTCTGCGCCTGAACCTATACCTGGGTCTTGTTTTATTCCTTTTTGCCGCCGTCCTTCTCGCCCTGCAGAGTCCTTTCATGAAAACCTGGTTCTACTGCTTTGCTTGGTGGTCCTTCATCCTTTTCCTGGACAGCCTGAATTTCCGGAAGCACAAATCCTCGCCCTTGAGTGAGTCGACCAGGGTGTTTCTTTTCTCGGCCTTTATCTCAGTCCTAGTCTGGCTTGTATTTGAACTTTTTAACCTGAGGTTAAAGAATTGGTCTTACCATGACCTTCCTTCCAGCACCTTCGAAAGATGGTTGGGCTACTTCATCGCCTACGCGACCGTCATTCCGGCGATCAGGGAGATTTCCTTTTTTATCCAGGGAATCATGAAGGGCAGGGGATTCGCGCTCTTCCGATTCAAAGCCACTCCCATAATTCTAAAGGTGTTTGTCCTGTTCGGAATTCTGTTTGTTTTTTTAGGTCTTCGGTGGCCGGACCTCTTTTTTCCTCTTGTTTGGCTGTGCTTCATCCTCCTGCTTGAACCTCTGAATTACTGGCTCCAGAATCAGGCATTCCTTGTCGATCAGGAAAAAGGGGATTGGTCGAGAATATGGAGCTGGGTTCTGGCCGGACTCGTGGCCGGTTTTTTCTGGGAATTTTGGAATTTCTGGGCCGGCTCTCACTGGGAATACACGCTTTCGTATTTAAATTTCTGTCGAGTGTTCCAGATGCCCGTTTTCGGGTATACGGGATTCATGCCCTTTGCCCTCGAAGTCTTTGCCATTTATCAGCTGCTTCTAGGGATCTATAAAAAATTAGAGAAACGAATGTCGTTAAAGGCCTTGATATTTTGTTGTTTAATCTTATTTTATCTTCTGTGTTTTTACCTGATAGACGCCTACACTCTTGTAAGATAAGAATGGGGAAAGAATGGGGACGGTCCTATTTTTTTCTTCCTGTCATTCCAGCGGAGGCTGGAATCCAGATTAGGAATAAAATAGGACCGTCCCCATTTATTAGAAATAATAAATAAAACCTAATCCAATCATCAACTCTGTTCCCCGATCAGGAGTCAAATCAAGCAGCGGAACGATATCAAGGTATACATCCAGAGGGATTTTTTCGAATACATAGCACAAACCCACGGGGAAACGGATACCGACCCGATCCTGGTGTCTTGTCTTGATCCGCCCCCCGATACCGTAATACAGGAAAAGCTTGACATCCGGGACCTGGACGAGACGGTGGTTGTGAATCAGATAGTCGGCATGGAAATGGAGGGAGCCGCCGTGGACGATCGACCAAGCCACCCCTCCGGTAACAGCAGTTTTGCTTCCCGTCCAGTTCTTAAAACTGAATCCGATAGGTTCACCGATGATAAGGCCTAAACCAAAACCGCGGTTTTCAGCCGTCGCATTCCCAGCGAAAAACAGAATGATAACGGTCAGAACCAAAAAAAATTTCTTCATCGGTACTAATTTTGTCGTAGGCAAAAAAAAAGAGATAGAAAAAAAGATTTTATACCATGTTGAATTTAAATCAAGGGAAAAAAAAAGGAATGATTCCTTTTTTTTCAGAAATAATATCTGAAGCCAACCCCACCTGTCATTCGGAATTCTGTGGCCGGAGCGAGATCAAGAACGGGGCCCAATTCTAGGAAAATCTCTACCGGTGCTTTTTCGACGAAGTAGGAGAGGCCCACTGGGATCCGAACCCCAACTCTTTCCCTGTGCTTGGTTCTGATTCGGCCTCCAATGCCGTAGTGAACGGCGAGTTGACCTTTTTCGACTTCCATCAGGCGGAAACTATGGATCAAGTAGTCGACATGAAGATGGAATGATCCCCCGTGCTCAAAAGACCAGGCTATTCCCCCGTCTACCGCGGTCTTGCTCCCCGTCCAACTCTTAAAACTGATCCCAGTCGGTTCACCCAGAATAATACCTAAACCAAAGCTCCTTTGTTGGGCCGAGCTGAAGCCAGGAATAGACAATATGACTAAAATTAGAATTAACATTAATCTTCTCATCATTAAAACTCCTAAAAAAAGTAGAGTTTGTTGTATTGGAAAAGCTTTTTCTGTATCCCCAGTTTCATCTCCATTCTAAGTCTAGTGAAGTAAAGAAGCTGTTTCAATTATTTTGTCGTAGGAAAACAGATGACATTTGAGGTCTTCAGGCCGTTGNNGTTGGATCAACCGGTTCTAGAAAAGAAAATCGATGGAAGTCAGTGTCTCTGGTGAAAATCCTGGTGATTCCATGTTCTCGCATCAATATCGCTGTTTGGGCATCATGCAACAGGTTCCCGCTCAAAGACGGCATGCTCTTTATGACTTCCAAAGCCACGTCAGCATGCCTTTCGGCAGGGACAAGAATTCCCAGGGCAGGTGAGGAGAGGAGGGCTTCGACGAAGCTCCAAGCCTTGCGGAAAATTCTCGGATGTGTGCTTATTCGCAGAAATTCATACAGAATGCTCCATGTCACATACCAGGCCGAAGTTTGCCTGCGCCATTCCTCGATGAGTTCATAGCAGCGGGGATGGAAGTTCGAGTCGCTATCTGCAGCATAGACTAAAATATTGGTATCGACGACAAACACTACCGGCCTTCCATCGCCTGGAAGAGGGCGTCTCGGTCAGCAATATCCACCAGCGGTCCTCCAATCTTGAATGTGGGCAGAGGAGGGATTTTCTTTGGAGGTTTTTCAGGTTGGAGCAGGAGTCGAAGAGCAGATTCCACGAGCTCTGACATCGTGCAATTTCGGCGGACTGCCTCCTTCTTCAGAAGAGCCATGACAAAATCGTCGATCTTCAGTGTCGTCTTCACTTTCATACATACAACCATACAATATGTATGGCTGTATGCCAATTTTTGCATCCGATGTTGAATTAGTTCGAAGGGAAATAGATCTCTTTTTTACTATGTGGACGAGTCAATCAAGAAAAAATTCTCGTTTATTTCTTTTTATCCAACTCAGGTAAGAAGTTCTCCATGACCCATATCGCTGGTTGCATCTCATCGTAAACATACGAGGCAAAAGCAATCCTTTGACCATCAGGATGAATATTCAGATTAATGAACCGCCTCATTTTCAATTTCAGATTCTCTGCATTCCCTCCTCGAGCAAGAACCCTCCACAGCTCCTGTCCTTCAGGAGTGGGTTTGGGAAAATATATGTAACGGCCGTCAGGGGACCAATCGAGACTGACGATCTCCCGCCCTTTAAGCTCAAACCTGTGCAGTTCCACGGGTTCTCCCCCCTCTGTCGGCATCACCTTCACCATCCTCATGTTTTTTTCTTCGCGGAGCATGAGAGCCAATTGTTTACCGTCAGGTGAGAGGGCCAGCTGGTTGTTATCGTGAGGTGGATGACGCAGGAGCACTATATCTTTTCCGGTCTCAAGATCTCTAGCACGGATCTGATAGTATTCCTNNTCATGTGCCATGACAGCCCACCAATGTGATATCCCGGGAGATTCATCTTTTTCCTCGATAAGGAGAGTGATTTCACCGGTTTGAGCATCAACCCTGTAAACACCTCCTTCACCTGACTGAACGTGCGTAGCAAACAGAAGGATAGAGCGACCATCAGGGCACCAACGGGGATATCCAAAATGAACAAATTTTTCTTTTAAATTGAGTTCCCGAACACTTCCCGAATCCAATGAATAAATACAGAGAATCCCTTGCCGCTTCATCGGCCCTCGGCGCGAGATGTACAAGAGATGTTTTCCATCGGGCGACCAATCAGGATAGGTGTTGAATCCCTCGTAGGGAAGAGGAATTTTTTTCGGCGATTCAAGGATACGGCCCGTTTCTGGATCGATATGCGCAGAGAATAGATCATACAACCCGGCTTCGACTATATAATAGAAGTCCCCCTTTCGGTTGAATCCCAGGGATCTTATCGATCCTAATCCTCGCTTGGCAAGCTGAGGATCATTCTGTGGTTTTCCTTCTGAGACATGAATAATCCAGGCATCCCAAGTTCCGGTGCGATCGCTTGCGAAAAGGACCCAATTGCCGTCTGGAGACCAGCCCAGCAAATTGTCATCAGCAGGATGGGTGATGAGTGGAGTTTCGTCCATCCCATCGGTTGAAATGATGGAAATGTTCCTTTTTCTTGAATATTCCTCCTGGGGAAAATCATAGACAATGTAGCGGCCGTCAGGGGAAAACTGGGCAGCCATGGGATAGGGATCGATGGCCGTAAATGTCTTGATGATCCGGATAGCACCGTCTTTTATAGAGAGCAAACCTAGCTTACAAAGTCGCCCTTCAGTGAATAAAGTCAAAATCTCCTTGCCATTCGGTGACCAATCGAATGGTTGAACCCAATCATTTTTAAAATCCACCTGATAGAGAATACGAGATTTGCGATCATCAAGCCCAACAACACGTTGTTCAACTCGGTTCTTGCCGTCATTTTCCCATACATAGGCCAGTTGTTTCCCATCATGGGACCATACAGACTCCATGGCGAATTCGATCTCATCCGCCTTCCAGGAACCCTTATTCGTGAGAAGGATCTTCTTGTCGGTCGCCATCTCTCTAACGGCAAGGTTGCCTGTGGTCCAATCGACAAAGGAAAGGTATTTTCCGTTAGGAGAGATTTTTCCGCTTCCATCTACCCCTTCGCCTGTCCAGACTTGTCGGATTTGATATTCTTTATCTCCGGTTTCGATGACTGTTTTTGAGCGTAAAAGAACAGACAATTTTTCATTGGCTACTTTAACAACCTCTGCCTGCTCTGGGTAGTTATCGACGACCATCTGGAAGGCTTCCTGGGCCATATTCGCTTGATTCAGGCCCAACTTTTCGTAGCAGAGTCCGATATACAGCTGGGATTTGGCCGCGTATTCTCTCTCTTCAGGGAATTTTTCGATGATCTCTTTGAATAGCTTTATGGCTCCTTTGAGATCCCCTTTGGTTTCCATGGTGAACTTGGCTTTTTCGAAAAGGACCTTGTGCTCGGAGGAATTCTGGAAACCATAAGTCAACAAAACTGCTGTCATCAAGAACGTCAAGATCATAATTTTTTTAAGATTCATCTTGCCACCTCCTATAATTGAATAATTGGGGACGGTTCTATTTTTTTGAAGAAGGAAAAAATAGAACCGTCCCCATTTTTGTTTATTTCCTTTTATCCGTCTCGGGCAGAAAGTTTTTCATGACCCACACTTCTGGTGCAGAATCGGTCCCCAAAGAGCTCGAGGAATAGGCAATGCGCTGTCCATCAGGATGGATCGATATACTGGATAATTTCCCCAAAATTAATCCTAAATTTTCTGCTTTACCCCCTTCGACCGGAACTCTCCACAATTCCCATTCCGGAGGGCCAGCTTCACGCGGTTTTGAAGAGATTTTATCTAAATAGACATACCCTCCGTCAGGAGACCAGGCTAAGTCAACAAGTCCCCAGCTTCCTTGTTGCCTAAAGCTGTGAATCTCTTTAGCTTTTCCTTCAGCAGTGGGAATGATTTTCAACATGCATTTCTTCATTTTGTTTTCGTAAGGATTCTCTGAACACACCAAAGCCAACTGCTGGCCATCAGGAGAAAGGACCATATTGTGGACATACAAA
>JABAOC010000930.1_pt2 | contig 11362 bp, 2 predicted proteins | sample 7062161 | NCBI WGS metagenome assembly JABAOC01 (sample SAMN14538625, study PRJNA623070) | marine sediment metagenome | biome: marine biome [ENVO:00000428]; feature: marine pelagic biome [ENVO:01000023]; material: deep marine sediment [ENVO:00002113] | place: India: Gulf of Khambhat ... | reverse complement strand
GCTAGAAATAGGAAAGTTCGAACTTTTGACTGGACAAAAGTAGGAAAGTTCGAACTACTCCGATAATCCGTAAAACGAGTGAGCAGAACTTAGAAAATTCCTTTAAGAAGATTGTCTTAATAAAAGAGATCTTGGTAGCAAATTTTGACCTCTTACTAGGGAAATAACATGGATACACATACACAATCTGGACAAGTTACCGATTACATAATCGGAGTTTTGGGATCACCTGACCCTCTAATTAAAGACTTCTTTACGAAGAATGTCAATGAAATAATTTACTGTAATCCTGTAAAATTCTCTTTTAGAGCTTCTCAAAAACATAAAAAACTACCTCTAAATTTACTTTCTATAATTAAACTACTTAATAAGTTAGTATTCTTAACCTATGAAAATAAACCCAAAGGATTTTTGATACTAAATTCCGACTTGTTATACCATAATAGATTTGATTTATTATTGAACGAATATCTTCCTCATATTCCAAATGAAACTAAAACTTGCTTATTTTCCTATAATATTACTAAATGGAGTGTCGATGGAAAAACAACCTGTCCATGGGTCTGGGAGAAGAGTTCAGGATATGGACTTTGCAAACTAGATCCTAAATATGCTCAAGTTATAAATGGTTCTTATTCTTTCTGGATCTCATTAGAACATGCAAGAGAATTGGTTGAAGAAGGACTTAGTCTTGATAAAACAATTGATGAGTGGCTGATAACAGATTCAAGTATCTTCACCTATCCACTAATGTCAAGAAATAAAAACAGGATTTTTAACGGATGGCCAGATAAATACCATAGACTTGATTATCGTCCAGGTTTAGTTTTAAAGAAGATTGTTTCTACAGATACAAAGAATACGATCAGAATAGAAATAAAAAATTAATATTTTTAAGGATAATTAGACTAACTCATCGATCTTTATAGATTGATGAGTTAAAATATTTTTCAAGAATCGGTCAAACATATCTTCCATGGAAATCTAAATGAGAAATGTCAGGCTAGTGAAAATCTTGAACAACAAAATTCTATTAACCCTTATTATCTATCTGTTGATTGAATGGACAGTCAATAGACAAACAGAAATGATAAAAAACGATAGTAAAAATGTCAGACTGCTACCCTGATTACGAAACCATCTTATGTGACACTGAATATTCGGACGATTGTCCGAAAGATTCAGACTGTCCCACTGGACCATCTGGACCAACTGGACCTCAAGGCAGTACTGGTGATACAGGTGACACAGGTGATACCGGTCCAACCGGTATGAAAGGAATGACAGGTGCAACCGGATCTACAGGTCAATCAGGATCTTCTGGGGCAACTGGCTCAACTGGTCCAACCGGACCGAAATGTACTGGCCCAACCGGAGCAACAGGTGAAAAGGGAGATACAGGCGATCCGGGTGCCACTGGATTACCAGGAGCTACTGGACTACCAGGAGGTCCTGGTATGATAGGTCCCCCAGGACCAACTGGTCCACAAGGACCACAAGGATCANNACAGGACCAGCCGGAGGTCCTACAGGTATGAAAGGACCAACTGGACCAACTGGTTGTCCAGGCAAACAAGGTGATACTGGACCAACAGGACCAGCTGGAACTGCTTCAAATACAGGTGCTACTGGTGCTACCGGACCTAAATGTACTGGACCAACAGGACAAACAGGACCTATGGGCAGGCCAGGGATAGCCTCAAATACAGGTGCTACTGGATCCACTGGACCAACTGGACCAAAATGTACTGGACCTACTGGACCAATGGGAAGACCAGGGACAGCGTCAATGACTGGTGCTACCGGTGCTACCGGACCCAAATGCACTGGACCAACCGGTCCGGCAGGAACGGCTTCAATGACTGGAGCCACTGGACACACAGGACCAACTGGACCAAAATGTAGTGGCCCTACTGGTCCAATGGGCAGGCCAGGTATTTCTGGAATGACTGGGTCAACAGGACCAACAGGACCAACCGGAATAACAGGACCGACAGGACCCAATGGAGATGAGCATTGTTGGGTATCATTTGGTGCTACTGGAATTTTCGATCTCCCACTTACATTACCATGCACTGGTCCTGGTCCTTCTGATGGAGTACTCATTCATCAAACAGATACAACTAATACTCGTATCAGGATTGACCATCAAGACAAAGACAATGACGAAGCCACTAAATTCTTAAAATCTTTAACAACCACCGATTCTCTTCGATTTCTTAACTTCAGCGATCCTAGTGGAGTAACAGGATGTCCAATTAGTATTGATGCAAGAATTCTTGATATAAGATGCTGTACAACATTTATCGATATTTTGGTTGAAGGCAATGTTTCCGCAATTCTGGGTGACGAAGATTGTATTTGTCTGAAGTGCATTGCTAGAGAAAACGATTCGACTGGACCAACTGGAGGAGAAACAGCTATAACTTTCAAATGTGTTGGACCTACGGGAGAATGTATACTTACCGAAGATCCAACCATAACCCCAATTTCAACCCAAGTATGTCTTAAGAAGATTAAGGGCATAGAACCAATTATGGTTACTACAGCCACAGGACCTTCAGGAGATACAATATGTATTAGCATGGAAGGATTTGAACCACCAAATGGACCCACGGGACCAACTGGTGCCACAGGAGCAACAGGACCTAAATGTACTGGACCTACTGGTCCTACTGGGTCACCAGGATTCGGATTCACAGGACCAACAGGTCCAACAGGACCAACAGGAACAACAGGGCCGACAGGATCAACAGGACCAACAGGTACTACTGGAGCCACCGGAGCCACAGGGGCGACTGGCCCAACAGGATCTACTGGACCAACAGGACCGACTGGAGATACTGGTGCGACTGGTGCAACTGGACCAGAAGGAAAATTTGGCGGAGCTTGTTTCTGCTATACCTTTGATGATGCGGTTAACACTACACCTGACAACCCTGGTTCTGGAATTCTCAACTTTAACAATGCTGACTTGACTATGGCCACTAATCTTTATATTAGTGTCGAGGACTGCAATGCTGATGACATTGGAGCTTTCATTGCTTCTCTTAATGCAGGAACCAGTGAAATGAAAGGTCATATCAAGATTTGCGAAAAAGGAGATCCGTCTAATTTCTTGATGTATGTTATTACTGGAGATTCTATTCTTAACGAAGATGAACCAGACTTTTATTGTATTCCAATCTCTTATGTATCTGGAGATGGATCTTATACTGATGACGATGAACTGATTGTCTGCTTTGCTAAGAAGGGAGATAAAGGTGACACGGGGCCAACTGGAGCAACAGGAGCCACTGGTGTTACAGGAACCACAGGTCCAACTGGTCCTAAATGCACTGGACCTACTGGTGATACTGGTGCAACTGGAGCCACTGGACACACAGGGACTACCGGTCCTACTGGTGAACCTGGACTAACTGGACCAACTGGACCGGTTGGAGAACTCTGCTGGATCTCAGCTGGAGTTACTGGATTAGCAACAATTCCATTTGCAAATCCTTGTACTGGCCCTGGACCAGTCAGTGGCCACTTAACACACGGGACTTCAGGTGGATTGACCAGAATTAGAATTCACCATGATACTAAAGGGTCTAGCAACGTAAGGAAATTCCTTGAAAGCTTAAGAGTATCTGAAAATGTTGTATTTACCAATTTCGATGATATTAATCCTATTACGAACTGTCCAGAAAGTATGGAAAAACAAATAAGGACAATTTATTGCTGTGATGATTATGCTGATGTTGAAGTATTTGGAGATATCTCAGCCTTCTTGGGCACAGAAAACTGTATCTGCATAAAATGTAAATCTAACGTTGATGAATTGAGTACCTGTTATTGTTACGATGGCTGTATAATTCCAGATGGAGTTTTGAGAGAATGGGAGTTTGATGGTATCTATGCAAGTCCATTCGACGCTATCGCGTCAGGTAAATTCAAAGTCAGTTCTTCCGATCCAAGAAATCCTGTTTTGAGTGCAGTTGATTGCGGCGGAACCGATAGAACAGCCGAATTCAATTTCTTATCGAATGCTATTGATACAACAGCAGTTGCAGATTTGTTAAGCTTTTGTGATAATGGAAATGCAGCTAATAATTTTGTTAATAGTGTAACTTCTATTACAGGTGTCAACGGAAATACACAGTTTCATTTCCGTGGACCGATCCTTCCAACTCCAGTCCCAGGTCCAATTGGAACAAAATATGAGTTGAAGAATGGATTCTTTAGTGGATTATTCACTCACGGAAAGATTCATTACAATAGTAATATTTTCGCCGAAATGAATAAGATTATCATTAGTTATGTCAACAAAGATGATCTTGATATCAAATGGTTTGTCAAGCTGATTAAACAGGGCAGTACGATTAGACTTTCTGACCAAAACAACTATCCACTTTGCGTAACTCTGGATATTATTAATGCTGTTTGTGACGAAGGGCAACGAATCATATGTCTTGATGTTGCTTTTAATAGTTCAGTAGGATCTGAATTTAGTCCTGAAGGAACACCATGTATTTGTGTCTGGTTGACGGAAACTGCAATCGGACCAACCGGAGTCACAGGATCTACAGGGTCGACAGGACCAACTGGAATGAAAGGAATGACTGGACCAACTGGATTTACCGGACCTACAGGACCTACAGGTGAAAGAGGAGAGAGAGGAAGGACTGGTCCAACTGGTCCTAAATGTACCGGTCCAACGGGATCTACAGGTCCAACCGGATCGACTGGACCTATGGGAAGAAATGGAAGAACAGGCCCAACCGGGCCTAAATGTACAGGTCCAACTGGTGCTACTGGTGCCACTGGATCTACTGGGTCAACTGGATCGACAGGACCAACTGGACCAACTGGTATGAAGGGTCCAACTGGTACCCAGATTAAATGTTTCCCTCTCTTATGCAAGGGTAAAGTCGTGGAAACATCAGCTGATAAAGTATCAATGCCAGGAAGTATAATTGGACAAGTTTGCTTAGCATTAGATACTTCTGATAAGTTTGTTTGGAATGGATCTGCATGGGAATTAGCAAATCCTCAACCAACTGAACCTTATTATTTCTTCGATATTTGCGATTGTATCGTTTATCTAATCACTGAAATTGGTACACCAGCAACTGAGATAGTATGTCCACTTGGAGATTTCTTCATTGATACCATGGATCCACTAAAAATCCTCTATATGATGACTGAAGGAGGCTGGAAACCAAAATGTGATCTTAGAGGACCAACTGGACCGACAGGCTTTACAGGTGCTACTGGTCTAACTGGGCCAACTGGAGATCAAGGAATGACTGGTGCTACCGGTCCTAAATGCACAGGGCCAACTGGAGCTCAAGGAAGGACAGGACCTACTGGGCCAACTGGAGAAAGAGGAAGAAGAGGAATGACCGGGGGAACCGGTTCGACGGGCCCAACAGGAATGAAAGGTATGACAGGTTCAACTGGACCTATGGGTAGAAACGGAAGAACAGGACCAACGGGACCTACAGGAATGAAAGGAATGACTGGATCTACAGGCGCGACTGGACCAATGGGAAGAAGAGGATTGACAGGAGCCACAGGCGCAACCGGACCAACTGGAATGAAAGGAATGACTGGATCTACGGGACCTACCGGTCCTACCGGTTCAACTGGATCAACTGGTATGAAAGGTCCTACTGGAACACAGATTAAATGTTTCCCTATTCTTTGCAGAGGCTTAGCTCTAGATGCATCTTCTGATAAAAACGGAGTTTCCGGTTCCTTTGTTGGACAATTCTGTTTGGCTATCGACACTTCAGATAAGTTTGTTTGGAATGGAGCCGCTTGGGAACTTGTGAGTCCTCAACCAGATGCTCCATATTTCTACTTTGATGATGTAGATTGTATTCTCTACAAGATAACAGAACTTGGTACACCAGCAACTGAGGTAATTTGCCCACTTGGAGATTTGTTTATTGATACCAACGATCCATGTAAATCCTTATATGTAATGACCGAAGGAGGTTGGAAATTCAAATGTAAACTCAGAGGCCCGACTGGTGAAACTGGATCTACTGGACCTACTGGTGCTACTGGATCGACAGGTATGACTGGTTCTCCTGGAAGGCCTGGTCCAACAGGACCTAAATGTACAGGGCCAACTGGAGCGCAAGGAATGACTGGACCAACCGGTTCTCCTGGAAGAAGAGGACTTACTGGGCCAACAGGAATGAAGGGTGTAACTGGTGCCACAGGACCCAAATGTACAGGACCAACAGGTTTAACCGGAGCCACCGGTGAACAGGGAATGACTGGTCCAACGGGCCCTCAAGGTAAATTTGGAGGCGCTTGTTTCTGTTATTCTTTCGACGATACTGTTAACACCACACCAACTAATCCAGGATCAGGGACCCTTAACTTTAATAGTGCTGTCATAGCTACAGCTACTAATCTATATATTAGTGTCGAAGACTGTAATGAAGATGACATTAGAGCGTTCCTAGAATCTCTTAATGCTGGTACAAGTGATATGAAAGGTCATATCAAGATTTGTGAAAAGGCTGATCCTTCTAACTTTGTAATGTTAGTCATTACTGGTGATTCTATTTTTAACGATGATGAGCCTGATTTCTATTGCATTCCAATTTCTTTCCTGTCTGGAGATGGATCGTTTACCGATAGTGATAAAGTAGCAGTTTGCTTCTCTAAAATTGGAGATAAAGGTGATACTGGTCCAACCGGAGCAACAGGAGCTACTGGACCTAAATGTACTGGACCAACTGGTCCTACGGGAATGAAGGGAATGACGGGAGCCACTGGTCCTACCGGAATGGATGGAACCAAAATTAAATGTCTAGATCTTAGACTGTGTGGAATTGTTCAACCTAAATCCTCTGACAAGACTTTGAGACCTGGAGATTTTGTCGGACAATTATGTTTGGCTATTGATACTGGTGATCTCTTCGAATGGAATGGAGCTACCTGGCAATTGGTTAATCCTCAACCTGATAGACCATACTTCTACTTCGATAAAGAAAATTGCAAGATTTATCAAGTAACCAGCCTATGGGAGAATGCTAGATTACTTGAATGTCCATTGGGTGACTTACTGATTGACGTCAGTGATCCATGCAAGTCACTATATGAAAATACTCGGGAAGGTTGGAAATTCAAATGTAAACTTAGAGGTCCGACTGGAGAAACCGGATCCACTGGACCTACTGGTATGAAGGGTCCAACTGGTGATGATGGTCTTGAAGGTGAAACTGGACCAACTGGAGCAACAGGACCAAAATGTACAGGCCCTACTGGTCCACAAGGACCAACCGGATCTATGGGAAGAATGGGAAGAACCGGACCTACTGGGGCTACTGGGGCTACTGGATTTGGTGCCACTGGTCCAACCGGATCGACAGGTCCTAAATGTACTGGTCCAACTGGTGCTACTGGAGCAACTGGACCACAAGGAAGAAATGGTAGAACAGGACCTACTGGACCTATTGGAATGAAAGGTCCAACTGGTGATGATGGTCTTGATGGTGAAACCGGACCGACAGGAGCTACAGGACCTAAATGCACTGGACCTACAGGTTCTACAGGATCAACCGGCCCTACCGGAATGGATGGAACTAAGATTAAGTGCTTTGATCTAAGATTTTGTGGAATTGTTCAAAGGAAATCTTCTGATAAGACTCTAATTGTTGGAGCCTTCGTGGGACAGTTGTGTCTAGCTGTTGATACTGGTGATCTCTTTGAATGGGATGGGGCCACATGGCAGCTGGTCAATCCTCAACCTAATAGACCATACTTCTACTTCGACAAAGAAAACTGTGAGATCTATCATATAAGCGATTTGTGGTCAAGTGCTAGAAGAGTTGAATGTCCACTTGGAGACTTCTTCATTGATGGAATTTCTTGTACTCTCTATGTCAGAAAACCAGAAGGATGGAAAGTCAAGTGTGTGTTAAAGGGACCAACGGGACCTACAGGAATGAAAGGAATGACTGGAGCAACTGGACCAACAGGAATGAAAGGTCCTACTGGTGATGACGGTTTTGATGGTGAAACTGGTCCAACTGGCGCAACAGGTCCTAAATGTACAGGACCTACTGGACCTACTGGAGAAAGAGGTCCTCAAGGAAGAATGGGCAGAACAGGCCCAACCGGACCTACTGGAGTTGGAAGACGTGGACCTACCGGAGCAACAGGAGCTACCGGACCCAAATGCACTGGACCTACTGGTTCTACCGGACCTATGGGTAGAAATGGTAGAACGGGACCAACTGGACCTAAATGCACAGGTCCAACTGGATCTACTGGCCCATCCGGAATGACTGGTGCTACAGGATCAACTGGGCCTATGGGAAGAAACGGCAGAACTGGACCTACTGGATCCACAGGTCCAACCGGAATGACTGGTGCTACAGGATCTACAGGACCTAAATGTACCGGACCTACAGGTGCAACAGGACCAATGGGTAGAAATGGAAGAACAGGTCCAACTGGACCTAAGTGTACAGGACCTACTGGGCCAACAGGAACCCCAGGATTCGGATTCACTGGACCAACGGGAGCAACTGGTTTCGGAGCAACAGGACCTACAGGAACTCCTGGAAGAATGGGTAGAACAGGACCTACTGGATCAACGGGAGCCACGGGAGCAACTGGTCCTAAATGCACTGGACCTACTGGTGTGACTGGTCCTACTGGAATGAAAGGACCACCTGGAAGAAATGGTCGAACAGGTCCAACAGGACCTAAATGCACTGGACCTACTGGAGCACAGGGAAGACCTGGACCTACCGGGGCTACCGGACCGACAGGAGTCGGAGATACTGGAGCTACAGGACCAACTGGACCCAAATGTACAGGACCTACTGGACCGACAGGACCTACAAATCCTAACTTGAAGAATGTCTTCTTAGCATCACTTACTACCGGAACTATTTGTAAATGGGATTATACCGGAACTTCATTTTTACAATTCCCAGCCGCTGCACCAGGAGCTGGTCAAATGAATGGATTAATTACTCAAGAAGATGAACCTGGACCTTTCCCACTAGTCAGACTAAGAATTCATCAAATAGATGATGACGGAAATGATAAGAATGCCCTATTAAGTTCTCTCCAAATTAATGATACTTTGATTGTTCAATTCTCCAACGGACATGTAATGAACGCTACAATCAATGCAATAGCAACCTCGGGTGTTTCTCCAAATATAGTTTATACCTTCAGTATATTCACCTCTCCAACAACACTTTCAACAGATGTTTCTAATGGATTGGCTTGTGTATTATTCAATGAAGGATCTGAAACTCTACCCCCTGGAAGCATCGGTTCTAACAGTCTAATTATTAATCAGATCAATTCTCTGACTATCTGTGATCCTGACAAAAATGGTATTTCGGCACTATGTTTGATCAGAGCTATCAAAGAATGCGACTGTCTTAGATTGGTTGGTCTCGGAACCTTACTGGTTTGTGCAGATTACAAAGTTTTAGCGATAGTCAGACTAGAAAATAAGATAGTTCTCTCAGTACAGTTTTTAAGTGGTGTTGGAAATGCCTTTATGGATGAAGACTGTATCTCGCCATTAGTTTTCAAAGGAACACCAGAAGGACCTACAGGAATGGGACCAACTGGACCAACTGGTTCAACTGGTCCTAAATGTACTGGACCTACTGGTCCGGCTGGAAGACCAGGAATGACTGGACCAACCGGTTCAACAGGGCCTACTGGGACGCCAGGAAGACCTGGTCCTACTGGATCTACTGGACCTACAGGTGATACAGGCCCTACTGGTATGAAAGGACCTACTGGACCAACAGGAGTTGGATCTACTGGTGCCACTGGACCTAAATGTACTGGACCTACCGGTGATACTGGTGCTACTGGTCCACCAGGAAGAAAGGGTCCAACAGGAGTTGGATTTACCGGCCCTACAGGTCCTAAATGTACTGGACCTACTGGTCCTGCTGGAGTGACTGGTATCACCGGTCCAACTGGACCTTCAGGAAAAGAGAAATGCGTTAAAATAACTCTGACTGATGAATCTCCAAGCTATGATGTTAGTGAAGATGACCATACGATTCTTGTATGTGTAGAAGGAGAAGATGATAAATGCATTATAGTTCCCAAAGCATCTGAGAGCGAATGCAAAAAGCTCTGTGTCAGGACGATCTGTCCTCCTACACCTCCAGTGAACGGTGGAAAGTGTGGTCCATGTGATGGAAAAGTAACCGTATTGACTCTTAAATACAATGGACTGACGCCTGAAAATATCAAAGTTGTTCAAAAGAATGGAGATGTTGTTTTCAATGCATTAGTTAACCCAGGTGAGGAATTCACCTTCTTTGGAACAGACAAGGGAAGTCTTGGTCCTGAGATAGAAGTCTTCGTGAATAATGTGCTGAGTGTTAAGATACACACCAGTTGTTCACAACCTATTGGCATCGGAAGTGTCTTTGGACTCTTTGAAGTTACAGCTGGTGCAAGTAAGAATGGTGGTCCTCTATGCCCAATTGGTGAAGTTCCTCCAAAAGAACATTTACATTCTGATTCTGATGATGAACACACTGTCCCATGCCCTTGTGTTAAGATCGAAGGTTCTGATATTGGTAAAGATCAAGTGATCAAAGTCTGTGAGTCTAACGTAACTATAAATAACTGGGTAAAGAAATCTGGAGAATCTGGTGAATATGTTGGCTTTTCTTGGAGTTCAGATAATCAAAAGATGTGTATCAAGATTAAGTCTGGTCAGATCATACAAGAAACAGAAGGCATTGCTGGAAGTTTCAATACAGGGCTGAAGTTTGCTATCTCCAATATTGAATTTTGTCAATGTGGTCCTGGCAAGCCTCCTCCAGGATCAGGAGATTGCAGGATTTTCCTGAAATTCATGCCTGGAGACAAATTTAACGGAAAATTAGTTCCAATAAATGGAATTTTACTTGGAAAGAGCTGTGTAACCTGTATCATAAGCGACGGAGTAGATAGCTGGTGGTCATTGAATCCGTGCAAATCTGATAGCGTAATTGATGATGGAACAGACACATCAACTAGTAGCAGTGATAGCGATACTGATGGTGATCATCACTCCAGTGAACTCTATTCTAGTCCTTCTTTTACCACAAAGAAGATTTATCAGCAGAGAACTTATGCTTTCAACTATAATGATGGAAGTTCAAAGGATTATATTGGATATAGTAATTCTACATTTAAAAATGTGACAAAATGGGCATACGAAGGATCTAATAGCTTAGGACCTATCAAGAAAACCTATGTAGTCATTTCTTCTGACGAAAACAATAAAGCCAAAGGACAACTTAGACTAAGAGATTTAACTAATGGCAAGGTAATCTTCACCTTGAATACAGAATTAATTCCTAGTGCGCCTAAA
>JABAOC010004422.1_pt2 | contig 11365 bp, 10 predicted proteins | sample 7062161 | NCBI WGS metagenome assembly JABAOC01 (sample SAMN14538625, study PRJNA623070) | marine sediment metagenome | biome: marine biome [ENVO:00000428]; feature: marine pelagic biome [ENVO:01000023]; material: deep marine sediment [ENVO:00002113] | place: India: Gulf of Khambhat ... | reverse complement strand
CTTGGCCAACCTGCCGACGAGGTTCACCTCCGTCCCGATGACCAACGTGGCGCCCGCTGGAGACTCTTCCACCGTCCTCACGATGAAGCTGGTGGACCCGCTACCGTCTGCCCTGGCAACCACCTCGGCGGGACATTCGGGATGAACGATCACGGTGCCCTGCGGATGCGTCTCCCGTGCCTGCTCCACTTGCTCAACCGTGAAGAAGGTATGCACGTGACAGTATCCTTTCCATAGCACCACCTTGCACTCCGCCAGTCCAGTCGGCATCTCGAACGGTTCCCGAGGATCCCAGACGGAGATCTCCTGCGGAGAAAACCCCAGAGACAGCGTCGTGTTACGGCCCAGGTGCTCGTCCGGGAAGAAAAGGATGTGTCCCCTTTTCGCCAGCGCCCATTGGAAAACGGCGCGGGAATTGGAGGAGGTGCAAACAGCACCCCCACGCTCTCCGCAGAAAGCTTTCAGCTCGACGCTGGAGTTCTGATAGGTGATAGGAAGGAGGTCATCTCCCCACATAGAGGTCAGATGCTCCCATGCGTTCCAGGCATCCGCCACATCAGCCATCCGCGCCATGGGGCAGCGCGCTGTCTTGGCAGGCAAAAGAACCGCTTGCGCGGGGTCGCAAAGAATGGCCGCTGACTCGGCCATGAAATCTACCCCACAGAAGACGATATACTTTGCATCTCTCTCGGCCGCAGCAGCTCGCGATAGCTCCAGCGAATCTCCCCGGTGATCGGCGAAGCGGATGACCTCGTCTCTCTGGTAGTGATGGCCAAGAATGACGAGATCCTTACCCAGGGCCTCTTTCGCGCCCTGTATCAGGCTCAACACATGGCCCTCCGACATACCCGCGTAATCATCCCGTGACCCCATCACAGGCCTTCGCCACTCCTCCTTTCCCATGTGGTGATTCTCCGCCGGCTCGCCAGCTCTCTGCGATCTCCAAACTGATATCCAGTGCCTGGACCGAGTGCGTGAGAGCCCCGACGGAGATGAAATCCACCCCAGTACATGCGATGTCAGCAACGTTCTCCAGAGTCACATTCCCTGACGCTTCGAGCTCCACCTTCCCTCCAGCCAGAGCGACAGCTTCTCTCATGTCGTCCAGACTCATGTTGTCCAACATGATGCGATCCGGGCGCAGGCCAAGAGCCTCTCTCAGTTCAGCCAGACAACTCACCTCCACTTCGATCGCCAGGCCCTCCTTAGCACGAGACCTCGCTCTATCCATCGCCTCCCTGATGCCGCCAGCGGCTGCAATGTGATTGTCCTTTATCAAGACCATGTCATACAGTCCAAAGCGATGGTTCTCACCTCCGCCCATCTTGACGGCCATCTTGTCGAGAACACGGAGTCCCGGAACTGTCTTCCTCGTATCCAAGATCACGGCTCCGGTGCCTTGCACCCTCTCCACGAACCGCCTTGTGAGAGTGGCTATGCCCGACATCCGCTGGACAAGATTCAACGCCACCCGCTCGCCAGTAAGAATGGCAGCCCCTGGCCCTTTCACATGAGCCAGCACTTGACCGCCTGTGATCGCATCTCCATCCACCACTACGGAGGCAAACTCCACGCGGCCATCAAGTAGCCGGAACACAGCACTAGCCACCTCCAGCCCAGCGACAATGCCATTCTCTTTGGCTACAAGTCGCCCCGTGAGCCATAAGTCTGGGGGTAGCAAGGCAGCGGTGGTCACATCACCCGAGCCGATATCTTCGCGGAGCGCCTGCTTGAGGATAGGTACAATTGGGGCCAAGTCTACCATTGGGGACATTATAGCTTGGCAGACAAACAGATACAAAAGAGTAGTCTTAGTCGTAGGCTGGTGGACTAGTGGACTGTGATTGGGGAGCGAGGGCCGCCTCCCCTAGGGGTAGTGGGTGGAAGGGCGGAGCTGCGCAACAATAGGGGCGTCTGCCGGTGCGTCTGCGGCCGGGAGCTGGCGTGGACGGGGTGTGGACAAGAGAGATGCTGAGCGAAACGAGTACTGAGGGGGCTAGTGGATATGTGGATGGCTGTGCGGTGGAAGGCGGGAGTTCAAGATGTGTTGCGGCAAGAGCTCGGGTCTTTGGTCTTCGGGGGGCCGAGTTATCCCCACAACAACCCAGTTATCCACACACACGGGGAGCTTATCCACATTTGCCTGTGGCCCTAGAGAGTGTGATTGGCGTAGAGAGCTCCCTTTATAGCAAGGACATCGCGGCGGAGCTGCTCATCCTCCTCTATCTGCTTCTCTATCTTGCCGTGACCATGCATGATGGTCGTGTGGTCGCGATTGCCGAGAGCCGCCCCTATCTGGACGAGGGAGCTATTGGTTTCCTCCCGGCTGAGGTACATGGCGACCTGGCGGGCGAGGGCTAGGTCTTTGGTGCGGCGTGAGCCGCGCAAATCGTGGTGCTTGAAGGCGTAGAAGGCGGCCACGGCATCGATAATCTGATCGAGGGTAAGCGTCGGCTGAGGGCAGAGGTGGTCCTGGAGGGCTTCAGTGGTCAGGTGCACTGTGAGAGGGGAGAACGTCAGTTGGGCGTGGGCGACGGCACGGTTCAATGCGCCTTCCAGTTGCCTGATGTTGTTCTGGAACTTGTGCGCTATGAAATCGATGACGTCGTCGGGGACGTCCAAATGGTGGGTCTCGGCCTTGAAGCGCAGAATGGCGATGCGCGTCTCCAGGTCCGGCGCCTGGATATCGGCGATGAGACCCCACTCAAAGCGGGAACTCAAGCGCTCCTCAAGGGTGGGGATGGCTTTGGGCGGGCGGTCGCTGGAGATGACGATCTGCTTCTTAGCGGAGTAGAGGGTATTAAAGGTATGGAAGAATTCCTCCTGGGTGCTTTCTTTGCCGGCGATGAACTGGATGTCGTCCACCAGGAGAATATCGACTTGGCGATACTTGGCGCGAAAGTCATCGGTGGTCTGGTTGCGGATGGAGTTAATCAAGTCGTTGGTGAAGGTCTCCGATGAGACATAGAGTACCTGCAGGCGGCGGGTGAGAGCGAGGTTACCCACGGCATGCAGGAGGTGCGTCTTGCCCAAGCCGACGCCCCCGTGGATGAAGAGGGGGTTATAGCTCTCGCCGGGGTTCTCGGTCACGGCCAGAGCGGCGGCATGGGGGAGGCGGTTGCTGCTGCCCACTATGAAAGTGTCGAAGGTGTAGTGAGGGACAAGCATCGGCGGTGCTGACATCGTTTCGAGAGGCGTGCTGCTGTCCTGCAAAAGTGGAGTGGGGACCGGCTGCTCGTCTGGTCCCGGTTTGGCCCTGACAACGAATTTGACCTCAACGGAGCTGCTGGTCAGGCCAATGAGGGTTCTCTTGATGATCGTGAGTAGGCGGTTCTCCAACCATTCCTTGGCGTAGGTGTTATGCACGCCGATGAGAAAAGTGCCATCCTCATACGCTATGGGGAAGGTATTGCTTATCCAGGTATCGTAGGTGGCTTTGGTCATTTGCAGCTGCAGCTCACCTTTGGCCGCATCCCAGACGCGTTTTAGATCCATGCCTCCTCCAACCGTTGACTGCTAGGCCCTAGGGACAACGCGCAGGGGAATGGGTTCGCCAGTCTTTGCTGAACACGCCGGCAGACCGTCCATGCTCTTCATAGTTGCGTGTTATGATATTCGAGAGTTGCGCAACACGCGCTGGCTTGCCGCTCGACGGAGAAGTGTTGAGCGATTCTGGCATCGTTGTAGCGCCAGCGCGATGTCCGCCATGGTGGGGACACGACGGCGGGCTTGTGGGTAGCGCCCCGACATCCCGCACGCCGTCACCCCAAGACACGACTCTGCGTCCCGAGGTGCAAAGCAGAGCCATACCTCAAAGTCCGTCGGGTTCGCGAGGGGGGAGGCTGCGGACTGCACGAGTGACGAACCCGCCGGAGCCCGGGAGTCGCAAATGGCTCTCTTGCCTTGTTCAGGAGCGTAGCGTATTGTATTCGAGGAGTTGAGATTGTGCAATTGAGAATGGTGGCCCGTGGGACGGTTGCGGACTGCAGCGCGGGGTGGTGGTGGCATTGACCCCACTAGATACGGGGGAGTACTTGGTGCTGCCGCCCACATCTAGTGTGTGGTTTGCAGCGAGAGAGATTCGGCGGGCGGGTCAAACTTTAAGGAACCTTATGGAAAGCGTCCGGAGGTTTGCCTGGATGGCAGGTCTCTGCTACAATCCGACGTGAACAAAGTCCAGTGGAGAGAGGTGAAGGATGGATCTTGCAGAAATGATTCGGGATGTCCCGGACTTCCCCAAAGAAGGGATAATCTTCAAGGACATCACGACCTTGATAAAGGACCCAGAGGCGTTCAAGGAGGCAGTGAACGTTCTTGCGGATCGTTACGCCGGTCAAGACATAGACTTGGTAGCCGCCGTGGAAGCGCGCGGCTACATCTTTGGGGCGCCTATCGCCTTGAAGTTGGGTGCGGGGTTCATCCCTGTGCGCAAGGTGGGCAAGCTGCCTGCGGAGACGTTGCGGGAGGAGTATGAGCTGGAGTATGGCAGCGATGCTGTGGAAATGCACAAGGATGCCATCCAACCGGGTCAGAAGGTACTGATTGTTGATGACCTCATCGCCACAGGCGGCTCAGCTGCGGCTACCGCGAGGCTCGTGGAGAGGCTGGGTGGCGAGGTAGTTGGCATCGCCTTTCTCATCGAGCTGACCTTCTTGGACGGGGTTGACAAACTGAAGCAATACGATGTCTACACGGTCATCCAATACTAGTTTGTGGATGACCTTGTGGATAGGGTGTGGACAAGCTTGAGAAGGTTGAGAGTCACTTGGCTCTNNAGCCCGGGCCAGAGTTGGGTACTCTTGATTCTCGATCAGGGCACGGACGGGCTAGCGCATTAAGCGGTTCGATGAACCGAGTACAGCACAGAGCCTCAGAGCGGTCTAGGTGCTTCTGAGGCTCTACTCTTTCAACGGCTTTCGTATCTGGGCCTGTGGGGCGCCAGCACCGATGGAGTGCTTACGGAACATGGCGCCAGGCTGGATGTGTGCCTGCTCTGTCACATCTGGGTGTGTTGGAGTTCGTCTTCGCTCTGGCGTGGAGCCTCCACGCGGCAAACGCTGGCCGTTCAGGTGGGTACTCCGAGGCGCGGCAGCACGACTCGCGTCAGGATGAACCAGACGCCAAAGAAGGCGATAACAAATAGAAACTGGCCAATCGAATTTCCTGTCATGAAAAGTCTCCTTGCTTCCAAGTATACGGAAAAGGCAGGCGCTCTGCAAGCAACCAAGGAAGGCCAGGGTTGTGGAGTAAGAGCCGGACCGCCAGGGCAGCGAGGTCGCAACGGTTGCCCGCGGGCGAGCGAGGTATGTGTCTCCAGCGGAGAAGCTTCGACGGTAAGGGAGATCAGGTCTGCAGTTCGGGCAGATCGACGTACAGGTCAAGGGACTCAGGATTGGCCAGGGCGTCCCTGTTCTGGACCTCCTGGCCGTGGATAAGCTTGCGTACGGCCAGTTCCACCTTCTTGCCGCTGATAGTATAGGGGATGTCGTCCACTGGGATGATCTTGGCCGGGGCGTGCCTGGGCGACGCGTTCTGGCGGATGGTGGTCCTGATCTTATTGACCAACTCATCGGCCAGTTGCACACCTTCGCGAAGCTTGATAAAGAGGATGATCCGCACGTCATTGTCCCAGTCCTGACCGACCACAAGGCTGTCGGTGATCTCGGGGATGAGTTCCACCTGACGGTAGATCTCGGCCGTGCCGATGCGTACGCCGCTTGGCTTGAGAGTGGCATCGGAACGTCCGTAGATGATCACGCCACCGTGTTCGGTGATCTCGATCCAGTCACCGTGGCGCCAGACGCCGGGGTACACGTCGAAGTAGGCGTCGTGATATTTGTGGTTGTCGGGGTCGTTCCAGAAGTAGATGGGCATGCTCGGAGCGGGCATCGAACAGACCAGCTCTCCTTGCTCCCCGACGACGGAGTTCCCGGCTTCGTCGTACGCTTCCACCTTCATGCCCAGACCTCGCACCTGAAGCTCTCCGGCGTACACCGGCCCCATGGGGTTGCCGAGGGCGAAGCAGGAGATGATGTCGGTGCCGCCGGAAATGGAAGACAGACAGAGGTCGTCCTTGATGTCGCGGTAGACGAACTGGAAGCTCTCCACGGACAGAGGCGATCCAGTGGAGAGGACTGCCTTGAGGGGTGTGAGATCGAAGGATTCACCGGGCTTCACGCCAGCCTTCTCCAGAGCGGCCAGGTAGCTGGCGCTCGTTCCAAAGATGGTGATTTCTTCATCTTGGGCCATCTGCCACATGGCGCCGGGATCCGCGTAGAAGGGCGAGCCGTCATACAGCAGTACGCGAGCTCCTAGGGCCAAGGAGCTGACGAGCCAGTTCCACATCATCCATCCGCAGGTCGTGAAGTAGAAGATTGTGTCCTCTCGCTTCACGTCCGAATGGAGCTGCAACTCTTTGATGTGCTGCACCAGCGTTCCTACCACCCCGTGGACGATACATTTAGGAACTCCGGTGGTTCCCGAAGAGTACATGATGCAAAGCGGGTGATTGGCGGGGACCTGTTCGAAGGGGAGATCAGCAGCCTGCTTTGAGAGGAAGGCTTCAAACAACACTCCATCCCGGACACGCCTGGGATCAGGATTGGAGTCAGTGTACGGAACCACGATCACCTTCTCGATGCTCGGAAGCTCTTTCAGGATCTCAGCGATCCTGTCGAGGGAGTCGTAGTCTTTCCCATTGTAGCGGTATCCGTTTGCTGTGAAGAGCACGCGGGGCTCTATCTGGCCGAAGCGATCGAGGACTCCCTTGATTCCGAAATCGGGGGAGCAGGACGACCAGATGGCGCCGATGCTGGTTGTGGCCAGCATGGCCACGACAGTCTCGATCATGTTGGGCATAAAGCCGGCCACTCGGTCCCCACGCTTGATACCTAGATCGCGCAGTGACCGCGCCAGGCGTGCAACCTGTTCGAACAATTCGGCGTAGGTTACGCTGACCGTCACCTGGCCTTCGCCTTTGAAGCTCAGAGCAATGTGATCGTCGCGATAGCGGAGCAGGTTTTCTGCAAAGTTCAGCTGAGCGCCCTCGAACCATCGTGCGCCTGGCATCTTGGTGATGTCATCCACTACCTGCTCATAGGGCTGGCTGTGAATCACCTGTCCGTAGTCCCATAGGGTGGCCCAGAAGGTAGGGCTCTCGGCTATGGACCATTGGTAGAGGTCATCGTAGCTGGAGAACTCCTTGCCCTGTCGCTCGTTAACGTACTGCATGAAATCGTAGATGTTGGTCCGCTTGATGCGTTCTTCCGACGGTTGCCACAGAAGCTGACTCATGGGCTCTCCTTTTGCGAGAAGTGAGGCTTTCCAGGCGTGTCAATAGGCCAAGGCTAGAACTCCAACCGATCTCCGACGCGCACCTTGTCCAAGGCGCTCGGATGGCATTCGATGTAGTATTGGGCTGGCTGGCTGGGGGCATAGTGGGGGTAGAAGGGCTTGGCCAGCACCTTGTCTACCACGCGCTTCTGGCCGTCCAGCCAAATCACTGCCAGAGGGAAAAAAACGAAGAACATAGTGATGGTGGTGAGGCTGCGGCTCTCCCGGCCCTCTGCAAAGATGTAGGCCTCGTCTTGTCTGAGGGGCGGATGGAACATCAAGCCTAATCCGCGAGTATAGAACGTTGTGCACCACTTGACTCGGCGGGCAAGTAGTTGCTGGGTGGTGGCGTTCGTGATCATCGGCCGTCGACAACCTCGGAACAGTATTATAGCATCCGTTCAGTGAGCGCCGCAAAAGGGAGAGGCCAGGGTGTGGATAGACGACGGGAGATCCGGTGTGGATCTGACAGCCCTATTCGACTCCCTCAGGGGGCAAGTCGCTTTAACCGCGGGCGGNNCTGTGGCGGCATTGTCCTGGCTAGGGTATACTCCAATCGACTCGTGGTGGGATACGACTGTGTTTGAGCGGTAGATCTCCAGCGTCGCTGGCTATCCCACCGTCGGGGCGGACCGCAGGGCCGATGACATCAGTGGGACTTCAGTCTTATGGTTAGGTGACCGCTGCCTCAAACCGGCTGAGAATCTCCGAGTTGCTCCTTCGAGAGTCGATCATCTCCATGGTTCAGCCGATGAAAGAAAGGAGAAGTCGAGATGAGAAGCTTCCTTGGACGTGACATCCTATCGTTGAAGGATTTCGAACGCCACGACTATATGCGTATCTTTCAAGTTGGCGAAGAACTAGAGCCCTACGCCCGGGATCGGCGCAACGGCGATCTCCTCGCGCACAAGACGTTGGTGACGGCCTTTTACCAGCCCAGCACCCGTACCCGCCTCAGCACTGAAGCCGCGATGCATCGGCTGGGCGGGCATGTGGTGGGCTTCGCCGACCCGCGGATGACTCGCGCTGGCGACTTCTATCAGGAGTCCATCAAGGATACCGTCCGCATGCTCGAATACTACGGAGACGTGATCGCCATGCGTCATTTCCAGCAGGGCGCGCCGCACGAAGCGGCCAAGTGGGCCACTGTGCCAGTCATCAACTGTGGAGACGGCTGGGGCGAACATCCCACGCAGGTCTTGATTGACATGTTCACGATATGGCGGGAGAAGGGCACCCTGGACGGTCTGCACTTCCTGTTGGTGGGTGACATGCGCATGCGGACCATGCATTCCATAGGGTATGCCATGTCCAAGTTCGACATCTCAGCCACCTTCGTCGCCCCGCCCGAGATGTCCCTCACCGAGGACTTCAAGCAGGAACTGCGTGACGTGAATCTGCGGTTCGATGAGGCTGAGACCACTGAGAAAGCGATAGCCGAGGCCGATGTGATCTACATGGAACCGGTCGTTCAGGCTGACTACACCAGGTCCCGTGTTGAGGCCGAGGAGGAGCGGGGCCTCACACCGGATGCCTATCGCGTGACGCGGGAAATGCTGCGCGAGAAGGCCAAGTGGGATGCCATCGTGCTGCACTCGTTGCCACGCATGGATGAGTTGCCCACCGACGTGGATGATACACGCCACGCCCGATACTGGTATGAAGCCTACAATGGCGTGGTCGTGCGCATGGCGCTACTCGCGCTCGTCCTTGGGGCGGTAGAATAGCAGGGGGCTGACATGCAAAGTGACTTGCGCGGTCGTGACATGATCACCACACAAGAGTGGGCGAAGGACGAGATCGAGACGATTCTCGACGTTGCGTTTGACCTTAAGCGGAAGCGTGCCACAGGAGACCCGCACGCGCTACTGCGGGACAAGGTGCTGGCCATGTTGTTCTTTTTCTCCAGCACCCGCACCCGGGCTTCGTTCGAGGCGGGCATGGCTCAGTTGGGTGGACACGCGGCCTTCATCGAGTCTGAGACGACGCAGATCGCCCATGGCGATACTGCGAAGGAGATCGGCGACATTCTGGGTCGCTACTTCGATGCCATCGCCATCCGCCAATGCGACTGGAAGGTGGGTAACCAGTACATCCGCGACGTGGCCGTGGCCAGCCGCGTGCCGGTCCTCAACATGCAGTGCGAAGTGTACCATCCATTTCAGGTGCTGGCTGATCTGATGACGATCATGGAGAAGAAGGGCGAGCCTCGAGGGAAGAGTATCGCTGTCTCCTGGGCTTGCGCCGCGAGCTATCAGAAGCCTATGAGTGTCCCTCAGTCCCTGATTCTGCTCTTGACGCGCTTCGGCATGAACGTGCGTCTGGTACATCCCCCGGAGTACCGGCTGATGCCGGAGATCCTAGAACAGGCGGAGGCAAACGCCCGCAGCTACGATGGTGGCTTCGAGACCATGGACGATATGGACGCGGCCTTCGAGGACGTTGACATCGTGTATCCGAAGAACTGGGGTTGCTGGATGGCCACCGAGAACCCGGAGGAATCAGCGGCCATAGCCCGCAAGTACGAGGCGTGGATATGCGACGAAAGGCGCATGTCTCTGGCGAAACAGGATGCCATCTACATGCATTGCCTGCCCGCCGATCGCAGCATCGAGGTCACCGACGCCGTGATTGATGGACCCCAGTCGGTCGTCTACGACGAGGCAGAGAACCGCATGCACGTTCAGAAGGCCGTGATGGCTTTGACGATGAGGTGATGGTATCTCACGTCACTACTGTCCGCTGCCCGTTTGAGGGGTTGAGTACGTCGGTGACCTAGGTAGAATAACTGATGCGGGTGCAGAAGGCCCTCACGGCCTTGAGGATGGGCTCGCTGCAGGGAAGGCAGTAGCGCATGAAGGTGGAGATGGATCCCAACCTGCCCCACAGGATTACGGCCAAGGGACTGCAGATGGTGTATATCCCCGCCGGGAACTCCATGATAGGCGGCGATGACGGTGCTGGTAACGAAAAGCCGCCTCATGAGTTGTATCTTGACGGTTTCTACATCGCTGGATACCCCGTCACCAACGCTCAGTATCGAGAGTATGTGGCGGCGATGTTGCATCCTGTGCCCGACCATTGGAAGGTAGGGCGCCTGTGGCGGGTGGGAACCTACCCTCGCGGCAGGGGAGAGCATCCGGTCGTATTCGTTTCCTGGCGTGATGCCCTTGGCTATTGCCGCTGGCTGAGTGCGGAGACAGGTCAAGGAATCCGGTTGCCGACAGAGGCCGAGTGGGAGAAGGCGGCGCGGGGAACCGGTGGCCTGAGATATCCCTGGGGCAATGAGTTTGACCAGTCAAAATGCAATACCCAGGAGTCCATCATCCTGGACACCACACCAGTGGGCAAATACTCTTCGCAAGGAGACAGCCCCTACGGCATCGGGGACATGGCGGGGAACGTCTCTGAGTGGACAAGTAGCCTCTACAGACCGTATCCGTACGACCCGGATGATGGCCGGGAGGACCTTGAGGCTGAGGGGCATCGGGTCGTGCGGGGCGGGTCGTTCGACGGCCTTCGCCGGTATGCGCGGTGCACCTTTCGCGGCAAAGTCATTCCCAGACATCGCCTCGGCAGCCGCGGTTTTCGATGCGCCATGGATCCTCCGGGATAGTGGTTGGCGTCTGTGGCGGTTCGTGGCGATTGCCTCAGCCCTTCAAGTGAGCTGAAGTGCTGTGGCCTTGCCCCTCTGCACGTTCTCGAGGCTTGCGCGCGGCCCGAGGCGAAGGAGAGAACCAGAAGGATTAGTATGAAGAGATGGATCATATCCTGCGACTGAAGTGCGTCATCTGTGGCGGGGAGTACGGAGCAGACGAGGTTCTCTATGTCTGCCCCAAGCATGGCGACGAGGGGATCCTCGATGTCCTCTACGACTACGACCTCATCGCCACCCGGCTGACCAAAGAGGGCCTGGCCCGGAATCACGATTACTCCATCTGGCGGTATGCCCCCCTACTGCCCATTGCCGAGGAGAGCCCGCGTCCACCTTTGCACATTGGCTGGACACCCTTATACCATGCCCAGCGGCTTG
>JABAOC010057469.1_pt2 | contig 11367 bp, 13 predicted proteins | sample 7062161 | NCBI WGS metagenome assembly JABAOC01 (sample SAMN14538625, study PRJNA623070) | marine sediment metagenome | biome: marine biome [ENVO:00000428]; feature: marine pelagic biome [ENVO:01000023]; material: deep marine sediment [ENVO:00002113] | place: India: Gulf of Khambhat ... | reverse complement strand
ATAGACACGACCGGAGACACCTACGAAGGAGAAATCCCAGGGCTACCAGCAGAAACCGAAGTACTATACAAAATCATAGCATACGACAACATCGGTCACCCAGCCGTAGAAGACAACACAGGAGAATACTACATCTTCACAGTTATCCCTGAATTTCCATCAATTGCACTAATAACAGTCTTCATGATACTCTCTCTACTGGCAACAATCCTCATAAAGAAAAGCAAAAGAATCGTTCTCCGATAAACACCTTTCCCCCTTTTTTTATTTCATTCTGAATATCCATCGATGATTTGCTGGTGTACAACGTAGCCACATGTCGCGCGCGCGTTCTGAGTGAGAGAGTGTGAGTATAAGCAAGGGAGACTGAGAGAGCGTTAGCGTGAATATAAGTTTGGGTTTGGGGTTCGAATCCCACCTCAAATCAAACCCTACACATACACTTTCTGAGAGTTTCTAAATTTGGATATAAATGAGAACGAGCAGGAGGACAGATGGAGCTATGATAGAGACTAGGAAGTCGAGGTTTTTTCTAGAAGTCTTTAAGAAAGGAATGAGAAAGGGCACCTGACTCTTATAGCTGTCAAATGCTTCTCCACGAAGACCTTCGGCAAACGTCGTAGTCTATTGTACATATGGAGGTATGCACACAGGTATCAATGAGGCAATTCCAGCCGTGAAACTCATGGGACAGTTGTATGATCACCTGGGTTACACTATAGTGGCAGAATGGTATGTAGTGGGAGAATACAAGACAGAGCAATTTCAGGACCGTTCAATCAGTGGGCGATTGGGTGACATTCGGGGAAGGCCAAGCAGAAAAGACCTCAAAGAAGTGGCAGAGAAGGTGAAAGGGATCTTCAAAACATCACAATTCTAGCAAGGCGTGCATGCCTCGAGAAAAGAAGAGGAGGATATGCGGGGCTATGGTCAGGGGATGACTCCAGACGCAATGTATTAAAGGAATTGCGTCAAAGATTCCGCAATTAGGACAAATAGGTTGTTTACGCTTACGAAAGATTTGGACAACTTCACTGGTAGTCACAAACTGGAGACCTGCTTCACCGATCCCTAGTCCGTATCACGGTAGGCAAACATTACAGGGAGAGGGATCCAGTCTTCATAGGGTGTATTTTCGAAAGCTCTCTCTGTATCATCTTATATTATTGTTTGACATTAGGTTTCTGAAGGAAACGAGGAGGTGAATGATTTTTCATGAAGGCAGTTTCTAAGCTCTTGGTGATAATTGTGATTTCCGCTCTGTTGACTAGTACTTCCACCAGTGTCTCAACACGCTCTGGCGATTATGATCCTTGGATGGACTTGGATGATGATGGTGACATCGATCTTTCTGATATCGTGGCTATGGCAGGTATCTACGGAAGCGAAGGAGACCCGTTCGCTGCCAAGGCCTCGTTGGTATACGACAGTGATTGGATCAACTGCACAGGTCTGCAGGGAGAATTCTTCGACATTTATCATGACCTCAGCATCTCCAACTGGAATAACGAAAATATCATCGTCGAGGTTGATGGAAAGACAAACCCAGAGACTCCAGCCCTACATCGACAATTGGGTATAACACTGCAATCTCAGTGGGACAGAGCCTATGGTGGAACAGGCACTGAACACGCCAGATGTGTCGTGCAGGCTGAGGATGGCGGGTATGCCATTGCAGGCTACACAGTCTCGTTTGGTGCTGGAGCTGGTGATTTCTGGTTGGTCAAGACAGATGCATCCGGAAATCTCCAATGGTCCAAAACATATGGTGGACCAAACACTGATGTTGGCTGGTCTGTGGTGCAGACGGCCGATGGTGGCTACGCCATCGCTGGCTTCACATGGTCTTTTGGTACTGGTGGTGGATCCCCCGACACTTGGCTAGTGAAAACAGATGCTTCTGGAAACCATCAGTGGAATCAGACCTATGGAAGCAATGATGGTGAGGTGGGACACTCTGTGGTGCAGACGATCGACGGCGGCTACGCCATCGCCGGCTACAAATCGTATTTTGGGAGACCTGACGTGGATGTGTGGCTGGTGAAGACAGATGCATCTGGGAACCATGAATGGAACCACACCTACGGCGGACCTAACAGTGATGCAGCCTACTCCGTGGTGCAGACGACGGACAGCGGCTACGCCATCGCCGGTGACACATGGTCTTTTGACGCTGGAAGTGGGGACGTTTGGCTTGTTAAGGCATTTGAACCGGGACACGAGCCCATGATCAAGGTGGAGTATGGGTTGGCATGGACAGCATCCACACAGAACACGATAACCTTGTACAGAGGTGAAGACGACCCACATTGGAACTACGTGCAAGTACGCATCTGGAGAATCAAAGACACCCCATGATGCTCTTTTCGTCTCTCTAGACATCCAAGTGTGGGTTGCAAGACCTATTGAACTTTGAAAGCGCCGGTTGCTGACTCCCCGGTGTTCCTGCGTTGTCTACTGCTCTCACACGCCAGTGATAGACGCCGGATGACAGTGCTTCGTTTGCTTGAANNCTTGAAGTAGGCAGCTTGTCTGGAGTGGGGAGAGCCCCTTCTTTGCACAAACGACTTTCAGAGACGTCTCATAGATTGTCTGGAGTTCAAAAGCTGAAGCAGGTCTGACTGGGTTCAACCGAAGTTCTGGTGTGGATGTGACGATTGCACGATTGATGGGACTCACAAGGCTCGGCGGAGAAAGCTCGCGATCGTTCTCACTCGTGTGCAGCAAGTATCTAATGTGCCCATTGACCAATTGAAAGCATACCTTGGAGAACTCGCGGAACGTGAGCTAATTGACAACTGTGTGCACCAAGGCTCACGGAAAAGGGAAAACTCGCCCTGACAGAGTATGAACGAGTCATCGATTTCATGAAACGGATGGGCCTCTCCTATCCCAAGTGATTCTGCCTTTCAACCTCCACCGAACTCATTTCATCATATGCTATGCAATCTTCTGGATGACTGCGGAAGCAAACCTGATTCAAGAGGGCACGCTTCGATTGCCGTGAGTGCTGCCTTGCTATCAATCCAGTTCACACGAAGAGATTGCTGCGAAGGAATGAGCCAGACCGATAATAACAGGTCCTCAGATCGAGAGAAACACCTAAACCGCAGAGATGAGAGGCTATCCTTTATGGAAAAGAAGCAAGCAGCGCTGGTTGCATTGATTGGCGGTGTCGTTATCCTAACCATGAAACTCGTGGCGTACTACGTCTCGAATTCTGTTGCTCTGCTCTCCGATGCTTTGGAATCGATTGTCAACATTCTAGCCTCTGGACTGATGTTCTTCTCAGTCTATGTTTCAGAGAAGCCTGCAGACAGCAGCCACAATTATGGNNAGGGATTGTTCATTGTCGCTGCAGCGCTCTTCATCATCAGCGCAGCTGCAGGCCGGTTCCTTGAGTCAGTTGAGCTGCTGAGACTTGATTTTGCTCTCGGACTATCTGTAGTTGCCACAGCTCTCAATGGAGGCCTCTCATGGATCTTGGCACGTACAGCGAGGATTAGAGGCTCTGCAGCTCTCGAAGGAGACGCCAAACATCTCCTTTCCGACGTGATCTCATCCGTCGGCGTGTGGATAGGCCTCCTCATTGCCCAAGTGACAAGGTGGAGCTTCATGGATCCACTGCTTGCTTGTGTGGTTGCCGCTTTTGTATCAAGGATCGGTGTCAGACAAGTACTTACCTCCTCACACCGCCTAATGGATCAGTCTTGCAAAGCAGAAGAGGAGAAGATCAGAGAGGTTCTAGCGCAACACAAATTCCGTTTCATCGATTTCCACAATGTGCGAACTCGACGCCACGGGAATCAAGTTTTCGCTGAGCTGCATCTTACCGTTGATGGTTCCTTGAGCGTAAGCGAAGCACATGATCTCACCGATCACTTGGAGGAAAGCTTGACTGATGAGCTGCCCAACATGAACCTGACGATTCACATCGAGCCGAATCCATGATGAAGCGCTGCAGGAGATGAACATGACAAGCCTGAGGTGAGGTCCGAATCCAAAAACCTTAATAGTGAACACATTTGTTACAATTTTCCATTAGAGGGTCACTAATGGTCTATTGTGCGAAGTGTGGATCAAAGAACGAGGATGATGTTGAATTCTGCGCCCAATGTGGAGCTTCCTTGAAGAAGCCAAGCAGTGAAAGGAGATATGCTGCTCGGAGAAAACGCCCAGAAGATGAATGCTTTGGTTTGCCGTACGGGGGGACGATTGCAGGTCTAGTCTTTGGGGCAATAATAATCCTCTGGGGTTTATCTCAGATTCCTGGACTCATGCCCGAAGGCTTCGAGCTTTGGTGGTTCATCATAATAATCCTCGGTGTACTCATCGTCGCAGGTGCCCTGTACAGATTAGGTCGCAGATAAAGAACGATACGTGTGACACGACTCCTCATACGTGAGTCAGTCACTCCCTTCTTCTCCATTGTCAAACTCGGCACCAACCCAAGGATTTCCTCACTCACGTCAATAACTCACACGCACAAGACAGAGAAAGCATTCGTAGTTCTGCAGAAGCAAATTTTTTAATGACTCAGATGCAATTAATCACGTGCAGAAACTAAAGGATATTGATCGCAGAATTTTATCCTTATTGACAAGGCATTCCAAAGCAAGCGATCGACAGATAGCAAGGGAAATTGGCGTTTCGCAACCCACTGTAACTCGAAGAAGAACGAAACTGGAAGAGTCGCTCATAAACACCTACACGATTGTGCCCGACTTCTTGAAACTTGGCTACCAAATCATGGCGTTCACCTTTGTCAAACTGAGATCCTATCCCGCAGCAGAGAAGGCAGAAGCACTCGTGGCGAAGGGAACAGCTTGGCTGAAGACATATCCGAATGTCATTTTTGCCGCTGACGGTGAAGGCCTGGGGAAAGATCTCATCATGGTGTCATTTCACAAGAACTACTCGGCATACAGTGATTTCATGAGGTCTTATGCAATGGAGTGGGGAGAGCTGATTTCCGATTTGGGCTCCTTCCTCGTTAGCTTAGGTTCAGGATTCAAGATCAGACCGTTTGATCTCAAGTACTTGGCCGAAGACGTGTGAGCTGTGAAGCCTGAGATCATACATCGGGTTGGTTGCAGCAGATTTCACTGCTCACCAGCACTGAACGATGACTTCCATCGTCATCAATGAATACCACTCGCGGAACGTGACTGCTACCAAGCAAGCGGCTAGCTATTCTCTGCCCTCAATCTCTGTTTAACTTGCCATGACTTGAGATAGTCGAGCGGGTTGAACCTAGAGACTGTGATGACTTTTATGTCCTCAGCCACTTCTATGCGTCGGCTAGGGATGAAGAAAAGCACACCGGTTCCGTCCGCCTTGAGTGTTTCATCGATTCGGCTAGCAACATAGTTGTCGCGTTCTTCCATTGTCTGCTGGTAGAGTTCGAAAGTCATCTGATCTGAGTCTGGAGAACTTAACATCGCCAGCCATGACTCAGATTCAGCAATCTGGATGCGGTCTTCGGTGGCCTCAAAAGTAGCTCCTCGATCCACCAGTTCCTTTGCGAGGGAATAGTTGTCCGAATCTACTGAAGCAAGATCAGCCAGACCGTCTTTTCCGCTCTTGAAGCTTCCATCCCTGTAGATTCTCTGAATTCTTCCCGCAAACACGAGAAGCTTTTCCTCAACATACTTCCAAAACTTGCGGGTCTCTTGGTTGAAGTCTTCAGGCAGAGACCCGGTGAGAACCTTGAATTCGCTGTGCGTGTACATTCTCGGAACGTAGAAGAGGGTTCGAGTCATAGATCATCCCATAGTAGCGACAGTGGTGCGCACGGTGGGGTAGCTGTCTGCAAAGCGTGACCTCTTAGGCTTGGCTGACACTAGCGGGTTTTCCTTGTGCTTTTTCCAGGTTTCCGCGCTTTGCTGCGGGAATGGTGATACTTCATCGCTTTCTTGGTCTTTGTCTCGATTTCCTTTGCTTTGCGCTTCAGTTGTTCCTGTTTGCGCCGCCTCAGCCAATAGTACACGTAGCCTACACCAGACATTTCTGTAGCTCCACCTAAGAGAGGGAAGAGAGCCTTCAAAAAAACTTTGCCTCAAGTGAGTATCCTGTACTTCGTCCTGCTGATGACACTATCCAAACACAAAATGCTCATCTCAAGAGTGTTGCAGAGCACGGGTGATCCTGAACTGAGTGTGCTACACCTCAGCAACTGGAACTCAGTCATCTCTGAGTGTTTCTCCACATTTAGGACACTGAACTCGCCCATGTTCAGCGAAGATGTCAACGCCACAGCCGAAGCATATGCAGACACTACAGCTTCGGCAGCGCCAGTTTGCTCCTTGAATTCTCTTGTCACAGAATACACAGCGTTTTGTTAGACACTCATTGGACATGGACTGGGGTTCTCTGAACTACTATTCAGGGCTTTGCGGCTAGGACACTGAAGATTCGGGGAGGCGCGTGAAACTGATGTAAGGAAGGTGGCCTATCTCCTACCTAGATGGGCGTTCGTGCCCTGTTTGCGATGAATGTAAAAGTGTGAAACATGAATAGTAGTGGTTGGTGCGTATCCAAAGCGAAAGAGGCTTCCGTAGAATGAATGCCGTGGAGATTTTGCAACAACTCATCAGGTTTCCGACGTTTCAAACCACACGAGACAAGGTTGCACCTGGAATGAAGGATTGTGCTGCGTTCCTATCAAATTGCCTTGAGAGCGCGGGCTTTGATGTCACGATTGATGACTTGTTCAATGTGACCGCGGAAAGAAGCTTCGACGGAAGCAAGTCATTCTTAATCAACACCCATTATGACACCGTCTCTCCAGCCCGACAATGGACTGAGGCTCTCAATCCCCTATCGACTGGAAAGAAACTGTCCGGACTCGGAGCATCCGATGCGAAAGGAGGCATTGCAGCTACTCTTCACGCGCTATCCCGAGTGAATGCGAGCAGATTTGCCAAGATCATCGTGCAGTTCATGAACTACGAAGATAACTCAATTGAATACAAGGGAACCCGATGGCTGGGAACCCCATATTTTCTCACCCATCACCCAGATTTCACAGCTGATTACGGCATCAATGTTGAGCCGACAGTGGTTGATGACAAGTGGACCGTAGGTATCGGATGCACTGGCAGGATATCCTTCACCGTCAAGACTCTAGGGAAGGAAGCGCATTCATCAAATCCCACCGAGGGAAAGAATGCCATATATGCCATGGCGAGAGTGATTGAAGCGATTCGGCAGATTCCCCCTGGACGATTTGAAACAGAGGATTCTCAAGCCGAGATGCCGATCAATGTAGCTATGATCAAGGGTGGAAGAGCGATAAACATCGTCCCTCAAGATTGCGAGATCACTTGTGAGCGACGAATCTTCCCCAACGAGAAACCTCAGGACGTGGCAGACACAATTCGTTTGTCACTCAACAAGCTAGAGAGAGTTGAAGCTCAACTCAACTTTAGTCCCCGAGTGCAATTGCCCTACCTGGTCACTAAGACCGCAGAAGTTGTCTCCTTGGCCACCGACTCCGTTATTCACACAGTCGGCTACGAACCGGATCGTCTCATTCAACGGGGAAGAACCGACTCAGTCTATCTGTATCATGACGCAGGAATCGAGACCGCCATTCTTGGTCCCGGACACAGAGGCCACTGTCCCGGTGAATACATCGATGTCGATCGCCTGCGGGAATTCTCTCAGATGCTGGGATTCAGCCTTGAAAACGAAACACGAATCTGATCACGCCTCTTCTTGCAAGCATAGAGCCAGACCAAGCTGCAAACCGGGTCCCATGCTGCTCAAGCGGAACTGGTGTGTAGGCACCTTCTCGATCGTGGCCCGTGACCCACTGACGAGGGATTTGGGAATTGCAGTTTCATCACGAGCGTTTTCTGTGGGTGCCATAGTGCCCTGGGCTGAAGCGGAAGTTGGCTGCGTCGTGACACAATCGTTTGTGAATGTGAGCTATGGTCCTGATGGACTGCAAATGCTCAGAGAAGGCCGGCAGCCCAAAATAATCGTGGAAAGATTGACGAGGCGAGACGAGGCAAGGGAATACAGACAAGTGGGTGTGCTTGACTCGGAAGGAAACATGGCTGCGTTTACAGGAAAAAACTGCCTGAAGTGGGCCGGCAGCAGGGTTGGCCGCAACTATCTTGCAATAGGGAATATTCTGGAAGGGAAGGAAGTTCTTGACAGGATGGGACGCAGATTCGAGTCAGCGAGAGATGATCTGGCGGGCAAGCTGGTTGCTGCTCTGGAAGGAGGTGAAGAGGCGGGAGGTGACGTACGAGGAAGACAATCAGCAGCTCTAGTAGCTGTGGGAAAACATGGAAGGCATGCTGGTCGCGGAGATAGACTTGTTGATCTTCGAGTCGACGACCATCCGCACCCGATCCCTGAGCTCAGACGTCTCTGGCAATTGAGTCGCGTCTATCGTCTGATTGATGAGAGCGAAGACCAGATCACGCGAGGGCGCATGGAAAACGCGCTGATCACCATAAGAAGGGCGCTCTCGATGAATAGTGACATTGACGATGCTCACATCAATCACGCAATCATCCTGCTGAACCTTGGCAGAACAGACGAAGCACTCTTGGAGTTCAAGGAAGCGATACGCATTAATCCAAAAGCGAAACGCCTGATACGGCGGCTCGCTCACTCCGGCATGATACATTGTGACAGGAAGTTTCTTGCTTACCTAGAGCTGTCCAAGGAGAACGAGCGAGTGTGACTGGATACTTTGAACTCGCCGCCAGCATCTATTTCCGTTCAGGCAATTGCGAGTAGGATCCATCAGACGCTCTGTAAACTGCTAGACGCGCAACAGTCTCCCAGTTATCTCCCTCTCTCCGTCTAATCTGCACGACGACAATTTCAGCTGACGGATCTGTCTTGCCTGCCCAGACAGTCAAGTTGAGATAGTCCCGTTCGTCAATACGGGAGGAAAAACGTCCCTTCGGTTGAGCCGACGTCAACTTCACCATCCTAGTATTTCACTATGCCTTATGTTTAAGGATTTTATCACTTTTTGGTTTTGGGGCGACAACCACGTGAGACCCTTCGCAGGTTGGAAAAAGCCTCATTGCCGCATACAACTGGCGTGTGCAACAGAACAGTTCTCACATGGCAAGAAGATGATAGATCCAATCCCCTGTTGCTGTTTCGTTTCGGGAAGCGTGCTCCGTCCTCCAGAGGCCATTCACATCAGCGTTCTCAGTCCACACAATTGTCAGACTCAAGGAGGTGTGAGGATTGAGATTCGCACCCCCCATCATCATGTCGATATCTACGATCTCGAGCAGATGGCAGGGCCTACGGATCTGAGGAAGGCTAGCTTCTATATCGTGTCAACTATGACATTAATCGCGACGGAGCAATCGACATCTTTGATTTAGTGATTGCTGCGAGACACTGCGGAGACAGCGGGCAACCTGATCCTCAATCTCTGGGCGCCCGTGCGTGTTCTAGATGGGAAGCTCAAGCGTCGTTTCACGTGTGAACAGATAGACCGTCGCTTCTTCTACCCAGTCCCAGTGCACCATTGCTTGCTGCACTCTTCTCACGAGCCTGAAACCAGTGCTTCTGATTGTGGCTATGAATGCGTCGCATCGTGCTGTGTTTCTGTAGTTCTCGATTGGCAAGTATACTGCGAGAATCCCGTTTGAGGTTAGAACTCTGTGAAACTCCTGAAGATAGGGCGCGGGCTCGTTGAGCTCCACGTCAAAGACGAGTATCATATCCGTTGAGTTCTCAGGGAGTGGTAGGTATGGTCCGCCATCGGTATCGATGCGAACGAGTTGAGGACGATGGTTGCTCTTGATCATGAGTTCATTTAATGCGTCCCGATCCTTGTCTAGAGCATACGCTTTCCCAGTTTCTGTAACGAGATCGGCAGCAGGTAATGAGTAGTTACCAATTCTGGCACCAAAGTCTAGAATCCGGAACCCCGGTTTCACACCAAGACGAACAAGCGCCCTGTGAGCCACCTGGTATAATTCCCTGTCACCTGCAGTCAACAGTCCAGCACCAGTTGTTCTTCAAACTCAATTGAGTGGAACGCTTAAATCAGTAGCGATGCTTGCATGCCCTCATTTTAGGCCCCCCTACCCGCGCATGTCAAGCAAATTGTCCCTGCAATCCGCCTCTAATTAACGGCGCACACAGACGCACGAATGACGCTTCAAAAGGTGTGGAGGTTTAATGAAAGAAGCTGGGGGAGCAGGCGTCGAACCCATCGAGAGTGGAGATATCCCGGCACACTCCCATCTTTTTCTGAAGATAGTTTAGATTTGGAGTTGGTTGTATCATGGATAGACAGTGGTGAGTACGCAAGCTCAACCAAACTCATCTAATTGGAAAATACGCGCAAAAGGGGCTAGGCTGCTTCATCTTCCCAGATAAGGAATTTCCGTCTCTCTGAAACCTCAAATCCTAGGGATTTGTATAGGCTTAGAGCTGGTTTGTTGTCAACATGAACTCTAAGTTTCGCTTGTCTACAGCCAGCAGCCCTAAGCTGCCTGAGTCCGAACAGCATCATTTCTCTTCCATGGCCTTGACCTCGCCTTGAAGGCGTCACTCCGACGTTACTAATTCTTCCCGCTTTTGGACTGAAGTTTAAGATGCCGATTCCATACCCGTCTAGATTAGCGAAATAGAATTTCTCCATTGAATAATACAGATCCAGCAGATTCTCAGGGAACTCGCTGAGTTGCTTAAGTATTCTTTCCATGACAACGTCTGCTGAACCTGAGAGAGACTCTCTTGCTGCTTCAATCCACTTGTTCATCTCCTCTCTCGGTGCTAATCTAAGTTCAAGATTTTTGGGCATGCCGAACTCTCGGTTCAGCGGAAGAGTCATCGTAAAGGAATCAGCAAGAACTTTGAAATCCATCTCAAGGAAGCTATCAACAGTGTTTTTTTCCTCTGATGAAATATCAACGGTGACGAGTTGCGCATCGTTTTCCAATGCTAGCTTCAATGACTGCGATGCAAAATTCTTCAGAACTCTGGCATGCTGACCTTTCTGAATCAGATTTATCACGGCTACTGGAGTTCCAATCGGAGCCAGCATCTGCAGTGGCTCCTTTCCCGCAGTTACTATGCCTATCGGTTTTGAGCCTTCAGCGAATATCCAGAAAGGCAGCTTCATCAACTCAGCCATTTCAGTGTATTTCGAGACTTGGGGCAAGAGAGGCTTGACATCGGCATCAGTGTGAGAATAAACCTTCAACATGGAACTCCCTATCCTCAGATGGGAGAGTGTTTACTTAAGATTTTACCCATCAAGCGTGTGTACGAAAAGTGGGTCGGGAGAGATGTATACCTATACCATTGGGGAGATGTCACCCGATAAAGATCCCGCATTTCCCCTCTTTCTTTTGTCCATGCGATAAACCG
>JABAOC010007917.1_pt1 | contig 11370 bp, 11 predicted proteins | sample 7062161 | NCBI WGS metagenome assembly JABAOC01 (sample SAMN14538625, study PRJNA623070) | marine sediment metagenome | biome: marine biome [ENVO:00000428]; feature: marine pelagic biome [ENVO:01000023]; material: deep marine sediment [ENVO:00002113] | place: India: Gulf of Khambhat ... | reverse complement strand
TCGCCTACCTCGCTGATGTGCATTAATGGGAGACCATAACCCGATGGACCGACAATAAAGTCTATAGGTGCGGCTGACTTCAGAACCTCTATGATGGCTTCGGGTTCTTCTCCAATCATGGCTGATGCCATCGTTCTGTCTATGAAGATCTGGCCGTCTTCTAAGCCACAGAGATCAAAGCTCCGAGTTCCGGGGTCTATGCCAACTACCTTCACCATCGGTAGAACTCCTCAAACAAGATTTCAATTCCTTGATCTTAATTCCTCTAAACGTCTGACCACGCTTACCTAATACCTTTAATTCAGGTATGAATCAATATTGCAATGTATTGGGTGATCTTAATGGTCAGAGTGGTTGGCATAGATCCAGGCACTAAAAGCATGGATGTTTGCGCATTGGACGATGGAGAGGTATACTATGAGAAGGCAGTGGACACTGCTGACGTGGCTCAGAGACCAGAAATCTTGATTGAGGCTGTAGAGGCGGTGATGCCTGTAGACCTCATCTCCGGCCCATCAGGTTATGGCGTAGAGATAACCTACCTAAGAGATATCCCTGAGGAAATCCTTGAGGATTGGTATTATGAGTACATACTTCTCACAAACAAGGAGCACATAGAGAAAGCCGTTGAAAAAGAGGTCTTTGGAGCCTTGGTCTACTACGCCATGACCAAATCAGCGATTGAGATGAAGCGTAGAGATTGGCCTGTTTGCTACATACCAGGAGTTATTCAACTATCGACCGTACCGAGGCACAGGAAAGTCAACAAGATGGACATGGGGACCGCCGATAAGATGTGTGTCGCAGTGCTCGGCGTCTTTGACCAAGCCAAGAGGCTGGAAATCCCTTACTCTGAGACATCTTTCATACAGGTGGAAGTGGGATTCGGCTACAACGCGATTCTAGGCGTCGAGGAAGGTAAAATAGTAGACGGTATCGGCGGTACAACCATAAGCGGCCCTGGCTTCCTCACCATCGCTAGTATGGACGCCGAACTTGTTCAACTAGTAGGAAGCTGGGATAAGGCCGATGTATTTGCTGGTGGCTGCGCATCGATATCGGGTAGGTTAACCCCAGAGGAGCTTGTTGACGATGTTGACGTGGATGAGAACTCCAAGATTGCTTGGGACGCTATGATGGAAGGCGTCATAAAAGGGGTTCGATCAATGTGCGTCGCCGTTCCGACGCCGAGGGAAATACTTATCTCAGGTAGGTTAACAAAAATCAAGAAAGTTGAGGATGAGCTAAAAAAAGAGCTTTCCGGCCTGGCTCCCGTTAAAAGAGTGGGGTGGCTTAAAGAGATCAGAGAGGTTAAGGAGACAGCACAGGGATATGCGGTGGTCGCAGACGGGATTGCAGGAGGCAGATTTGAGAGCCTCGTCGAATGGATGAAGATAAGAGAAGCAAAGGGAACAGCCATGGATCATATATTCCACCCAAAGTTTGAGGGTTTAAAGGAGAGACTAACCCGAATTAACTCTTCATGGTCAGTAAAATAACCTCGAGTTGGACGTCATTTTAACATGATATAACACGGTTTTTTCGGGCTAGAATACACCTGATCACTTAAATCTACCGCTTCAGATTCTGTTGGTGGAGGTTGAGGTCTTGAAAATTAACGGAGTTGAGATCGGAGACGAGGACTTCGCCGAAGCCTTCCCCATGATAGCCGGGAGAGTCCTAATCACAGCCAAGAACAAGAAATGGGCTCTAACGGCGGCGAGGACAGCCACTGGCTTTGCATCTTCAATTATCCTCTCCCCGGCCGAGGCAGGCATAGAGGGAAGATACGTCCCTCCGAAAATGACTCCCGATGGAAGGATAGGAGCTGTAATCCAGATCTATCACAGAACAGGCCGTGAACTAAAGGCACAGATGATCACCCGGCTGAGCCAATGTGTCCTCACCTGTGCGACGACCTCTTGTTACGACTTCCTACCTCAGGCCAAGAAGAGGATCAAGGTAGGAACGGCAATCCGGCTCTTTGGCGACGGATTCGAGGAAAGAGACACCTTAGATGGTCGGAGGATCTGGAGGATACCGGTGATGGAAGGGGAGTTCATCATAGAGGATAGATTCGGAATTATAAGGGCCATCGCCGGTGGAAACTTCATCATAATGGCCGAGAGCCCGGATGCTGGGCTTAAAGCTGCCGAGGAAGCAGTGAGGGCTATAAAGAGAGTTCAAGGCGTCATCCTCCCATTTCCTGGGGGAATTATACGCTCAGGCTCAAAGGTTGGTTCGATGAAGTACAAACTCGGGGCTTCTACCAACCATCCCTTCTGTCCTACGCTGAGGGATACCCTCCCCGAAACTCAGATACCTGAGGGTGTAAAAAGCGTGTTTGAGCTCGTCTTCAACGGGCTCACCCCAGGGCTTATCAAGAAGTCAACCGCCGAAGGCATCAGAGCGGCCGCCAACGTACCTGGCGTGAGAAAGATTACGGCCGTTAATTTCGGTGGGAAGCTAGGTCCAGTGCAGGTGAACCTTAAGGAAGCCCTAGAATCGGCTTAACCCTCTGCTTGACATTCCCAAAACGCCAAAGGTATTATCTGCCTCTTATAGAGAGGCCACGGAAATTCGCCCCCGTTCATGAACAATGTTTAATAGGAAACCTATACCTAAAGGATGCCTAGACTGCGCTAGAGGATATTAAAAGAGAGGACGACCGAATTCAAAGAGAACTAGAAAAAGATACAAAAAGGGATGAGAAGATCTCTGTTAAAAATCAGTTCATTTTTTAAGAGCTGCCTGCCTTAAGGAGTGCTTCACCGCATTGCGGATGGTGTAGCCCGCCAAGTGAAGGATGGGCTCCCCCAACTCCGGATCCACCTGCATGCTAGCGGTACAAGGATAGGAATGGTGAGACTTAGCGACTGTGTCCTCTATGTTTGAGATCTTCGTCCACCTGATCTGTCGAGCCACGTACCACGTAGACCCACATGGGGCACTTCTGATGACTCTCGCGTCGGAGATTGTGTCATTGGTTATATCTATTTCTAACAACGGTTTACCTATCTTGTAGGTTCTCACAAATTGGTCGATGGTCGGTTGTCCAGTCTCATCCAGTACGCAGAAAGGCTTTGGGAAGGCATACTCCAAGCCTAAGGCGTTCAGCCTCTCCTCAAGTTGATTCTGTAGACCAGGAGGACACCAGCGTCTATCTTCGATGGGCACTATCACTCCCTTCATATGGGCTTCAGCAGCGACATCGGGTGTCGCCAAGAGAAGGTCGGGGTGGAGACCCACGGCGACTAACATGTCGCAGTTAGGCATATTCTTAGGTAAGTGTCTCCTCGGCTCCTCGATCACGAAAGGTAGGTTCTTAGGCACCTCGTGTGCTCCATAGATGTCTGAGGCGTATGAACCGTAATCAGTTCTGCAGTAGTCACAGGCTAGGTCGCATGATATGCAGAAGGTGGAGAGATTGCAGAGGTTCCCTATGACCCGCTCGGCAAACTCATCGCCAAACAAGAAGTATAGACGCAAATCGTCCCTGGCTCCTTAGGATAAAACGTGTTTACTGTCTTCCTATCATACCCTCGGCTTTAGTAGCTCTCCAGGTCTGGGGGCTATCAATGGTATCTAAGTTTAAACGTTTCTTCCAGCTCTTTGATTGCCTTGATGGCCGAGGATGTTGGGGAAAAGTCTATGGGCGCCATTCGCCGCGCATCCGCCCTTAGAATTTTCTGATCAAAGGGGATAACACCTACTATCTCCAACCCTATCTCCTTAAGAGACGCTTCAATAAAGCTTCTATCTTCGTCGGTTATGATCTTGTTCCCAACGGCGAGGACTTCCTTCACCCTTATATCCGACGCCAGTCCCACAATCTTTCGAGCTGTCTCCAAAGACTGCGCACCTGGCTCCACCACGCAAAGCATGACGTCGAAACCACGAACTGTTGCTCGACCCAGGTGCTCAAGTCCTGCCTCCATGTCCATGATGACCACCTCATCCCTCTCCAGGGTGAGGTGTCGGATCAAGGCGCGGACTAAGGAGTTGGCAGGGCACATACATCCTGAGCCCCCTGAGCGAATAGTCCCCATGACAAGGAGCCTCACATCGTCGGGCCCTACGACACCATATTTATCAGCTATGTCGTTAACAGTGGGGTTAAGGGTGAAGATAGGCCCTTCTCCTGCCCTCTCTCTGACAAGCTCCTCGTTCTCGGTGATGGGTACAATCCTTGAAGCCACATCAGCAGGGATTCCTAAAGCGTAAGCTAGATTCATCGCAGGGTCGGCGTCGACGGCTAGAACCCTGTACTCATCGCGACTAAAGAAACGGGATAGTGTACCAGCTATCAGAGTTTTTCCTACTCCCCCCTTGCCACCTACAGCTATTTTCATTGCAATCTACTCCTACGTGCTATGAATTGGGACGTGTTTCCCGTGCTCCGTATTGGTCGAGAAAAATACTATTCTCCTTTTTTCCACTTCTCCTTCAGGAACTTGGGTACGGCCGAGGAGTCCATAGGTCCGACCATGACCTCCCAGCCGGTGAGTTCCTCGATCTCGCCGCTGAGACGAGATGCTCTTCCAGGTATAATCAGCTTTCTATGCCTTACCCTGTCCTCAGCCTCTAGTTCCTTGAGGGACTCGGATACCTTATCCGCGGTCAAGTGTCGACCTGCAACGGCGCTCTCAACGGAGAGCCCTTCCGTGTCCACCACCATCAGGTAGCCGTCTACACCTCCTGAGTCGAAATCTGACTCCACCGTGTAATAGGTCAAGGCAAAGTTAGTCGTGAACATGAAGGGAGAGTTTTCGTCAGGCTGCCCAAAGACTCTTATTCCGGAATCAACGGCCACCGGCTTCCTTGGATCTGTGTAAAGGTTTTGTCTAAATATAACCGTAGGCAGGAGTGCCCAACCCTCGATGCTATGCATGATCAAGAGGTCAGCGTACCGGGTGATCAGCATCGAAGCCAGATAGGCCTCCCTCCAACTGGCTATCTCAGGGGACGTCTCATGGCTCATCCAAGCCACCATAGGGACACCGATGATTGGAAAGCCGAGGAGCTCATCACTAGTCTTGCAGGCTGAACGTCGTATCATAGTCAGATTATTGACGGTGTCCGCGAGTCCTTCATCAGGGTAGGTACCTATGTCCATAACGAGGTCCTCAACGCCGTATTCCATAAGAGTCTTGGTTAAAGACCTGAGGAGTCCGATGTCACCCGGAGCGAAGACAGCCAGAGGACAATTGTAGGCTAACGCCAAATCCGCCATCTCCCTCCAGTTATCCTTGGTCGCCGCGTAGATCAGAGGTCTCTTCCCCTCGGACGCCGCTAGGCCTGCCTCGATGACGCTTGATTTGAATGAACAGAGGACGAGGGGGAGCTCACTGTGCTCTAGGACCTTAGTCACCGCCCACTTGAAGCCCTCAGAGTGACTAGAGGTGGATCGGATGGCTATGAGGTCGAGATTAAGTTCCTTGCCGATGTATAAGAATGAGAAGTTTTCGGTAGCCTTCACCCTTTTCACGATGTCCTCCTCCAGCATCTCGTCGGTGACATCGATGGCTATAGCGGTTGGATTAGAGTAAGTGAATTCGTGTCTATACATCACAAGTTTGCCACCGATCTTCACNNGTGATCTCTCTCACAGGAGGCTTGAGTAGCTCCCACAGCTTGTTGTATGCGTTCCTGTATTTCTCTTGCAGGAGCGGCGGGCACTGGTCTAAAGTGACTTCCCGGTTGACTAGCTTGGTCGCGAAGGCCATGCAGTTCTCCTCGCCGCACTCCTTACAGTTTGTTCTTGGCAGCAATTTGTAGACATCGATAGGGCTGATCTCCTTTCTACCTGCCTTCTTAACTTCTCTCTCAGACATATTCTCTATCCTCCTTAGATCTTCACGGTAACCCAGTCGGAGATCCTCTCAGGACTCCCTTTTTTAACGTTCGTGAGCTTGTCCACCACTTCCTTAACCGTTTTAACTGCCGAGGGGTGCATCATCATGAAATAGTCGACCCCTGTCAGGAGAAGGGTCAGAGCGGTAACCGTCTCCCATATAGGTCCTCTGAGCTCTCGGGGGCCCCACTCGGGAGCCATCTTCATCCACGCTTCCCTCGCAGCCCAGGCATTAGTTGTGCCCGAGGACATTGGGTGTTGGAGTTCCTCGTCGCCTAGGAGTCCGGCTAGTCGGGTGCGTTCCATGATGCTGAAGGCGTAGTCTAGTCCGTAGCCAAGGGCCGCCGTCGTTGTGTCTATGACGATTCTCTCCCTGGGGAGGACCTCATAGAGCCTTCGGTTCAGTTCCCTTGCCTTTGCCATGTCCATTGAGGTGAAGGAGATCGTAGTGTGCCCGTGTTTTTCGATGGCCTTCCCTATACGCTCGACATCCATGTCTAGGGTCACCGAGTTGAAGAGCAGTCTCTCTCCTTCAGATGCCTCCGCTATCTTCTCGAAGACCACCATGTCCTTGCCAGGGTCTCCAGAGCCTCCGACTGCCAGGGGAACATCCACGGCCTGAAGAACTTCCTCGACGGTTTTGGCGGCCTGCTGGGGTGATGTGTCCTTCACCAAGGGATCAACACTGACGAGGTGTAGATTTACCATCTCAGCCCCGAACTTGTCTACGGAGAGCTTCGCCCACGCCGCCGGGTCCTCAACAACCTCCTCGACGTGCATCTTAACAGCCTTCGCCAGAGGTATCTTGGTGTCGAAGACATCGAAGGATAACACCGGTGGATGGAGCATAGAGCTCTCGAAGAGATAGAAGGCGGGAGACTTCTCGCCGCCAATGACTATGGATTTTCCCCGGGATCCTCCTTCCGTCTTAGTAGCTCCCAACTTCACCTCTAGGATCTGACCAGGATATTCCTGTACCGGAGGTGAAAACTTGGCCTTTAAAAGTTCAAGGGGCTTTACCGCCGGTGGCGCCACAATCTTTGGAGTTGCAACCGCTCCGGTGGGCGGCTGCAGCCAGATCTCTAGGTCTCCGATCTCTAGGTCCACGTCTTCTAGCTCTAGCTCTTCGAACTTGCTGAGGAGATCTAGAAGTTTGGAGTCGAATTTGATTGTGGGTCTCTGATTCTCTTCCTCTTCTGAAATGTGGACTCACCTCTTCTTCTCGACCAAACGAATGATGATCTTGTTGGCGTGGATCTTCGCACCCTTGAGGATTATCTTTAATCCAAGTCCACTTGCTGTGACGGGGATGGTGGTTGCAATCGTGGGTGTCACAGGGTCTTCCGCTACTACTTCCTCGACTTCTGGTTCGGCTTCAACCACTAAGGCCTCCCATCTCTCAACTACGGGGTGTGCCTTCGTCTCTAGAAAAGTCTTCAACTCGTCGACTGTCTCCACATCCTTCTCAGTGGCAATCTTATCTGCGATATCCTCCGGCATGAATTCGCCCAACCGTTCCTTGACGCTTGAAGGCATCCAAACGATTCGGTTCCATCCCCCATCGGCCTGGAGGAACTTGGGTGACCTCATATACTCGATGGAGAGGCCGTGGAAGCCATCCACCTGCCTCCCTCCTGCGGTTGAGTCCGCCATGGTGGAGAAAGGCAGCCCGTTGACCGCGACGCCTTTGAAGTCGCGGTGAACGATGCCCATGCCATCCACTTCGGGTATGTAGAAAGCTGTTGCCTCGAAGCATCCACATGAGGTATGAGGATAATCAAACGCAGTGTAGAGGTGTACTCTGGTGATTTCTCCCAGCGATTTGTCTTTTACTGCATCATTGCCTCCTGAAAACTCACCCTTGATCGGATCAAGTAGTTCACCCTTTTCGATCTTGAAGAGGGGGCCCTTTGGATCTATCCGCGCCGCCGCCCTCCCGTCGAACCAGCTTATGGCGCCACAGTTGGAGTATCTTTGGGGGGTTATGATGCAAACATGGGTTGGCGCGAAGGATTGGCAGAGGGAGCATCCATAGAAGGAGTCAACCTCCTCGTCTTTTAGCCCTCTAGCCCTGGCGTCTCGGGCCTCGTAGATCTTCAGAGCCTCTTCCCATTTCTCCTTGACTCCATCAGGGTCTGTGATGAAGGTGACCTGTATCTTTTCGATGATAGGTAGTTCGCTCTTGAAGAGCCTTTGCAGTACCTTTCCTATGAGGTTGAAGGAGTTCAGACCCTTTTTGACAGATCTCTTGCTCANNAGGTGCATGAAGCCCTCGATAAAGTTGCAGTACTCGTGGATGCGCCGCTCGAAGACTCCTTCTAGTTCCTCCTCAACTTGCTTCCCCGCAACCTCTATGAAGATACCGAGGGGCCATCTGCTCCCCTCTTCCATGGCCTTAATATCGGTGCCTATGACCGCTATCTTTCCATCTTCAATATCATCTATCTCCCTCGTCCTTACGAGTTCGAACTTGTTCTCTATCTTGGGGCCTCCAAGCTCTACGAACATATCGGGTCCTCTGATCCGCTCTCCCTCGTATATTACGCCTACGTCTACAGGGATATCTTCGAACATCGACATCTTCACTTCCCTCCTAACTTGATTAACAGCTCCTCTAAATATTTTTGCCAATCCTTAGACGTGAGGTTGGGGAAAGACCAAGACGCGTGGGGTTGATAATATGGGTCTAATGTGATCGTTGTGAGGTGCTGGGAGAAGTGTTTAAGTCCTGAAAGGATAACCCACATCATGTTGTAGGGAACACCTAGAAAGAGGGAAAGGTCATATGTTCCCTTACCGTCTAATCCCTCCCACGTTGCATCGCTAAGCCTGTTTGCGATATCCATCACTGGCATCCAAGTATCTGGCTGAAAACCTCTCTTGATGAATTCTCCGATTATATGTGCAGTAGCAACAATGGGTATATCAGCTGTCTTGGAAAGATCTATGGAGTAGTCGATGAGTTTACCCTGGTCTAAGCTTATTTCCGCTGCTTGATGACCGACGACGAGGATGGGTCGCTTCGACTTCTTCAACATAGCCTTGATGACCTCGGGCTTCTTGATAACGAGGGCTTTCGAGGGCCCAGGAACTTCGGCGATCTGCCAAGGGGTGGCGCTCATTTTACTCTTTCCTCTTCCTGATCATCCTTGGGAGAAGCGTTGGGTCAGGTATGGAGACCTCCTTCCATCCCTTCTCTTCCAGAATCTTTAAGATGTCTTCCTTCATGGTGAGAGGGATATCCGTATGGCTCCTTATGAAGAGATGGATGTCGTTGGGCATCGTCCCATAGAGGCGTTTGTGAAGATCGATGTAGTGAGTGAGCTTGATAGCTCTACCTTTCATTGTGTCGTTGGGTCTCATACAGAGTTTTGCCGCCATAACCATCGCTTCTTCCTTCGTCTCAGCTGTGTAGAACAAGTGTTCCGGTGCCGGCCCAGCATAAACCTTGCTCCCTGTGCGAGCGTCGTAGACATACCAATCGTCGTCTTTATCCTCCCTACCCAGGAGCATTCTCCTATACTTCGATCCTTGGGGTCCGACGATTACAGGTATCCCCAGCCGCCAGCACCCGCTTGCAATTGAGGCGGCCTTTTGAGAGTAGGCGCCCCAAGCGATTCCGACTGCACCAACCCTATTATGTATGTAGTCAGCGATCTCCTCGTAGTTGCCTCGAAGGTTTCGCTTGGCAAATATGTTTGCGATCTTGATGGCAGCCCCTGCTATGTGAGAATTAGCAACACAGGACCCCACGTTCGCGATGCCACCCGCGTCGAAGTTTCCTGAGAACGTCTCGTAAGGTGTTTCACCCTCCTCGTTCTTATGCATCGCAATCGACATGGCAGAGCACCCAGAGGTGACAACAATATATTTACGTTTGGCGAACTCCTCACACATCTCAGCAACTTCTTCTCCGCCATGGGGGTAGTTGGCGCAGCCTACGAATGCGATTACGCCAGGGATCTNNGGGATCTCGCCCAAGACTATGGGGCTGCCCACGTTTCTGATCTCCACATCCTGTATCGCCCCTCTCCCTACCCTAATCTTGAACCTCTCTTCTCTAAGCTTACCTTCAGACGCCACGATGATCAGAGTGTGTGGAGCTATGCCGACGGCGCAGGCGCTGTCGCAGCGTCCGCATCCTATGCACTCATCATAGAGGTCTGAAAGAGACTCTAGGTTTCCCTGAGCCGCCTCAATCACGGCCTCTCGAATAGGCAGGTCAACAGGACAGGACCGTCTACAGTCGTTACACTTCGTACAGGTCTTGGCTATATCTTTAATCTCTTCCACGCTGGGCAGAGCTTTAAACTTTTGTCTTTTGGGAGCCACCTCCAGCACTGTCTTAACAGCCACTTCGCCGATTTTGTCTGGGTCGAGGATGAGGACGCCTGGCACATTGCCACTGACGAGGTCTGCCACGATCTCATCAGCTGGATCTTCTGTTCTATCCGGCAGTCCCAGGCAGTTTTTATCGCTTGAGGCGATTATTGGAGCTTTGATTTTTTGGGCTTCTAGATGGGTATCTGTGCGAATGCATTGTTCATCGACGACGATGACATNNTCTCACGAATCGAAGCGTCCAAGAGATGGGGCCAACGATCTTTGCCGCCTTGTTGTATCGAGTCATGTCGTGTGCTGTACAGCATAGACCTGAGACCTCCACATCAGCGTAGAGATTGTGATCCGTAAGGTAGTCCATGATACCGACGGCCGGAGGAACGTTGTGACCTATACAGAGTATAACGGGTTTAGTGGTGTCGACAACGCCAAACCCTATGTCCGCGAGAGGCGCCTCAGGGTCGGCCTTCGGGAAGCCGTAGGTCGCAATTTGCGCGATGTCGGCGACCTCCAATCCAACATGGTCGATCATACCCGCGTGGAAAACCTTGGACTCAAAGTCTAGGTTGCTAGCCTCCTGCCCCGTGTGAGTCGCAGAGAGAAGATGTGTTATCTGGCTCTCAAGGTAGTCTAAGATGTCCTCTAAATCTTTAAGGGTCTTAGGTCTAACGCCGCAGACCATACGGGTAATTGGAGCCTCCACCTGGATATTTAAGCCGCCAACATCAATAGGGCTATTTCGACCATACTTCTCGATAAGGTGTTCGACTAGGTGTCTTGCATGGGCTGTGTGGGTGGCCGCACCTATACAGCTAGCGAGTAGAACGATTCGGGATTGTTGGGCCGCCATATCTATTCCACAAGCCCCTCTTTTACCCTTCGAAAGGTCACATTTGCCATAAGTGCATAGGCAGCAAACATCACAGAAGGGCATGTAGAAGGGCTTATACTTCTCTAGAAGTTTATGATCCCACTGTCTTAAGTCGGTCACGCTGGGAAAGGGCGTTGGGCCTAGCGGTTCAGCCCACGTCTCCTCGTAGATCCTACCAACGGAGAGCTCTAGGTCTCTTAATGTGCCTAAGCGTGTTTTAAGCTCCTTTACCTTGATAACTGCATCTCTTTTAGACATGAGGGGTCACCAACAAAATTATATAGTTATATATATTTTTAAGCAT
>JABAOC010016804.1_pt1 | contig 11376 bp, 9 predicted proteins | sample 7062161 | NCBI WGS metagenome assembly JABAOC01 (sample SAMN14538625, study PRJNA623070) | marine sediment metagenome | biome: marine biome [ENVO:00000428]; feature: marine pelagic biome [ENVO:01000023]; material: deep marine sediment [ENVO:00002113] | place: India: Gulf of Khambhat ... | reverse complement strand
AATTCGTTGTTCGTGCCGTAGGTGATGTCTTTACGGTAGGCTTCATATCGTTCCGCATCTCCCATGTCATGCTGAATCGTCCCGACTTCAAGACCGAGAAAATTGTAGATGGGACCCATCCATTCCGTATCTCTTTTGGCCAGATAATCATTCACAGTGACGATATGAACTCCTTTGCCTTCAAGAGCGTTCAAATAAGCGGGGAGAGTAGCAACCAGGGTCTTTCCTTCTCCAGTTTTCATTTCCGCGATTTTTCCCTGATGGAGGACGACGCCGCCCATGAGCTGGACGTCAAAGTGACGCATATGGATGGTCCGCTTTCCCGCTTCTCGAACAACGGCAAATGCTTCGACGAGGATATCATCCAGTGATGCTCCCTGGCTGATTTTTTCTTTGAATTCTGCTGTTTTGGCGCGGAGCTGGTCGTTGCTGAGTTTCTGAATTTGAGGCTCAAGCTCATTTATGGCTGAGACATAGGGCTGGAGTCTTTTCAGGTCTCTTTCGTTTTTTGTGCCGAATATTTTTTGAACTAGCCATTTAAACATTTGAATAATTTGTAACAGAAAGCCTGAGCCTTGTCAATTTGGCACGAATAAGGAGACATAAAAAGCCGTCTCCTTTTGCGCCTCGTCCATATTCTTTCGCTATTCTTTACATTCCCTTATCGACACAATTTGAATTTTCTCGAATTTTTTTAGATCGAAGAATGTCTTTTGAAGTTGAGCGAGTAAAGAAGATTTGAAAAAGTGGAATTTGAGCCGAAAATGAAAGGAGGAAAGTTAAGGATTTTCATAAGATCTTTTTAAAAACCAGAGAAATCATTTTTCCATCTTATTGACAGCAAAAATAATATACTGTAGGTTTAATGGACTCAGGAATTAAAAAGGATATTCCTAGATGAAGATGTCGGTAAGAGCGCGGAAGGCTCTCCTTGTCCTCCTTGTGTTTTTGTTGTTTCTTCTCATTTATCAGTTCTTTGTGAAAAAGGATATGACAGATTTTGAAGTCTGTTACAAGGCTGGGAAAAGGATCGTGAATGGCGAGATGCTCTACCGAGTTTCAGATGGTCATCTCCAGTTCAAGTATTTTCCTGCATCGGCTGTGATTTTTTCTGTGTTGGCTCTGTTCCCGTTTGAAATGGCGAAGGTGTTGTGGTACTTCCTCGAGCTTACCCTTTTGTTCCTCTGTTTGACTATCTCTTATGATCTCCTCCCAGAAAAGCATAAGAAAAAGGGAGCTGTGGTGGCTTTGACTTTTTTGGTCTTGTTGAAATTCATTGGACGGGAGATTGAACTTGGACAGATCAATATTTTGATGGCCTTTCTTCTGATAATGATGGTCAAAGCTCTGACCGAGAGGAAGGAGTGGCAGGCGGGCTTACTCTGGGGTTTTTCCTTGATTTTCAAGCCTTATGCTCTGGTGTTTTTCCCTTACTTCATCCTCAAGAAAAAAATAAAAGCGATGGCTTCAGGACTTGGAATTCTTGGGATGAGTTTTGTCCTCCCTGTCTTTTTCTATGGATTCAAGCAGAGTTTCTTTGTTTTGAAAGAGTGGCAGCGAACTTTATCTCTTTCCACACCTTCATTACTTGACCATTATGACAATAGTTCTGTATATGCCTTTTTCTTGAAAAATCTTCCAGCTGATAAAAGTGAATGGGCCTGGATTTTAAGCGTATGCACGGCTCTGCTCCTCGGCGTTTTCCTGTTGTGGATTATGTATTTTGGGAAAAAAATAAAAGTGACACAGCCAGAAGTGCTCGAGTCATCTTTTTTATTCATAATGATTCCATTTTTTTCTCCCCTCTCTTGGTACTACAATTATCTTTACGCCATTCCGGCTGTGGTTTTTCTCATGAACTGGACGGATAAATTTCCACCGGCCAAGAAATACATTTTAATCGCCAATTTTATTTGTATTGGTGCTAGCCTGAGAGAAGTCTTGGGGAAAGGGGTGTTTCGTTTTTATACTCAACATTCTTTGGTAGTCGTCAGTTTTTTAATCCTTCTTTTTTATCTTTTCTATTCCAGGATCAAGATAGAGTCAGGACAGATTGAAGCCAAGCCCTGAAAATTTTGAAAGAGAATACCCACATTTAAACTGGGAAATCGAGAGGGCCTGTTTCAAATAGAGGAACACTTCCTTCTCATTATTAATCGATATCTTTGATTCAATTCATAAAGTCTATAGCTGTGCAGAGTGTTGAAGGTTTCCGAGATGAATGAGATTTTGAGATTTTCTTTCGGATTTTACAGACTTTCGAGTGTATCAGCGCCAAAATCCAGGGGTATTGATTTTTCTCGCCGATTTCTTTATTATTTCTATTGGAAGCATTGAGAATCATTCTCAATTAGCGAATATAGTATTCAGAAAAGGATACAGAATATGTCCGAAGTGATAAGCTTGATCCAAGCTCCTCCAGACACGCCCTTGAAAATCGTGGATATACTCGGTGGGCATGGTGTCCGCAGAAGGCTGATTGCAATTGGTTTTCATAAGAATGATACTATTGAACTTGATTCAAGAGCCATTTTTCGGGGACCAGTCCTTGTGAAGAATATGACCGCAGACACATCGGTCGCCCTGGGCAGGGGAGTCGCTCAAAAAATTATGGTCCAGATAATTGAGTAAAGAAAATAAAGATCCCGATGTTATATTCATAGGGCAGCCGAATTGCGGAAAAAGCACTCTCTTTAACGCAATCGCTGGGCTGAAAGCGGATACGTCCAATTTTCCCGGCACATCCATTGAACACACCCACAGCAAAGTCAATGTCGAGGGGAATATTTTAAACATAATTGATTTGCCTGGAACTTATTCACTGAATCCTTCTGACCCGGCTGAAAAAGTCGCTCTCGTCCACTTATTCCACGAGAAGCCAAGCTTGGTTATTAATGTGATTGATGCCTCCATTCTCGGCAGGAGCCTTGAAATGACTCTAGAGTTGATTGAATTGAGGTATCCGATGATCATCGCATTGAACATGGTTGATCTGGCGGAGAAAAAGGGAATTGAAATTGATATAAGGAAACTTGAGAAGATTCTTGGTGTCCCCGTGATTCCGACTATAGCCACTCATGGTCGAGGGATCAAGGAACTTTTGGATGCTGTCCTCCGCGGCCTGGAGGAAGGAATAAATGTATCTCCCATCGAATGGTCCAGAGATGTAGAAAAGAAAATTGAGGAGTTGATCCATCTCCTTCCAAAAGATTTCCCAGTTGTCTCGAACAAAAGATTCACAGCCATCCATATGATCGAGGCCAATAAGCTTTTTTTTGATAAGGTGCTCAAAGATATCAATCCGCCCTTGAAAATGGCCCTGGATCGAGTGAGGCATGACCTCCAGACCATGCACAACGCCCCGGCCTACGAAGTCATTTCGGCCGAAAGGCATCATTTAGCCCTCAAAATTTTTGAAGAATGCAGCAAAGTTCAGAGAGGAAAAAGAGTCAGACCTGAAGAAAAAATCGATGAGATCATCATGCATCCCTTCTTCGGCTACATCATTCTTCTGGCAGTTTTTTCCGGCTTTTTCTTTGTTATTTTCAAGGTTGGAAATCCATTGGAAACGCTTCTTCTTGAGCCTTTGACCAACTTGAGGCATTCCCTTTCGCTGAGCCTCGGAACCGGTGTCTTGTCTTATTTGGTTGATGGCCTGCTCGCAGGCATAGGAGGGGGCGCAGCCATTGTCCTTCCTTATTTCCTTCCTCTTATTTTTCTCATGTCATTTTTGGAAGACGTAGGCTATCTCGCTCGAGCGGGCTTTTTAATGGACACCTTTATGCACAAGATCGGGCTCCATGGAAAGTCCATATCCCCTTTTATCCTGGGTTTTGGCTGCAACGTCCCAGCTATAGTGTCTACTCGGGCTTTGGAATCCCGCAGGGACCGGATCATCACATCTCTGCTCATTCCCTTTATTCCCTGTTCAGCCCGGACAACGATCATCCTGGCCATAGTCGCTTTTTACCTGGGTCCGTTGTGGGCTTTTGGATTCTATGTGTTCAATATCCTCTTAGTGGCTGTGCTCGGTCGGGTGATAACACTTTTTTTCCGGACTCCTTCACCTGGATTGATCCTTGAAATCCCTTCTTTGAAGGTGCCTTCCCTAAAAAACATGATGAAGAAAACATTTTTCCAGATGAAATCCTTCATCAAGTTCGCCTGGCCTATCCTGATTGCAGGAAGCATTGTACTGGGATTTCTTCAATACTTGCATTTTGACAGGTTCATCAATTTGATCCTTTCCCCTCTTGTGGAGAAGGGCCTCGGCTTGCCTCGGGATCTGGGAGTCACTCTTGTTTTTGGATTCCTGAGGAAGGAACTGTCTTTGGTCATGATGCTCCAGGCGCTCGATGTCAGCTATAAGGACTTACTGACAGTCATTTCCAAAGAACAGCTCATCGTTTTCACCGTGTTTATCAACTTTTTCATCCCTTGTCTCTCCACAGTGGCTCTCCTCTGGAAAGAGATAGGGAAGAGAGTGGCGCTCCTCTCCATGGGATTAAATACGGGAGTTGCAATAATCCTGAGCTTTATCGCTCGATTGATTCTGGGCAGATAATCCGAAACCTATTTTTTCCCTTCCAGGATAACCTCAGCCACAGCATAATCCTTCAAGTGAGAAATGGAGACATGGGCTTTTTCAACCTTGAATCTCTCTTTATTCCTAATTTTTAATTCAGGCTTTCCTGAAGAGAGGTTAGTGACCTCAACGTCGGTCCAGTTTATCCTTCTTCCTATGGCTTTGAAGAAGGCTTCTTTAGCCGCAAACCGGGCGGCCAGATGCTGGTACTTATTCTTTTTCTTCAAGCAATAGTCGATCTCGCCAGACGTGAATATCTTTTCCAGGAAACGAGGACTTTTTTCGGCTATTTGTTTTACACGCTCCACTTCGATAATGTCGATTCCGGTTCCGTGTATCATATCCATATCTCCGTTATGAACTGACTCACTATTTGAGATAGACGGCCAATTGAGAAATTTTTAATATATACTTAAATTATCTTAATTTGACTTATATTTACTATAATTATCTTTTGAGCTTTATCATCTCAAATTTCTCTCAGAAATGAGTATCATCCTCTTTTAAGCTTGTCAACAAGGCTTTGAGCTGCTTTCCCACCAATAATCTTGGCCAATTCCTCGTTGGAGGCTTTTTTGATCTCCTCTACACTTTTATATTTTGTCAACAGGGCTGCCTTTTTCTTCTGTCCTATCCCTTTTATCCCATCCAGCCTGGATTCAAAGCTTTTCTTTTTTCTCCTCAAACGGTGGAAAGACAGAGCAAAGCGGTGAGATTCGTCCCTTATATTCTGGAAGAGCTTGAGGACAGGGGAAGTTTTTTCCAATCGAATCCCATTCTTCCGGGATGGCGTGAAAATGATTTCTTCCCTTTTTGCCAATGAGACGACAGGAAGATGGCTTAATCCTAATTCTTCAAGGACTGCCCTGGCTGCGTTCAATTGGCCTTTTCCTCCATCGACAAGGATTAAATCCGGGAAGGCTCTCTTCTCCTTGAGGAGTCTTGTGTACCTTCTTCTGATAACCTCCTGAAGACTGGCCACATCGTTCGGGCCCTTCACACTCTCGATCTTGTATTTTCGGTAATCATTCTTTTGGGGAAGGCCGTTCTCAAAAACGACAAGAGAGCCCACGGATTCATCCCCTCCTGTGTTAGAGATGTCGTATCCCTCGATGCGAAGAGGAAGGTTTTTGAGTTCGAGGATCTTTCTCATTTCTTCAAGAGGAGAGAGCTCATCGGATTTTTTCCGCATCAGAATTTCAGCATTTGTTCTGGCCAGGCTGACCAGTTTCTTATTTTTCCCTCTGACTGGGGTGAGGATTTCAACTTTTTTATGCTTTTTTTTCGTGAGTGTCTTTGAGAGACTTTCTTTTCTCTCCGGAGCAAAAGGAAGAAGTATCTTATCTGGAATGTTCTCCCGTTTTTCATAAAAATCCCACAAACAGGCGGAAAGTATTTTTGTGTTTGAGACCTCCTTTTTCTCCTGAAAGTATAGCTCTTCGGATTCAATGACTTTACCTCTTCTCATCAAGAAGACATAGATAGCGATGTTTTCGTTCTCCCGCACGAAACCGAATATGTCGATATCTTCCATCTGGACGGATATGAGCTTCGGTCTCTCTTTGATATCTTTGATAGTGTGAATGAGGTCTCTCCAGTGGGCCGCCTGTTCGAATTCCTGCCGGGCGGCTGATTCGCGCATTTTTTTCTTCAAAGCGCTCAATAGCTCTTTCGTTTTTCCATCCAGGAAGAGAAGTGCGTTCTCCACGCTCTCCCTGTAATCCGATTCGGAGATGTAATTAACGCATGGAGCCGAACAGATTTTGAGGTCATATTCAAGACAAGGCCTTTTCCTTTTTCCTGGAACAGCTTCCTCACATGTTCTGACACCGAAGTATTTTGCGATGAGACGGCTTGTTTGTCTCGCTTGCTGAGCCGGGCTGTACGGTCCATAATATTTTGCTCCGTCTTCCTCCACTCTTCTTGTTAATGTGAGCGCCGGGAACTTTTCCCGGAGCGTCATTTTCAGGAACGGGAAGCTTTTATCGTCCTTGAGCCTCAGGTTGTATTTGGGCTGGTACTGGCGGATGAAATTATTCTCGAGGAATGCCGCCTCTTTCGTGGACTCAGTCAGGATAAAATCGACATCCCAGGTCTCAGAGAGGATATTTTTGATTTTGATATCCGAAGTCTGCTGGAAGTAAGATTTCACTCTGTCCCGTAAAGAGCGGGCCTTGCCGATATAAATCACCTCTCCTGTTCGAGTCTTAAAAAAGTAAATGCCAGCTTTCTGCGGCAGTGTCTGTGCTTTTTTTCTCAAACGGCTTGTCATAGGTGCCTTTGGGTCGAAATCGAAATTTAAATATCGCTCAGGAGACTAATTCCAGCTCCCTTTTTTTCAATTTATTGAGTTCGTCCCTGAATTTGGCAGCTTTTTCAAACTCCAGGTTTCTGGCCGCCTCCTTCATCAATTTTTCCAGTTTCTCCATCCTTTCTTTTCTCTTTTGAGGCGAGAGATAGATGTCTTTCTCTTCAGAGATCCGTGAATAATCAAAATAATCCCTCTCGTATACGCTGGTCAAGACCTCATCTATCCTTTTTTTGATGGATTGAGGAGTGATTTTGTTCTTCGTGTTGAATTCCTGTTGGATCTTTCTTCTCCTGTTTGTCTCGGTAATTGCCTTGTTCATTGAATCTGTAATGCTGTCTGCATAGAGAATGGTTCTTCCTTCAACGTTCCTTGCCGCACGCCCAAAAGTCTGGATCAGAGAGCTGGCTGAGCGGAGAAATCCCTCTTTGTCTGCATCCAGGATAGCCACCAGGGAGACTTCAGGCAGGTCAAGTCCTTCTCTGAGCAGGTTGATGCCGATGAGAGCATCAAATTTCCCCTTTCTCAGGTCTCTGAGTATTTTGACGCGTTCGAGTGTTTCAATCTCAGAGTGAAGATAACGAACGCGGAGACCGAGCTCATGGTAATGCCGAGTCAGGCTTTCTGCCATTTTTTTGGTCAAAGTCGTGACCAGGATTCGCTCGTTCTTCTTCGCTCTTGTTTCGATTTCAGCCATTAAATCGTCGATTTGGCCTTTGACCGGACGGACCTCAATCTCTGGATCTATAAGACCGGTTGGCCGGATGATCTGCTCGACGACATTATTCTTCGTCTTTTTCATTTCATAAGGGCCAGGCGTGGCCGAGACATAAAGGACTTGATTGACACGGCTCTCGTACTCTTCGAAATTGAGAGGCCGGTTGTCCAGGGCTGAAGGAAGGCGGAATCCGTGTTCAATAAGGGTCTGCTTTCGTGAGCGGTCTCCGTAGTACATCCCTCCGATTTGAGGGATAGTGACATGAGATTCATCGATTATGGTCAGAAAGTCAGGAGGAAAATAATCGAGGAGAGTGTAGGGCGGCTCTCCGGGTTTTCTCAAGGAGAGATAGAGTGAGTAGTTTTCTATTCCGGGGCAGTAACCGAATTCTCTCAGCATTTCCAGGTCAAACAGTGTTCTTTCTTCGATCCGGTTGGCTTCGATGAGTTTATTCTGTTTTTTAAAAAAGGCGATTCTCTCCTCGAGTTCCTTTTCTATGCTGCGGATCGCATAGTCAAGAATATCCGGAGGAGTGGAGAAAAAAGTTCTCGGATAAATGAGGATTTTCTCGTAACTATCCAGCGTTTTGCCCAGAAGAGGATCGATGGCGGAAATTTTAGATATTCCGTTTTCGCCGAGCTCGAACCGGTAGGCAAAATCCTCGTAAGAAGGGAAAACTTCGATGACATCCCCCCGCACACGAAATGTTCCCCTTTTCAACTCCTTTTCTTCTCGTTCGTACTGTATTTCGACCAGGTTTTGGAGAATGTTCTTTCTGGATATCCCCTGGCCCTTTTGGAGAGTGAAGCTCATCGAGAAATAAGTCTTTGGGGATCCGATGCCATAGATGCAGGAAACAGAGGCGATAACGATGACATCTCTTCTCTGGAAGAGAGAGTTCGTGGCGCACAGCCTGAGACGGTCTATCTCGTCGTTAATTGTGGCTTCTTTGGCAATGTAGATATTTGTCGCTGGGATGAAGGCCTCAGGCTGGTAGTAATCATAATAGCTGACAAAATATTCCACTGCATTCTCGGGGAAAAAGTGACGGAATTCCTGGTAGAGCTGAGCGGCCAGAGTTTTGTTGTGGGATATGATGAGGACAGGTCTTTTGGCCTTCTCGATGATATTGGCGACAGTGAAAGTCTTGCCGGAACCTGTAACACCCATCAAGACCTGGTGTCTGGCTCCGTTTTCCAGTCCTTCATTCAGCTGCTGGATGGCTTTTGTCTGGTCGCCTCTCGGTGCAAAATCAGAAAAGAGCGTGAATTTTTTCATAGGCTTTATTATAGCAGAAACAAAAAGAGTAATACCTGAAACGGCATCATTTTATTGTCCATCCATGAATGAGCGCAATTTAAAAGAAATCTTAATTAAAACGGAAATCTCTGATTGGAAGAATCGTCGGCGTGGATAAAACCAGGAACAGACGAAGAGGATGGGCGGAAACGAATCAAAAGGCAGGGAAAAATCTAGAGATCGCGAAACTTGAGTGAAGAGTCGTCCTTGGTATCTTTTTCCTTTTCTATCTCTTTGGATTCCTCAGTTTCTTCCTTGGAAAAGGGGAGCACAGGTTCTTTTTCAGGAGGAGAAGCCGATTTGGCGATTTTATTCATGATCACACTTCCTTTGAACCGGGCTCCATCCATGATCGAGATTACAGGGGAGTTAATATCTCCGTGCAATTGTCCTTCTTCAGAGATGAAGACTTTTCCTGAAGCAAAAATGTTTCCTTTGACGCTTCCTTTAATGGTGATACTGTTAACATGAATATCACCTTTGACATTCGCTCCCTCTCTCACAAGAACATTGTGATTCTCCAAATTTATCTTTCCCTGGAACTTTCCTTCGATCACCAGGTCTTCTTTCCCGGATAATTCTCCCTTCAGGAATAGAGATGGGCCAAATCGGGCAATATTGCTCGGAATGACTTCTTCTGGAGGATCGGTATGTTCTGTCTCTTTGGGCTTATGCTTTGCCATCTTTTATTTTAGATTTCCCCTGAATTTTAGGACTAAATTATAGTTTTGACGATTTTGTATGTCAATATTTAAGCTTTAGTAAATATTAAAAATAAATTATTCCAAATAACACACTAAAATGAATGATTCCAGTTAAAAAGTCTTAGTATTTCCTCCTTTAGTCTTTTTTTACCCATCCAGGATAGACCCAGTTAAGGATCTCTTTCTTCATTTTGCTGTCGATCTCTTTGATCTTCAGTCCGGCTTCGAGTTTACTGTTGCTGAACTTGCTCCAAGCAGTCTCTGCAGTGATGAAAGTGAGTATGCTTTTTTCTGGAATATAGAGCTTCAGATCCATATTGGACCCCCGATCAGGTTGAACAAATTTAATAACCAGTTTAAGACCATCGCTCGAGATATCCTGAATACTCACTCTTTCAACCAGATCTGGGCTTCCTTCCGACTTGACTAATTCAGCAGGAAGTAAACATTTGAACCTTGGGTGTCTTCGTCTCTCATCAGCCATATTGCCCCCTTGAGATTAAGTAGAATACGAGAGAAGCCAGAGGATTCTAACCATCATCGAGAAAAAAACCAGCGGGCCATACGGAGAAGTTATGTGGATTGGGATTCTTCTCCAGCGTGATTTTCTTATTAAAGTGTTCTCTGTAGTAGAAGGATGGTTGCTTCTTCCCCTCTTAATCATATATATTTAATTCTCCTCTCGGAATATTAGTCGATTCAAGCCAGGTAAAATTGAAAAAAAGAAATATTCTTGAATGTTTTGTTTCTGTAAAGTTCCCAGGATATTTTAATTCAAGGTGTGAGTCTAAACGTGATTTTCATTGGATTTGACACTAAAGACGTTGATTTATATTTTATACTCAAATAAAATGATTACCCTTTTTTTGAGCTTTATACTGGCGATGACTTTTATTCAGTTGAGAGTGAGAAACTCAGACTGCATTCATGTTAGATATTTTTCTATTCCATGACAGGCGGAGGAGAATCAATGGAAGCAGGCAATATCCCCGTTTTAAGCGTCGTTGAGGATACAATCCCTCGAGCCTATGAAAAGGCTATCAAGGAAGTATGGGAAAATGGAGTGGGCATCCGGACTGAGTATGACCATCCTGAAGACCCGCCGAGCCGGGATGCGACGGTGATCATCACAGTGCGCTATCCTTTTGGCCAGCCCCGGTTCCACCGCTCGTTTGCCGATGGCCTGGGAGGATTGGCTGAGTATGTGATGGAGGTGGTTCATGGGGCTCACGATTACTGGGTAAAACCGGTGGATGAGATTCTGAAAGGAGTGGAGAGTAAAGATACACGCTGGACCTATACTTACCATGGACGGCTCTTTGAATACAGGATCGAGGATAAGGTGGTGAATCAGATCGGTTATATGATTGACAGGCTTTCCAAGACAGGATACACCAGGCGAGCCCAGGCCATAACCTGGAATCCCAAGCTTGATCCGCCGACTGATGACCCACCCTGCCTCCAGCGGATCTGGGGCCGGCTCTGTGAGGATGAAAAAGGAGGATACATCTATAATATGAATACTCACTGGAGGAGTCGGGATCTGTTCAAGGCATGGTTTGAAAACGTCATCGCCTTGACAACTCTCATGAGAAAGATAGCAGAGGCGCTTTCGGAAAAAACGGGAAAAGACGTGCGGCTGGGCCGGTATGTGGATATCAGTGACTCGCTTCATATCTACGGCTCTTATTTTAGGGAGATCGAGGGAGATCCAAAAAAGGGAATCAAGAGCTTTTTCGAGACGCTGGAAAGCCGTTCCTTC
>JABAOC010013044.1_pt2 | contig 11377 bp, 10 predicted proteins | sample 7062161 | NCBI WGS metagenome assembly JABAOC01 (sample SAMN14538625, study PRJNA623070) | marine sediment metagenome | biome: marine biome [ENVO:00000428]; feature: marine pelagic biome [ENVO:01000023]; material: deep marine sediment [ENVO:00002113] | place: India: Gulf of Khambhat ... | reverse complement strand
AACTGAACTTGGAGGAGGCTGGTCGCTCCTTGCGGTATGATTTCTTAAGGAAGACAGCCGAGGAAAAAGGATGTTCAAAGATCGCTACCGGCCACACTCTGGATGATCAAGCCGAGACAGTGTTGATGAGACTTCTTCGGGGAAGCGGCCGGCTTGGTTTGGGCGGCATCTCTCCGGCTGTGGAAGGAAAGCTGATCCGTCCGCTCATCGAGGTGGAGCGTCGGGAGTTACTGACTTATCTGGAGAATGAAAACATTCCCTACCGGGTGGATGAGAGTAACTTCGATCGGCGCTTTTTCCGGAACCGAGTGAGGATGGAGCTTATTCCCTACCTCCAGAAAAAATTCGAGCCGAGTATCATTCCGGTCCTGGGTAAGACGGCCTCTCTCTTCCAACAGGAAGAGGATTGGCTCCAGGAGTTGGCCGAGAAGGAAACAGGAAGATCTGTCAGCAGGAAAAGAGACAAAATCACTCTGAACATCATCTCTCTCTCTTCTTTTTCCCGGGCTTTGAAGCGACGGGTTATCCGAGAATATATCCGTAAACTCAAGGGGGATTTGCGGGACATCTCCTTCGAAGACGTCGAGTCCATCCTCAACCTCCAACAGGGGAAGGCATTCCATCTGAAAAAGAACCTCATCCTGGTTAGAGAAGGGAATGTGATCCAGCTCCAAGGTAAGAAAAAACCTCGAATAAGCTTCGAGTACTCCTGGGACGGCAAGAATCCCCTGAAGATCAAGGAGATCGGGTTGAAGTTCGTAGGCAGAACACAGAGGAGAAGCAGCTTCGCCGTCCTGGATTTCGACGATAAAAAGCAAGCCTTTTTCGACAGGGCTCAGGTTCAGTTTCCCCTTCTAATCCGCTGTCGGAGAGAAGGGGACAGGTATCAGCCCTTAGGTACTCCGGGAGCGAAAAAACTCAAGGAAATCATGCGTGCCAGAAGGATTCCTCTCTCGGAGAGAGACAGGCGGCCTGTCTTTCTCTCCCGGGGAGAGATCATCTGGGTCCTGGGGTTGCCGGTCTCCGAAAAACATAAGGTCAGTGCGAAAACGAAACAGGTTTTGACGATCCGTAAATCATAGATAATGGTCCCGCCAGGTTTCAAAAACGATAAGCGACCAAAGGGAATGACTGTAGTTTTCTTTTCCCTTCAAGTGAGCGTCCATCATCTTTTTTACTGCAGCAGACTGGAATAATCCCTCCCGGTGGATCCTTTCCTCGTTCAGAGTATCGAGCAGCATATCCTTGAGTTCTGTCCTCAGCCAGGTCTTCATCGGGATGCTGAAGCCCTCCTTGCTACGGTTAATGGTCTTTTCAGGGAGGATGCCGGCCATGGTTTTTTTGAGACACCATTTGGTTGTCAGGCCTTTGATTTTAAAATGACCGGGAAGGCTGTAGATAAACTCGACGAGCCGGTGATCCAAGAACGGGACCCGCGCCTCCAGTGAGGCAGCCATACTCATCCGGTCGACCTTAACCAGGATATCATCGGGGGAGGTAAATTTTGAGGTCGATGAAGAGTTCCGCGTTTATCTCATCGAGAGATAAGAGATGACCGAAGACGGATCGGAAGGGGACCTTCTCAAAAAGAGTTTCCAACCCGCCCAACTCCTGCTGGAGTTCTGGAGAATACAAGCCGTTCTTGTCTGCAGTCGAGAGAAACATCATCCAACGGAGGTGCCGGAGGCTGGGGTGGTGTTCGAGCCCCAAGCTGAACCTCTGGACTTTATTCCAAAGGCCTTTCTTCTTTGCCGCTGGTGGGATCTTTTTTATCATCGGCCCCAGGGTTTTCCCGATAAATGAAACGAACGGCCGCCGAGTTAGAGACTGCGCCAGATAATGCTCGTAGCCGCCGAAAAGCTCGTCTGACCCGTCTCCGGTCAAGATCACCTTGACCTGCTGGCGGGCCATCTGAGAGACGAGGTAGGTGGGGAAGATCGAAAAATCTCCGAACGGCTCATCGAGATGGTAAATCAGCCTTTGGGTCAAGTCTATGATATCAGGTTTGAGGATGTATTCTTGATGCTCGGTTCGGTACCTTTGAGCAATCCGGCGACCATGCTCGAGCTCGTCGTAGGAAGCGTCCTCGAACCCCACGGAGAAGGTTTTCAGAGGCGAACAGCCCAACTCCTTCATCAGGGCCACGATGGTCGAGGAATCCAGACCGCCGCTGAGGAAGGCTCCTAAAGGGACGTCGCTCTGCAGCCTGAGCCTGACAGATTCCTCGAGTAGAGTGCGGAGCCTCTGTTTTAGGTCCTCCAAATTCAGGTCGGGCTTCTGATCGATGGGCAGGGATTCCAGACTCCAGTAGGTTTTGATTTCGACCTGACCGTTGTCGTAGACGAGGAGATGGCCGGGAGGGAGTTTCGAAATATCTTTAAAAATAGTGTGGGGAGCAGGAATATATTCCAGAGTCAGGAATAAATCCAGAGCCTCGTAATTTAAAGTCCGCTTGAGCTTCGGGTGAAGAAGAATCGCTTTCAGTTCGGAGGCAAAGACCAGAGTTTTGTCCTCGAGAAGGGTATAATAGAGGGGTTTGATCCCCAACCGGTCCCTGACCAGGATCAGCTTCTCCCGGTACTTATCTCGTAGAGCGAAGGCATACATTCCTCTCAATCTCTGAACGCCTTCCTCTCCCCATTCTTCGTAGCTGTGGACAATCGTTTCTGTATCTGAACGGGTGGAGAAAGAATGACCCAGAGTTTTGAGTTCTTGTCGAAGAGCAGGAAAATTGTAGACCTCTCCGTTATGGACAATCCAGACCGAGCGGTCCTCATTGGATTGGGGTTGATGCCCTCCTTCGATGTCGATGACACTCAGACGACAAACGCCGAGACCGACATTTTCGTCCAGGAAGACTCCCTGGTCATCCGGACCGCGGTGNNCTTCCTCATCCTGGATAAGAGGTGAGGCGAGATCAAAGCTCCGTTTTTTGTTCTGGCCAGTCCGCAGATCCCGCACATGGCTATCCAAAAATCCCGTATTTTTCATCATCAGAGTCCATTTGACGAAGCCAAAAAGGAAAAAAAAGTTTAGAAGCGGCTGTATCTTCCCCGAGAGCTAAGCTATCTCTGGTTATCCGATGAACCGGAGATAGGTCATCGGCAGAAAATAAGCCAAGCCGTGCATAGATAGGATAGCCGGCAGCACCCATTTGATTTACCAATACCACAGGCATGGCCAAAATTCAATAAATGCCGGGTAGGGGGTGAGGTGAAATTTTTGAAAATTTCATCTTAAAAGATGAGGCAGTCTGCGCGAAAAGATGAGAAATCGGACAAAATTATAGTCTTTGAAATCATCGTTAGGGGTGATTGACGGTCTTTCAGGAGGGGTTTATTAATGTATTACCGCTACAAATATCGAGGACTATATAAGAGGAAAATTTCCTCTCCATTATTTTATGATTGCGAGAGATTTGATGGCCAAAGAATCTAAACGTTCCCAAAAATCAAAAAAAAGGATCCAGGGATTCACCTTCATCGAAGTGATCCTCGTTGTCGGCATTTTGGGTTTGATGACGCTAATCTTCTTACCTGATATCCGCAGGTCGACCGAAATCCGCAAACTCGAGAACGAAGCTCGAGAAGTTCTGACCACCATGCAGAGAGCTAAATTCCAAGCCGTGAAGACCAAGCTGAACCACAGGGTTCGGTTCGAATCCAAGGATGACGTTTGGTTTTACGATGTTGAAATCGAACAAAGTAACGGACAATGGAATGTTCCTCCGGGGTTCATGAGGAAGACGATTACCTCGAATTTTGCTGTTGATGTTCAACTCCCTAACGATAATGTCGTTTTCTCGCCTCTCGGAATCATCGACAACTTTGACAATCAGAAGAATTGGATCTCTCTTCAGAGTGCCAAACTGAAGAGATACGGACAGCCGGACCTGAGAGAGATCAGGTTACTGGCTGGAGGTTCTGTGCGTTATGAAAAAACCAACAGTGAGTAAGAGCGATGAAAAATAAAATAACGACTAAAGTCAAATTCCTTCAAAAGGATCAAGCCGGGAAAGCAGGATTTTCCCTTCTCGAAGTCGTCATCGGGATCGCCCTGGTCGGGATTGCCCTCTTAGGTCTGGCCCAGCTTTTTACTTACAGCGTGATGAACAACGCCCGCTCAGACCGGATGACCAGCTCCACCTATCTTGCCCAAGAGCAGATAGACGGACTGAGAAACCTGACCTTCACGGAGCTGAACACTCTGACAGCCGGGACGATCGATGAACAGATCGATACCAACAACGACGGAACGTATGACTTCAGACGCCTAACCCAGGTCCAGCAGAACGGGGTCAACTGGTCGGTCCGCGTGCTCGTATTCGCCTCCGATCAGTTCGGAGTGGCATCCAGCGAGCTCGTGAAGTATCCCACCAAGTACAAGGTCAAAACCGATGTCAACACGATCATCAGCAGGTGAGGAAAAAATGAAAAATCCGCAAAGAAAACATACCGGGAGATCCAGGAAAGGTTTTACCGTCATCGAGCTCCTGATCGGCAGCGCGGTGATGATGGTTATAATCCTGGGCACCTTATCTCTGTACACCAAAAGCAACAAGTTATCCGTCGACCATCAGGCTTTTGCCGAGGTGCAGCATGATGTCAGGTCCTCGATGTTTTTTATCACCAGAGATCTTAGGTCCACAGGCGTGGGATTAACGACGGATATATCAGGATATTTCCTCGAAGGCGAGGATGGGTTCGGGCCTTCTCCTGAATCGGCAGATTCACTGATGATTGTGGGAAATTTTGATGATCCTTTGAAACTGAAGATCCAAAATTACCAAGGAGGAGGCGGCGGAGGGGCCGCCACGGCTTTTCTGTACGAATTTGAACTAGAAAATTCTCCCTATGATTGCCCAGAGGGGTATGAGAATAGGGTGGTTATCGTCATATCGACAGAATGCCCGGGTTGTTTTGCCTGGCGCTACATTTCTTCCAACAGTGTCTTTGGCTGTGGATCTGGAGTCGCTCATATGAACATGCAGCCAGGGAAGTCTCAGTGGAACCCCCCAGGGGGATTGGTGGATTCCTTCTGTTCAGCAGATTGTTACGATGATGGATACATTACCTTCGGACAATTGAAGCACTACTGGCTCGATTCAACTGGTGTTCCCGGAGATTATCCGTCTCTAAATTTAACGGTTGGTCAGGATGGATATGTGGGAATTCCGAATACCCTGTATGTCACGACAGTCTCAGACACAGGGAACTTAGTCCACATGGCTCTGGCCCAAAACATCGAAAACCTTCAGTTCCAGTACAATCAGATTGACGCCAGCGGGAATTTTCTCGGCTTCACTGACTGGAACAATGCCTGGACGACGGATGATATCAGCCGGATTCGCCAGGTTCGGATCTGGATACTGGGAAAAACCCCCAATCCCTTTGTCAGCGTCGGGAAGAGACCCCCAGCAAACCTTCATCTTTACAGGAGGCCGGCAGTGGCCAACAGTCCTGTGGGTTCTCAGGATGACAAGCACAGAAGATTCCTCTTGGTATCGACCGCCAACATCCGGAACCTTTCTCTCAGCATCTACAACACTGGTGCGAGATAAAAACAGGAGAGATCGATATGAATGAGAAGCGAAAGTCCTTCAAGAAATCAGAAAAAGGTGTGGCCCTGATCGTGGTCATCCTGACTCTTTCCTTTTTACTGACCGTCGGTGTCGTGCTGTTGACCGTGACGGCAACCGGGCCTCAGGTGGCCGGTAACATCCGCACCCAGCAGCAGGCTTTCAACGCCGCCGAGGCCGGGTTCGATGCCACCTGGATAGCGATCGAAGATTATTTCTTAAACCTGACCTGGACCAGTTTCGAGAATCATTACCTGAAAGATCCCAACGGTATCGATCTTCCGATATCTAACAATTATTTTCGAAAACTGACCGATGCGGAAATTTTAGAATACATCGATCCTGACGAGGACGGGACGAGCAATCTGGCTAATGTCCTGTTCTGCAAACAGCCTTACCATAAAGACGGAATGGGTGTTCTGGACACTCGGTACACCTACACCGCCTTTTTGATCGATGAGGCTGCGGGGGGGGCTCCGGAGCCGGGAGATGCGCTGCTCGTCTGCATCGGAAGCTTCACCTTCGGGAGCGCGGTCATCACTTCGAGATTGGAGATCGAGTTGGCCGTCGAACTTCCTGGAGCCTCTTATTAGGAGGATGACTATGAGTAAGAATAAGATGAAAACTTGGCTGCCGCTTTTTGTGATCTGCCTTGTTGTCATTTCTATGAACTTCTGGGCTCAGCAAGTGTGTACCGAGATTTTTAACACGTTCACAGAGAATTTTGATGAAGCAGAATTTAAGGATGTCAAAAACACGACCGTTATAAACTGGCCCTCTGGCCCGATATCTTTGCCTTACCTGGGAGGCAATTTTGCCGTGATGGAACCTGCCGGGATGGGAGCCAAGATGTACGTCACCGATGCGGGGGATTTCAACGGAGACGGGTATCCCGACCTCATCGGACTGGATATCGCCAACAACTACCGGTTGATCCTCGTCGAAAACTTCTACGAAGACCTTAACGGCGACGGCCTCGATGATGATGGAAAAATATTTTTTATTAATGAAAACGAAGTCTACGAAGAGGGGCTTCATGTCGGACCTGCCTCTATTAGCGTAGCCGATTATAACGACGACGGCCTCCTGGATTTTTTCTTCTACAAGAACAGACGGGATGAGTTTGGGTACACCGAGTTTGTAGCGGCTATGTATATTAATCGTGGGACAGCGACCGATCCCGACTTCGAACCCCATAACGTCTCTCCCACCCTGGACTTCACCCAAAAATTCATGAGCCATAAGATCTACTGCAACTGGGCTGCCGACCACCTGTTCTCTATAGATATGGATAACGATGAAGACATCGACATGCTGGTGATAAGCCAGGATAGGATCTACTTGGTCAGGAACCCGGGTGTCGATAATTTCGATGTCGACCATTGGGAGATCACAGAACTGAGCTACGACGAGAGGACAAAGTTTACGGGCAAGCGCGGCGGCTCCTCAGTGGATGCGGCTGATTTCGATAGGGACGGGGACATCGATGTCATAGCCGGGACGGTCCACGATGTTCCCTATCTTGTCTACTACCAAAACGACGGGACCGGGAATTTCACCCGTCAGGAGATACCGATTACAGACGGTGACGTGACCGGAACTGTGGCCACGGCTGTGGCAGATTTTGATAACAATGCCTGGCCTGACATCTTCGGCGGGAATGACCGCTGGAACGCCGGAAACTACGCCCACATGTGGATTTTCCGTAGCCGCGGTCTGCAGCAAGGCGGTGGTGGCGGATCGGATGATGACGCTGGCGGAATCAACTGGGAATTCAAAGTCCTGAACAACGGGCAGCCCATCCTCCCTTCTCCCCATGATATCGATATGAGTGCTTACCTCGACTTTGATCAAGATGGGGATTATGACGTTATTTTAGCCGATGCCAACCACTCGGGAGACTACTACCTGATCGTCAACGAATTAGCTCCTGTGTACGCCCTTTATGGAGAAGCTTGGTCGACCAGTTATACTCCCGACCTCGACCTCACCCGCTATGCCATCACCAGAGCCAGGATCGTTGACCTCGACCAAAGAGTCAAAGGAGGGTCGAGCCAAGATCTTTCCGTCGAATTTTATTTTTCGAATAACGGTCGGGATTGGGAATTTTACCAGAGGTTCGAGGGAAGTGAAATAAAAGATTATACCAATCTTCCGTGGCACGCCTTCAACCATTTCGGCTCCCATATCATGTGGAAAGCCATTCTTAGAGCTGCTGAAGATAATATGGAAGAGTACGACAATGCCTCGTTCGAAACGCCGCTGGTGGAGATGCTGAAGGTCGAGTATGTTTATGTCGAAAGACGGGAGTATTCCCGGACATCGACTATTGTAACCAACGTTGACGATGGGGGGAATAATAAAACCTTGCTCATCGCCGGCTCGTTCTATTTTCCAGGCTGGCAGGGACATCTCAGAGCCTACGACATAACAGGCTTGACACCGGAAACCTCATCCCAAACCGTCCTCAGGACGATCAGCGAATCGGATTTTTCTTCCCCCTCTGGAAGGAAGAATACTTCCGGTGTTACGATCCTCTGGGATGCCGGGGAGCTGCTCGACGTCCGCAGCCACAGCACTCGAAAAATCTACACGGCTGTTGAGGATGTCGGGGAGCTGGTCAGGCTCGATTTCGACGAGAGTGAAGTCGCTACGTTGGGACCTCTTCTCCAAGATGTCAACGGTGACAACAAAGGGCTGATCCGATTCGTCAGAGGTGAAGACCGGTACTGGAAACTAGGAGACATCGATCATTCCAATCCCCTGTTGGTCGGGCCACCCGAAGGAACACAAGCCCTGATGGGAGGCGGTTACGACGCCTTCAAGACAACCTGGAATGACCGCCGGAAGATGGTCTATGTCGGGACCAACGAGGGCATGATCCACTGCTTCGATGCTGTAACCGGAGAAGAAAAGTGGGGGTTTATCCCGTATAATCTCCTGCCCAAATTGAGGAATATGTGGGTCGTGGATCCAGCCACGGGCGGCCGGTATTTCGTCCGGGATGTGTACGTGGACGGCTCTCCTGTCGCGTCTGATGTCTATATCGATGCCGACGGCAACGGAAGTAGAGAGTGGAGAACCGTCCTCATCTGCGGTCAAGGGACAGGAAAGGGGAGCACGATCGGCGGAGGCATCAACTACTACTTTGCCCTGGATATCACCGACCCCGATAATCCTCAGCCCTTATGGCAGTTCACCGACGCCACGATGGGGGAGACGTGGTCAGTCCCGACCATAGGCAAAGTTACCAAGAACGGGAAAGACACCTGGGTGGCCTTCATGGGATCAGGCTATGATAATGATCTCAGTGCCACAGTGGGCAATGTTTTTTACGCTGTAGATATCGAAACCGGAGAAGCTTTTTGGACCAATGAGGCGACGGATGTGGTCACAGCAGATAATATCCCCAACACCATTCCTGGTTCTCCCAATTCAGCCGATGTCGATGGAGAGGGACACTTGGATGTCGTGTATGTGCCGGACTTGGACGGACGGTTGTGGAAAGTCGATGTGAGTAAAGAGTTCAAGAACAGCAAATCCTGGAAGGCTGAAGTCATCTACCAGGATAAACAGAATTATCCGATTTTTTCAAAACCTGCGATCTGGATCGACCCCGGTTCTGTAGATGCTGTGCCTCGCCTGTATTTCGGCATGGGCGGCGACGACCGAGCTCCAGATGATGTTGAGTATGCCTTTATCGCCCTGATGGACGCAGCCTCTCCCGAAGTCGAGTGGTTTATCGGTGATGACAATGCTCTTGGATTATCCGAAGATATAGACAAGGGAGACTTGGGCGACGGAGAGAAAGTCTGGGCCGATCCGAAAGTGGCTAACTACATTGTCTACTTCAGCACTCTGACCGGGAGCATAGAGAGTGTGGATCCCTGCCAGAACCTGGCGGGTATAGGAAAGCTGTACGGAAGGTATGTCAAGTCCATCGGAGGTTCAACCACGGGTGGGTCAACGGCTTTAGACACGATCGATGGCCCTCAAGATTACCTAAACCTGCTGTCCAAGTCGAGGTCGGCGGTGACGTTGGGTGGAACCGAAAGAACCGTCGGCAGCGTTCGCAAGAAAGAAGTCTATATCCAAGAGTACGACTCGACCATCCAGAAGTTGGAGCAGCCCGTGGGTGCCAACCTAGCGGTCAAATCCTGGAGAGAAATCTACAGGATTATCAAGAAGTTCATCCCGTAAGGATTGATTCTCGAGATACTCTCTAGAACACTTCCTGGAGTGTCTGAGATCCCTGCCTCCCTAACTTAGGATTGAATACACGCTCCGCGTTGGACTCTGCGAGGGGTGTAGTTTATTCGGGATTATGCCTGATAGAGAGAGAGATAGGCGGTAATGATTCTTTCTCCCCAGATTAGCGAAATAAAGGCCGCCGTGGCCAAGAAAGTCCCGAAGGGAAGGGCAAACTGGAAAGTCTTCTTTTTATATAAAATAAAGAAGACACCGACTAAGGCCCCTAAGAACGAGGCCAGAATCAAGGTCAACAGAGTCTGCCGCCAGCCAAGATAAGCCCCTATCATCAACATCATCGTCACATCGCCCAGGCCTAAGCCTTCCTTCTTGCGCAGAAGATAGTAGGCTCCGTAGATTAAAAGCAGTATTCCGGCCCCGACGACACCCCCCACCAGGGACTGGACGAGGCTGAGGTCGGGTCGGAAGGCCGCATAAACGAGAGCCAGACCTGCTCCGGGGAGGGTGATTTCATCCGGGAGGATCTGGTGGTCATAATCGATAAACCCCAGGGCGATCAAGGCACTGACAAAAAGGGCAGAAGCAAAAAAGTGAAAACTCAAGGACAAGTAATAGTACAGGAGGAGCAAGCAGAACGGGGTGAGGAGTTCGACCAGAGGATATGAGAGAGAAATCTTCGCCCGGCAGTGGCGGCACTTACCTCCAAGCACAAGATAAGAAAAAAGCGGGATATTATCGTAGATTTTGATCCTTGTCTGACACGCGGGGCATGAGGAGGGCGGTCGGAGGAGGCTTATCCTGTGGGGCAGGCGGTAGATGACGACGTTGAGAAAACTGCCCCAAGCCAGGCCACAAACGGCGATCAGGATTATCTTTTCCATGGGATCGTCGGCACCCTAACTTTTCCTGTTTGGGGATCGTAGAGATAGTCCTTCCCGTCCAGGTCCTGGGGAAGGGAGGGCAAAAATCCGGACCTCACGAGCTGGGATAAATCCGCAGGATTTCGACCGTGGGTGCTTTTGTATTCCTCGACTGCCTTCCTGAGAGCCTTGAGATCGACAGCGGCTTTAACTCGGTAGAGGTGATTAGAGGCGATCTTCTGAATCCTCTCGTCCTCGGCGTTCTCGTAAACGTCCTTCCACGTCGCCCAGGCCGTCTCGTAATCCGCCAGTATGTACGCCGCGTTGGCGTACAGACGTTTGGCGATGGCCGGAGACCCTTGGATATCCATCGTTTTTTGGTAGTATTCCTGAGCTCGCTGGTAGTCTTTGGCCATCATCTGGGCATAATGGGCTGCTTGGAAAGGAAAAATCCATTGGTCGGGATTTTTCTCCAGGCCTCTGTCCAAGATTTTATAGGCGGTCTCGAAATCTCCAGCCTCGTAGATGGCAACGAGCGCTCCGATTTGGTAAGGATCGAGGTACCGATGATCCAACTCGGCTATGACCGAGAAGACATGGTCAAGATACTCGTATCTCTCGGGATCCTCTTGCTCGCTGTAGTACTGGATCGCCCAGAGATAGATCAGGTCAGCCGCGAGCGAAGAGTAGCCGAAGGTGGCGTACTTCAGGGCTTTTCCCGTGGGGATGT
>JABAOC010018381.1_pt6 | contig 11381 bp, 14 predicted proteins | sample 7062161 | NCBI WGS metagenome assembly JABAOC01 (sample SAMN14538625, study PRJNA623070) | marine sediment metagenome | biome: marine biome [ENVO:00000428]; feature: marine pelagic biome [ENVO:01000023]; material: deep marine sediment [ENVO:00002113] | place: India: Gulf of Khambhat ... | reverse complement strand
TTGTTGCAACTGGTGTTCCTATGCCGGAGCGGACCTGGCAGGGGTATCCAGGATGCAATATCCTCCCAATATCAGAATAATAAGAGTGATGTGTTCCGGGATGGTCCATCCCAATCTTGTCATTGATGCCTTAACTAAAGGAGCGGATGGTGTGATTATCTGCGGCTGTCATCCCGGGGACTGTCACTATAAAGAGGGAAATCTGAAAACAGAGAAGAGAGCTGAGGCCATCACTCTCATGATGGAGGATTTTGGCCTGGAAGAGGAAAGATTCCGACTGGAATGGGTCTCGGCATCAGAAGGCCCGAAATTTGCAAAAGTGGCGAAAGAATTTACGGAACAGATCAAGAAGCTAGGACCGAGTCCTTACAGAGCATAAGAGATACCAAAAAATAAAAAAGAAAGTGTCCCTCTGTGGACCGTGACGAGGAGAAAAAGATGCCTGATGCTTCAAAAATCATAAATGGAAAAAAATTCATGTGGGATAATGTTGTTTATGAGTCTAAAAAAGAAGCCCAGGACACGATGGAAAAATACAAAAAAGATAATTTTGAAGTTGAATTAATAGAAGAAGACAAACAATTTCTTCTCTATACGAGGAGAGTCGTCACAGAGATCGTTCTGGAAGGCGAACCCCCACCAGCCTAATTATAGGAACGTTCCCCAGGGGGACACCTTATAATTTTACATCTTTCATTTTATACTCATCATAAGGTGTCCCCTTGGGGAACGTCCCTATTTTTCTATATTTTTTAATTCCTCCCGAATCAATCTTATCCCATCGAGAGAATTAATCGGTCTGTCCTTGAGCCGAGCTTTCACTTCTTTTGTATCCAAACTGTACTCGTGGCTGTTCTTTTTATGCACATAGACAAAATCGACTTCAGGATTTCCTATCACAAGAGTGATGATCGTTTGTCCCATATCGCCCAAAGGCTTCCGGTCGATATGGCTGTACTGGAAATCGGCTTTGATCTTGGTCCCTTTTCCCTTTTTAGAACTTATGGAGAGGTGCCCACTCGCTGCTTTGGCGGCTTCTGCTAAAAGAGGAAGTCCAAAACCAAAGCGGCGAATTGTTTTTGAGGTATAAAAGGGATCAAGTGCCTTTTTCACAGTCTCCTCGTCCATGCCTTCACCGTTGTCGATGACTTCAACAGACAGCAAATCTTTCTTTGTATCCTCTATTATTCTTATCTCAATCCTATCCGCTCTGGCTGCGATAGAATTTTCCACGATGTCTAAAATGTGTAAAGAAAGATCTTGCATCGTGAACTTGCTTTAATTCTTCATACAATATGCCGACACTTTATACTATGAATAATTAATCCGAATTAATTTTCTTCCATCTTGATTTTTCAAAGCCATTTTAATCTCAGTGAGAGTGACATCTTCGAGCAGGAAAGATGTAAAACCTTTGCCTATGTCATCAGTGTAGTGAGCATCAGATGAGCAGGTCAGCGGATAATTATACGCATACCTTTTCTTGGCTTCCTCAAAGCTGATATTGGGAGAAATTTCTAAAGCATCCAATGCCAGATTATCCGGAATGAATCCCAGTTGGCCGATGATACTGAAGGACTCTCGATCAATATGTGAGGCGATGGCGATCCCGCTGAAGGAATGAATCAGCTGAATCACCTCTTCAAGAGGGATAGTCGTGGCTCCGATCAATAACTTGTCGCTTAATCCCAGCACTTCCTCTTTTTCACTGACGATAACCTGCATTCCAAAGGCTTTTTCATCGTTTTTTCCAGGCAAATTCTTGTAGACAAAATTCTGGAGTTTGAGAGCGTTTTCTATTTCGTCAAACAGGGCCAAGACATGGACTTCTTCCTGAGAAGTCACTTCCATACCAGGAAAAACATGAATATTCATCCTCTTGGCTGCATTCATCACGGCCAGAGCATTTTCTGATGAATTGTGGTCACAGATACCAATGACGTCTAATTCTTTTTCCTTGGCTGATGTGAGGATGCCCTTGGGAGACATATCCAGCTCCGTGCAGGGAGAAAGGCAGGTGTGAATATGCAAATCCGCTTTAAAAGGTCTGAGCATGAATAAATCGAATCTATCTACTGCGATATTAATTCAAAGAGCTTCCCCGAAATTTCAAAAGCCATTTCTTCGCTGCCAAGGAGAGGGACATTTTCTTCCTTGGCTTTTTTCACCGTTTCCTCATCAGGCGCACGGTTATTGACGATGACTATCCCGGCCAAGTCTTTCAATTTGGCCACGGCGACAATATTTTGATGGGTTTGAAGAGTGATCCAGAGGTTGCCTTCCTGACTATTGGCAATCACATCGCTGAGCAGGTCGCTTGTGTATCCTCCTGATACTTCATTATCTAATTTATCTTCGGCGGCTATTACCTTTAGATTTAATTTTTCAGCGATCTCCTTTAATTTCATTTTATACCCTCTCCTTTTTCCTTATTTTTTTGCACGACTCTTGGAGTGACTCTTCGATTCAGGTTCTTCAAGCCCTTCTGAAAATTCCTGAGAGTGTTTTTCAGGTCTTCGGGAAAGATCGAAAACACAGTCAGTGAGTTTGGCTTCACCTCTAACGACATCTTCAGCAAATGCTATGCAAGTGGGAGCACCGCATGCTCCGCAGTCGATCCTGGGCAGGGATTCGAAGATCTCCTCTTTTTCTCTTTTTTTCCTTATCGCTTTGGCTAAATCCTTGTCCAGAGGCGTCAGGGGACGAGGCTCAAATTTTCCTTTGATGAAAAAGTATTTCTGTTTGTAAAGCTTCCTGACCTCACGGATATCCGGACAGGCTTTTATCTGTTCGTACTCTAAAGTTTCAATCAATTTAAGTATTTTATTGTAAGAGATGTACACATTTTCTACGGTCAGAGAGCCACCCACACATCCCTGACGGCAGGAATACGCCTCGATAAAGTCAATATTTCTCAGGTTTCCCCGTTCAATATCATCAAAGACTTTCAAGATGTCAGCAATCCCCGAAACCGCCAGGGAATTTTTTAGCCTCAGAGTCCGGCAGATCCCACCATCCATTGCCCATCCTGCCCCAAGAATGCAGATGTTCTCCAGCGCTTTCCTGTAACTGCTTTTTCCGGTGCGCTCCATAGCGGAAAGGAGAGGCCCATAAATATCTGAGATTGATATGGCTCCGTCCAAATAAGATTCCCCTTTTTCTGCGGGCTGTTTTATGGAGATCATCTTTACAGGGCAGGGAGTGAGATAAAAGGCGCCGACATCTTTTTCTTTGAGATTGAATTGTCTTGATTTGTTCTTTTTGATCTCTCGAGCTGCCAATTCTCTCGGAGGTTCTATTGGGATGATCTGGTCAATGAGCTCAGGATATTTAACCTGGACTAAACGCACAACAGCTGGACAAACATTGGAGATAAGCGGTTTGGGGCCGTTATACTCACGAAGATATTCCTGAATGGCGAAGCTGACTTCCCCGCAGGTCAAAGCCAGGTCAAAAGCATCATCGAACCCCAGATTCTTTATCCCGGAGAGGATTTTCTCCGGTAAAATCTCTCTTCCGAACTGTGCGTACAGAGCGGGTGAGGGGATGGCGACTGTATGACGAAATCGAGAGAGTTCTCCGAAGGGATCCGTCAAAGGGACGATAGCATGATGAGGACATACTGTTATGCATTCACCACAATCGATGCATTTTTCCTCGATAATCCTGGCCTTCCCCCCTCTCACCCGAATGGCTTGAGTGGGACAGACGCGCATGCATTTCATCCGGCCGTCACACCTATCCGGGTTGATCTGGATGGAATGAAAGTATTTGCTCAATTTTTTTCTTTTTTATTCAAACAGAAAATGATGTCTAATGTCGTTCCTTTATTTGGAGTAGAGGAGATTTCAAATTTATCAGCATTTTTCTTAATGTTGGGAAGCCCCATGCCCGCGCCAAATCCCATCTCCCGCATTTCGTCAGTCGCCGTGGAAAAACCTTCCTTCATGGCCATTTCAATATTTTCAATCCCAGCACCTTCATCTTCAAGTTTGAGACGCAGTTTCTCAGGAGTAATGCTCAGAATGAGGACACCTCTTTGAGCATACATCACAACATTCATTTCTGCTTCATAAGAAGCGATGGAGGCGCGGATGATGATCGAAGGAGCTATGCCGATTTCTTTGAGAATTTCTTTGATACTCGTCGATATCCTGCCTGCGTTGCTGAAATCTCCACCATTGATCTCAAACTTTTGAGAAAATTCGATATCGCTGCTCATCGTTATTTTTTATACGCCAGGCCACTCACTCCTGGAACACCATGACTGAAGAGAAGGCCGCAGGCTGTGTACATCATAAACTTGGTCGAGAGAAGAGGAATTCCATTTTCTCTGGCTAACTCGATCCCCATTTTGTCCGGTTTCTTGCCCCGAACATAGACAATGGCTTTGGCATCGATTATATTTGCCGTTCTGACAGATTGAGCATTGGATAAACCAGTGAGAAGGAGAATCCCTGGCTTGCCAAAGGCCAAGACATCACTCATGAGATCAGATCCTCCTGCAAATGTGATTTCATCATTCAGACTCTCCTCTCCGATGATGACCTCGGCCTGAAGGAGTTCTTTAATTTCTTTTAAAGTCATTTTTTGTTCTCTCTATGGTTCGATTGAAATGCAGGCATGCCCCCGGCTATTTGAACACTGCCCAGTCTCAATTTCCCCTTTCTCATTATTTCTCCAAAGCCTCCTTTTGAGAAACATTATGGTAACTATTCGAGTGTCCATAAGTCAATAGTCACTAGGAGTCGCATCTTAACATTTTACATTTGGCAAGTATTCTAAGGTCATCATCACGATCTCATCTAATATTTAAGGTCTATAGTGTTTCACTTGGATTGAATCCAAACTAGCTTTTCTCCGGACAAAGGCCAATTGTTCTTTTTCCCCTCCTTAACGGGTTCTAGTGAAATGTCAAATGTTAAGATGCGACCCCTAGAAAATTAAGATGCGACCCCTAGAAAAATTCTTCCACAATCTTTTTAGCCATTAAAGGAACGGCTTTCTTAACCGGTTCAGATAATCCGGATTGCATAGTCTCTGGTATCGCTTCAGTCTGGCAAGCCATGACCCTCACTGTGACCGAACAGTAATCCTGCAATTCTTTGAGAAGGTTCGAGGAGGGGACTTGATGAATCGAAAAATCATCGATTTTTTCTTCCGGAATTTCTTCAAGGGAAATTTCAAAAATCTCACCCGGTTGTCTCCCTTTGTCCACAGCATCAATGATGACGATAACCTCTGGCCGGGCCTCACTGAGGGTCAGAGTAAACAAAATTTTTCTTATTCCCGTACCGACATCCATTAAGTATACGTCATCTGGAACATGGTGATGCTTTATCAGGTATTCAACGACCGCGGGCCCGAACCCATCATCACCGAAAAGCTTATTCCCACATCCAGCGATCAGGATCTTTTTCCGACAGTAGACAGGCAGTTTTTCCATATTCTCGAGAAAGAGTATGGTATAAGACATGAAATACTCCTGTCAAGAATTCAACTCGCGCAGTTGACACAGTAATTTATTTATCTTATAGTTTTTATAAATATTAGTTATATAATACAGTAAATATAAATTCTACGGGAGCTAGCACAAATTTTTTACGCCGCAAGATACAATCACAGGCAGGACGACATTCTCTTGAATGAGGATAAAAAACCATCGTTTAAGGTCACAGAAAAATATTTTTAAAGATGAACAAGAAAGTAATGAATAATCTGTCTCCAAATCATTTTTCTTGTCACTATTCCCTCAAATCACTTTCGTTACTAGGCTCTTCAAAAAGGAGGTCAATTGAATGAAAACAAATAATCCAAAGGCGAAAATCTTAGTCATTGACGACGATCCTGATTTCTCAAAGGTCGTGTCCATGATGTTGGAATCAGGATCCTATGGAGTAATAACGGCTAAGAATCCTCAAGAGGGAAAGGAGAAGCTGTTTGCGGAGAAACCGGACCTTATTCTCTTGGATATCATGATGGACAGTCTTTTCGACGGCTATTCTCTATGCAATGACATAAAAACTTCAGAGGAATATGAGGAATTCAAGGAAACTCCCGTTATTTTTTGTTCAGCTGTCAAGGAAAAGACAGGCTCCCGGTTTAATTTTGGAACCGATGAGCAAGGTCTAGTCGGACCGGATGACTACATTGACAAACCTGTCCGCGCTGACGATTTGTTTGCGCGGATAGAAAAACTGCTAAAAAAATGATCGAATATGCATCAAATCCTTAACGTTATGAATCGAAGCTTTGAACCATGAATTCAAAACACACGTCTCCTAGACGATTTCTCTTCTATTCTCCTTCATTATCTTTCATACACGCATCACACCTGAGCGGCAAAATCTATAAAATTTGATTTTTACTACAGTATCATGTTTAGCAGAAGCTTGGCCGTTAAATTAATCTTTTTTATTGCCGCAATTCTCATTTTAACCATAGGAATCTTTGCCTACATAAACATAAACATCCAAAAAAAATATCTTATTGGAGAGATGCAGCAAAATGCGCTTCGACTCGGCCAGACCATTGAAAGAAGCCTTAAAAATGACATGTTGTCGGCCCGGAGTGATTATGTCCAGAGAACTCTGGAGAACATTGGAGAACAAGAGGGTATTGAGCACATCAGGATATTCGATAAAAAAGGAAGGATTATAGCCGCTGATTCCACGGATAAGATTGGAACGTTGATCGATAGGCAGGCGGAGGCATGCACCACCTGTCACAGCAATAAAGAACCTTTGAAAAGGCTCTCCTCCTCAGATAGGACCAGGACTTTCAAGATGGAAAATGGAGATAGAGTGCTAGGCATAGTCAATCCCATCTATAACGAGCCGCAGTGTGCCAATAGTGCGTGTCACTTTCATCCCGAGGGCCAAAATGTCCTGGGAGTCATGGACATTTTAATCTCTTTGGATCGCTTTGACGAACAGATAGGGACGAGCCGAAAGCAAATCTTGATATACTTTTTTTTCACATTCCTGCTCATCTCGGCAAGCATAAGCCTTTTTATCGTTCTGTTTGTTAATACTCCGATTCACAAACTGATCGAGGGAACCCGAAGAATAGCCAGTGGAGACCTTAATTACCGGATCGGAAGCTACCACTCAGACGAGATCGGTGAACTTGGCAAATCCTTTGATTTCATGACTGTAGAATTGAAGAAGTCCCGAGAGGAAATTGAGAAATGGAATGTGAAGCTAAAGAATGAAGTCAAAAAGGCCACTGAAAAGCTGAGAAAGACAAATCAAGATTTAAATGGAGCAAATAAGAAGCTTCAAGAACTCGACGACATGAAATCAGATTTCATGAGGAGGATGGAACACGGATCACGTTCCCATCTTGCCGTTATCCAGAGCTCCCTGAGCCTAGTTGTCAAGGAATATTTCTCTGGACTCAACGAGCAACAAAAAGATCTGGTCACAACTGCCAAACGAAGATGCTCGGCGATGCTAGAGCTGCTTGATGACATCTTATTGCTTTCTTATCGCAAATCCAGCGAAGCCGTTTATCGTATAGAGCCTGTGCAGGTAATAGAAATTGTGCACGAGGCTCTTGAGGATACACAAGTTCAAACTCAAAATAAGAGTATCAAGATAGATATTCAGATTCCTTCAGATTTTCCCCTAGTGATGGCTGACCCAGAAGCCCTTAAAGAAGTACTCTCTAATTTGTTAAGCAATGCTGTCAAATACACTGAAGAGAATGGCAAGGTGACTGTGTCCGCGAAGGCAAAAAGAGGATTTATCGAAATTGAAGTGCGGGATGCAGGGATCGGTATTGCCCCCGAAGATTTGCCAGAGATCTTTAATGAATTCTATCGAGCCCCAAATGCGAAATCACATAAAATAGAAGGGACAGGGCTTGGACTAGCAATCGTAAAGGAGATTGTTGAAGCCCTTCATGGCAGCCTTAAGGTTCAAAGTGAGCTGGGAAAAGGAAGCACGTTCACCGTCATCCTCCCAAAAGCATAAGGGGTCGCGTCTTAACATTTAACATTTGCTTGTGTAGAACTAAATCAGGGGGACATCTCTTAACATCTGATGTTTATCAGCCTCTTTAATATTCCTTTTCTAGTGAAAATCAAAGAAAAGGAATATCAATAACCAGGATTTTAAGAAATACTAAATGTTAAGACATGGTCCCTGGCAGATAGTTGTTATTGGGAAATGTCAAATATTAAGACGCGACCCCACAGTTTTAGTTGTCGCTTCGGGCCGACTCATCCATCATGGGGGTCCGGCTGTATTTCTTTGTCTTGACCTTTTTCAGGCGCGCGGCCTTAACAGCCAACTGACGGTCTATTTCATCCTGTATGGTTTGGTCAAAATCGCATTTCTCGCAGATAAAAAGCCTATCACAGGATCGAACAGAGATTTCTCCGCTCATAGTGTACCTGCACTGTTTTCTTCCGATCAAAGAGTTCAATTTGTCGAGGAAGGGCTGAATCCTTTCGTCGTTCCTGAATCTCTCTTTTTGCATCATCGAGGCATGAAACTTACATGACTTCAGACATTGATAACCAATGGTGCACATGCGCTTCGGGATTATGCCGGCTTGCATCCAGATGCAGGGAGTGACAATTTCTTCTTCAACGACAGGCTCTTCAACAACAGGCTCTTCCACAGGCGGAGTGGGGACGACTTCAACTTCATAGGACCTGCTAATCAAAGTTTCAAGATAGGCCAGCTCAAAAGGTTTGGGGAGATAGTCAGTCGCACCTTCACGCCTAGCCTTTTCTTCAGTATCAATCGAGGGATAGGCTGTGATGATTATGACTTTCGCTTTTGGATTTTTCTCTCTGACTTCCTTCAGAACCGAAAGTCCATCTCGGCCAGGTAATTTAAGATCGATAATTATGACGTTGTAATCCTCTAAATTAACCTTTTCCAATGATTGTTTGCCATCATCGGCCGCATCCACCTCATGACCCACGTCTGAGAAGTAGTCGACCAATGCCTCTCTCATGATCTTTTCATCTTCGACGACCAACATTGTTTCTTTTTTCATTGATAACCTCCAATCTTTGTTTTTATTCCTTATCTTCCAGCAGGGCAGATCAGGCAGCGCCGACTGTCCCGTTGGAATCTGTCATCACATCTAACAATGTGCAAGGAGTGTGCCAGAATGAGTTTCGCGAAAAGAACGGCCCTAAAATTTCTCTAAAACTTTGAAAATAAAATGTTTACGATAAATAGAAGAATCACTGGGAGGCGGGGAAAAAAGAATGTAGTGTCAATAATTTGGACACTATGCGTCTAAATTATTGACAACATAGTTGTATTTCTTAAGCTTGTTATAAAGAGTCATCCGGCGAATGCCGAGTATCTTTGCTGCCTGTGAAATGTTACCCTTTGTCTCTTCGAGTACACGGATAATATGATTTCTCTCCACCGCTTCGATAGTTTTTCCCTCCACAGGAGTCGGATGAATAATGTCGTGGGGAAGTTCATCCAGAGTGATGGAATTTTTTTTAGAAAGAATCACACCCCGCTCGATCATGTTTTCCAGCTCTCTCACGTTACCGGGCCATGAGTAATTCAGCATGAACTTCACGACTTCAGGAGAAAACTTTTTAATGTTCTTATCGTTCTCTTCAGCATACTTTTTTAAGAAATGCTCAGCCAAAGGAAGGATATCTTCCTTTCTGTCCTTAAGCGGGGGGAGTTCAATTTTGACCACATTTAATCGGTAGTACAAGTCTTCCCTGAAATTCCCCTGTTTGACCATGTCTCTGAGATCCTTGTTCGTCGCCGAAATGAAGCGGACATCCACTTTAATCTCTTCATTGCCACCGACTCTGGTGATCTTTTTCTCTTCCAGCGCCCTGAGGAGATGGACCTGAGTGTTGGCGTTTATTTCTCCTATTTCATCTAGAAAAAGAGTGCCTTTGTCTCCAGCCTCAAACTTTCCTTTTTTCCTTTCCACCGCCCCTGTAAAGGAACCTTTCTCATGGCCGAAAAGCTCACTCTCCAGAAGACTTTCTGGAAGGGCGGCACAGCTTGTGGCAATGAAGGGTTTGTTCCGCCGCTGACTTTGATGATGAATAGCCCGGGCAATGACTTCCTTGCCTGTACCGGTTTCTCCAATAATGAGCACGGTGGCCGTCGTCGGGGCTATGGTTTTAATCAATTCAAATATCTTGAGCATCTTCGGGCTTTTGGCGATAATCCCCTCGAAGCGGAACCTGTCCTCAACCTTCCGCCGCAAAGAGATGTTTTCCTCGATGAGGTCATGATGGTCCACCAAGTTTTTTATGAGAAGCTCAACTTTTTCCGGACAGAATGGCTTTTCGACATAATCATAAGCGCCTTCTCTTATGGCGGCTATGGCTGTTTGAATTGTGCCGTGAGCCGTTATGATGACAGTTGAGATCGTCGGGACTATCTCTTTAGCCTTTTTCATGAGCTCGATACCGTTTATACCCGGCATGATCAAGTCGGCCAGCATGATCTTAATTTTCTTTTGCTTGATAATCCCAAGGGCCTCTTCCCCGGATTCCGCAGTGACCACTTTATAACCCACACTGTCCAGCCAGTCGTGGAGTGATTCTCTGACGATACTTTCATCGTCCACAACGAGAATTTCAGACTTTTTCCTCATCCATGACCTCTAGATAGATTGAAAACGTTGTGCCGACACCGACCTCACTGTCGACTTCTATCTTTCCTTTGTGCTGCTCGATAATTCCATGAACAACCGGCAGCCCCAGTCCCACACCTTTGCCTTTCTCTTTAGTCGTGAAGAAAGGCGTGAAAAGTTTGCTTTGATTCTCTTTGGAGATTCCTTCTCCTGAATCCTTGATATCAATGCGAACAGTCTTTTGCAGCGCTTTATTGATTTCAATTCCATCCGCCACCGATGTTGTGATAGTTAACTGGCCTCCGTCAGGCATGGCCTGGATCGCATTCATGATGATGTTTATCAACACTTGCTGGATTTTGTCAAAGTCCGCACGGACAAGAGGAAGCTGACCATCTAACTTCTTCTCAAGCTTTATATTTTCAAGGCTAATCTGATGCCCGACTAACTGCAAAGCGGCTTCTACGACTTTATTGATATCCACCGGTCTTATGTTCGGTTCGGACTGGCGTGCAAAATCGAGTAGATTTCTGATTATACGGGTCGTCCTCTCGAGTTCCTTTTCCATCTTCATAAGCTGCTCTTCCGATTTTTCTGTCTGGAGCTGTTTTTCTTTATACTTCTTGAGAAGAAGTTTCACATAAACCATAATGCCCGCTAAGGGGTTATTCACTTCGTGGACGACACTGGCTGCGAGCTGTCCTAATGAGGCCAGCTTCTCTGACCTGATCAATTCTTCCTCTGTTTGCTTCCGCACGGTGATGTCCGCTCCTGAACTCAAGGTGCCGATGATATGC
>JABAOC010016555.1_pt1 | contig 11382 bp, 13 predicted proteins | sample 7062161 | NCBI WGS metagenome assembly JABAOC01 (sample SAMN14538625, study PRJNA623070) | marine sediment metagenome | biome: marine biome [ENVO:00000428]; feature: marine pelagic biome [ENVO:01000023]; material: deep marine sediment [ENVO:00002113] | place: India: Gulf of Khambhat ... | reverse complement strand
GACCGATAGCGACTACAACGTCCTGGCCCATGCTCCCATTGCCTTTTACAAGGCGAAGGAAAAGAAAAAGTAACCGGGCTCAGTGAAGGCGTTTAAAGGGGCCAAAGAAACATACGGAAGACTCATCTCAAAACTTAATTACCCTTTCCAAGGGAGGAGATGAGGTAGACGCATACTGCGAATGTCATTGAAATCCGGTTTGGCTTCTGAAACACTTCGTTGAGACCACCGCAAATGGGCAGTATCAAGGGAGCCTTGGGAACGCGTGACAAACGAGCTGAATCTCTTCCTCCAGAGCTTCTAGGCCTGAAGGCCGAAGTGATTATCTGGTTTGGGGGTTCTTCTCCATTGCTCTGGCAGGAATGAGGGGAGAGGCAGATGGGTTCATAATTTCTGTAACCAGCCTTGGGGATTCCCTGAAACAGCCTGGGGCTTTGCTCTCTTGCCTTCTACAAGTATTGTATGACTCCAGGGGTTCTGGCCGTTCCCGAGAAAATTCTCCTCCGCACGGCCTATGTTTCGCGGGGAGAGGCCCACGGGTATGGGGGCCACACAGTAACGATCCCTGAAAGCGAGGCACACAAAATCACGATCGTATTGATGGACGGGCAATGTCAAATCTATCTCAGGCTGGTCTGAACATGGCCAATATTAGAGGAGAGAGAATGATGTTAGATCTTAGAAGTTTCTTAGACAGGGCTAGAGAAGATGGAGACCTGCTGGAGTTGAGGGGGGTAGATTGGGACGTTGAACTGGGAACTCTTTCCGAACTGCTTGCCGAAAAAGGGGGGCCAACCCTTCTCTTCGACAAGTTCAAGGGGTATCCCGAAGGATACAGAGTGGCAACGAACCTATACACAACGGTAAGGCGCTTTTCCATTGCTATTGGCATGCCACCGGACACGGACAAGATGGAGATCATCAAGCGGTGGCGTGCTCCGGACTTCAAGCCGATCAAGCCGGTCGAGGTCAAAACAGGTCCCGTCATGGAGAACGTTCATGTCGGTGATGATGTTGATCTTTATCAATTCCCAGTACCCCGATATCATGAGCGTGATGGGGGTAGGTACATTGGAACAGGCGTAGTTGTCATCACAAAGGACCCGGACGCGGGATATGTAAATGCTGGGGTGCAAAGGGTAATGGTACATGATGAAAAAACGGTTGGGCTGTATATTTCCCCGGGCAAACATAATGCCATAATCCGAAAAAGATACTGGTCCAAGGGGAAGAGTTGTCCTGTAGTGATGGATTTTGGCCCGCCCCCGATTTTGTGGCTCAGCGCGGCATCGCATGTATCCTGGGGCGTTTCTGAATTTGACTGGGCGGGTTACTTAGCGAACGAACCTCAAAAGGTTATCCCGGGAGAAATCACGGGCCTCCCTATTCCCGCTCATAGTGAAATTGCGATAGAAGGCGAGTATCTCCCACCAGAGGTTGAAACGAGAATGGAAGGTCCCTTTGGGGAGTGGACGGGATACTATGGAGGCGCCGAAAGAGATGAGCCTGTTGTGCGCGTGAAGGCAGTCTATCACAGAAATAAGCCCATCTTAGCGGGCGCACCTCCAATAAAACCACCTCACTATGCCTTTGCGGTACCAGTGCGGACAACTCCTCTGCTGTGGAATGCGCTCGAAAATGCCGGTGTTGGTGGTATCAAAGGGGTTTGGAACCACGAAGCTGGCGGGGGACGGATGATAGTCATTATTTCCCTAGAACAGAGTCATGGTGGCCATGCCATGCAAGCAGGACTTGCCGCCATTGGAAGCCACGCGGGTGGATACATGTCCAAGCTGGTTATCGTGGTTGACGAGGACATAGACCCAACCGACCTCAACGAAGTTCTCTGGGCTGTGGTCACCCGGGCCAATTTCGAGGAGTCAGTGAGTATAATTAAAGGGTGCTGGGGAACTAGGCTTGATCCCGCTTTGCCGCCTGAAAAGAGGGAAAGAGGTGATTTGACACATAGCGCCATGATCATAAATGCCTGCCGTCCCTTTTACTGGAAAGACCGCTTTCCACCGGTCAATGAGGCCAGTGCAGAACTGCGGGCGAAGGTGATTAAGAAGTGGCGGGATAAAATAGAGCTCCTACGAGGATAGGAGGAGGTAGACCATCTTGCATATCGCGAGAAGGGAGGAAACATGACATTAGTACTCAACGACAATGATGTTGCCCAGGTTCTGAACATGAGGGATTGCATCGCTGCTCTTGAAGATGCTTTCCGCGAACTGGGACTCGGCGGTGCAGTGAATGCAGCTCGCCGCGATAGCTTCATGGTCAGCTCACGACCCGATGCGTATTATTCGTTTAAGACGATAGAAGGGGGGCTGGAGAGTCTGGGAGTGGTGGCACAGCGCATCAACTCCGATCTGGTCACCCACCCCGTAATTGGAGGTGTTGCGCGCAGGGTAAAGGTCCCTGCTGCTCCAGGCAACCGCTATGTGGGGCTTGTCTTCCTTTACAGCTCAGAAACCCTGGAATTGCTGGCCATCATTACCGATGGGCATCTCCAGAGGATGCGTGTGGCTGGTGTCACCGGCGTCGGCGCGAAGTATCTGGCTCGAGAGGATGCCCGCACGGCAGCCGTTCTGGGCTCAGGGTGGCAGGCGGAGACCGCGGCCTGGGCACTGGCTTCTGTGAGGCGGTTATCAACGATAAAGGTCTTCAGCCCTAACCCAGAGCATCGCGAGTCATTTGCCGAGAAGTTGGCGAAAGAGTTGCACATCGAGGTAATACCGGAGAAAAGCCCTCAGCAGGCCATAAATGGAGTTGACATCGTGGCTTGCGCCACCAATTCTGCCGGGGTGGTCGCCAAGGGGGAGTGGGCCGAGGAGGGAGTGCATCTCACCTGCATTCGGTGTCATGAGCTCGATGAGGAAGCGTGGCGAAGGAGTGACCTCGTCGTGTTCTCTGGCCCTGGGGGCTCGGGAGGCTATTCCACCTGTGCTACACAAGGATTCGAAGCTTCCCACCGTGCGGCGGAAAGGGAGGGAGAAAGGACCGAGCTGGAGGATGAGAGGTTCGAGCGATATAGGGAAAAGGTAAACTTCCTCTGCGATTTGCTGACAGATAGGGCCCCTCGGAGAACGACTTCCTCCCAAATCACCCTCATGAACAAGGACTGGGGCTTGGGAATAGAGTTTGCGTCGGTGGCGAAGTTGATCTACGACCGGGCTCGTGATGCCGGCATCGGGAACGAAATACCAACGGAGTGGTTTTCACAGACCTCGCATCCCTAGGAGGTGCTGCAGGGGAACCAAATCTGTACTTGGATTTTGCTTGGCTACAGAAAGTTAGACCCACTCCCGATTACAAGGAAAGAGACCCAAATCGGCTCCGAGTGGTCTGAGCAATGATATCCGAGGGGAACTCGGAATGATTGAAGCAATGGTGAGCGGACTGCAGCAAGCCCTGAGTTGGCAGGTTCTCGGTTTGATTCTCTTTGCCACATTCCTGGGGAACTTCTTCGGGGCGGTTCCTGGGTTGGGCGGCAACCTTGGGCTTGCTCTCTTAATCCCTTTTGTCTTTGGCATGGAGCCATTTCTCGGCATTGCCTTCCTGCTGGCCATGCACTCGGTGGTGCATACCGGGGGTTCTATCCCGGGCATCTTGTTCGCCATTCCCGGAACTGGCCCAACCGTAGCCACCATCGTTGATGGTTACCCCATGACCCAACAGGGGAAGGGAGGAGAGGCGATGGGGGCCCAACTGGCAGCCTCGGGCCTGGGAGGCATAATAGGCGCAGCGGTATTGGCCGGATTGATACCTGTTCTCAGGCCAATTGCCATGACCTTTGGCTCCGCTGAAGTCTTCATGCTTATCGTATTTGGCCTCACATTCGTCGTCGTCATCAGCCGTGAGTCCATACCGAAGGGATTCACCGCTGCTTTGCTGGGCTTGTTACTCGGTACCGTTGGTCTCAACCCCCATACCGGGGTGGGCCGTTTCACCTTCGGTCAGCTGTGGCTATGGGACGGTATACACATCGTTACCATCGTCCTCGGGATATTCGCGTTTGCGGAAATGATTGATCTGGGAGCACGAGGGAGGGGCGCTCGAATTGCTGAGGGTGAGGTAACGATGCGCTGGGGCCAACTATGGGAGGGAACCAAGGCGGTCTTTCGCGAGTGGTGGCTCTCGCTGAGGACGGCGATTATCGGCACCTTCATCGGAATCATCCCCGGTCTGGGAGGCGATGCTGCAACGTGGATCTGCTACGGTCATGCCGTGCAGACCTGCAAGAATAACGAAAATTTCGGCAAGGGTGACATACGGGGGGTCATCGGCGTGGAAACCGCCAATAACTCCAAGGAGGGCGGGTCACTGCTGCCGACAATCGTTTTTGGCATACCCGGCAGTAGCGGGATGGCCATTCTCCTCGGGGCTTTTCTCATCCTCGGCATCGTTCCGGGCCCGAAAATGATCACCGACCATCTGGACTTGGTTTGGGGGATGGTGTGGGTCATGGTCATCGCCAACATCATAGGGGCGGTCACCCTCTACCCAATTAGTGGGTATATGGGCAAACTGGCATTTCTTCGGGGCAGCTTGCTCATTCCACCTATTGTGGCGCTGGCTACGGTGGGGGCCTTCCTGATCAGGGGTCACTGGCAGGATGTGGTTTTGGCCGTTAGTTTCGGGTTCTTGGGCTATGGGATGAAGAGGTGGCATTACCCCCGGGCACCGCTCATCCTTGGCTTCATTCTTGGGCCCCTGGCCGAGAACTATCTCCATAAATCCCTCGGCGTTTGGGGAATTGCGTTCCTGAAACGGCCCGTCGTGGCGGTGCTGCTCGTAATGGTATTCCTCTCGCTGGGCTACTCCGTATGGCACGCCTTACGAGAGAGACGGAACAGAAGGAGGGAGGCGACATGAAAGTGCGCTCAGGACCTCTTTTTGCCTTGGTATTGCTCCTCCTTTTTGCGGGAGCTCTCTTTATATGCAGAGAATGGTCGGTTAAGGCACGCCTATTCCCACTGCTGATTGTTGTCTCTGGCATAGGGCTTTCCGCCTGGGTGCTGCGGTCGGAGATCAGCGCCGCGCGTTCGCCGGAAAAAAGAAAAGGCATGCCGAAGGAGGATGATCAGAGAGCGGCTCTAAGGGCAGACAAGCGAAAAGCCACGCCGAAAAGCGAAGGAATGATGATACTGTGGGTGCTAGCGTTGTTGGGTATGATTTTAGTTTTTGGCTACTGGGTTGCGATAGCAGTCTTTACACCTTTTTTTATGTCGCTGTTCGGTCGTGAAACCTGGAAGGTAGTGGCAATTTACTCCGCAGGTATCTGGCTCGGTATTTATATCGTCTTTACTATTGGTATGCACGTACCGCTCTACGGGGGGATCCTGGGGCTTTCCTGGTAGAGGGTAACTCACACCAATAGAATCTATGCCGAAATTGTTCGAAAGGAGGTGATGACAAGGGAGACGGAGGAGAAAAAGAAGGAAACGGATTGAATCATTCAATTCTAACAGGAGGTATCCGTGATGAAAAAGAACATAGTGCTTTTTTCCCTGGTATTTCTATTGGTGCTACTGCCTTTGGTTACGAGCTATGCTAAACCCTTCTATGAAGGAAAGGTCATAAAGATAATCGTTGCTACTAAACCCGGCGGCGGCTACGATTGGTACGGGCGGTTCATGGCTCAATTCATGAAGAAGTATCTCCCCGGCAGTACGATAATCGTCAAGAATGTTCCGGGGGCGGGACATATTATCGGCACCAATGAGACGTACAACGCCAAGCCCGATGGCCTGACCCTTGGCACCTTCAACCGCGCCGTGGGTATGACCCAGGTAGTCGGCATGAAGGGAGTTAAGTTTGATTTCTCTAAATTTAGCTGGTTAGGCTCTCCTAACAGTGAGATCTACTCCTTCGTCGTTTCTTCTGCCAAGTACAAGAACTTGGAGGGTGTGCTGAAGGCCGATAAGAAGGTGAGGCTTGCGACGACAGGGCTTGGCAGCGTATCGTATTTGACTCCCTTGCTCTTTTATCAGATGTTGGGATCCAGCAATTATTCGGTTGGAACGGGTTACTCGGGAGCTGAGTCGGAGATGGCCGTTTTGCGAGGCGAGATGGACGGAGTGTGGGGCTCATTTTATAGCCGTAAGAAAATCATTGATAGTGGCGAAGGACGCGTCGTAGTGTTTATTGCAAAAAAGAAACCTACTGGGCATGAGGATGTGCCGCTTATTCAAGAGGTAATTACCGAGAAAAAACACAAACCGGTGGTCGATCTTCTGTACGGCTTAAATGTGGTCGGCCGTCCCTTTACAGGCCCGCCCGGGATTCCGCAGGACCGCCTCAAGATACTCCGGGAAGCTTTTAAAAGGGCCTGCAATGACCCAGAAGCTTTGAAAATAGCGAAAAAGGCCGAAAGACCGATGGACTATGTCAGCGCCGATGAAGTCTCCGCGTGGGCAAAGGGCCTTTTGCAGTTGCCTCCTGACGTGGTTAACACGGTTAAGCAGGCCTACGGGGTAAAGTAAATTGGGAGCAGTCTGACATTAGCATGACATCTCCACCTGAGAGCAGCCAAACATAGGCTCTTCAACCAAAGGTCCGCTCATGAAGGGGGCGAGAGTGTGTAATGGAGACGAGTAAGGCTGGCAGCGGGTTGGTGAAAACACGACACGGATAACTTCAGGGCTGCAGTCCTCACGCGCTCTTCTCCAAAAAGCACCTCCTTCGCGTTCCAGAGAATAACGGGCGCCTTGTTACGGCGGCAAAGAAGGGCCCTAACCGAGGGGGCGTGTGGCTCTTTTCTTGAACAATGATGATGTTAGAAGTGTTTTGACGATGAAAATTACGATCAAGGCACTGGAAGAATCGTATGTTCGGATGATAAAGGGAGAAGCAGTCTGCCGGCCGCGAATAGATTTACAGATTCCAACGGGTGACCCACAGAAGACATACCGATGGGGGACTATGGAAGGGGGATCAGCGGAAGGGTATTTCGCACTGCGAATGAAATCGGACATTCTCTATGAACGTGAATATGGCGGTACCGTTACCCTCGAGAAGTATTGCGTCAGCCCGGGGACTTTTTGCGGTCTCATCTTCTTGTTCAGGGTGGATAACGGGGAGCCTTTAGCGTTGTTCAATGACGGCGTCTTGCAGCATATGCGAGTGGGGGCCGATTCAGCACTGGGCGTGCGTTACATGGCCAATGAAAACGCCGGAGTGGTGGGGATGTTTGGCTCGGGCGGCATGGCCCGAAGCCATATTGAGGCCTTTCGCTTGGTGAAAAAGATAAAGAAAATCAAGGTGTACAGCCCCACCAGGAGAAATAGGGATGCCTTTGCCCGTGAGATGGAGGGAAAATACGGGATTGAGACCTTACCGTTGGATAACCCAGAGGACGTCTACAAAGGGGTTGACATCCTTTGCAGTTGCACGGATGCCAATGTGCCGGTTATTCTCGGCCGATATGTCGAAGAGGGGACACATATCACCTCGATCGGTGGGAGGCCTGATAAGGAGACTTTTGAAAAAATCGACAGATTCCTCCGGTTCGGAAACGCGACAGCCCCTTTTGGACAATCCGAACCGATTATGGATGAATTCTTGAGATATGTGACCCCTCAGATGGAGGGGAGAATAAAAGAAGAGCATGGACATGCCAGGGGAGTCGCAAAGGAGGTTGCCGAAGAGAAGGTCGTGTACCTCAAGGATATCCTTGAGGGGGAGACGGGGCGAAGGTCATCGAGTGATATTACCTACTCTGAACGAGGGAACCTGCAAGGGGCGCAGTTTTATGCGGTGGCCGGCACGGTCTACGAGTTAGCAAAGCAAAGGGGTGTTGGCCGGAAACTCCCTACAGAATGGTTTTTGCAGGATATCAGGGACTGAAGGGGAATAAAAAAGAGTGAGATGGCTTCGTAAAATCCTTGAAGGGGGTGTCACGTATGAGCGAAGAAGAAAAAGAGGTAAAATGGGAACGTTGGCAAAAGAAGCGGATATTTGTGAGGGAAGTTGCCGGCAAGTATGGAGAAGTCTATAGAACTCTATTGGAGCAGCCAAGGGTTTACAGCAGCAAAGAGATTCCGTTCAAAGGGGGACCAGCCAAATTTGGCAAGCACATCATCAATCCCCAGCGGGTTTTTATAACCCAGCTGATTGAGGCTCACATGGATGAAATACCGCCGGGGAGCACTGGCCAAAAGCACGGACACATGAACAGCGCCGTAATGTACATCCTCCAGGGCAAAGGGCATGATGTGCACGACGGGGAGAGAATTGACTGGAAGGCAGGCGATGCATGCATTGTGGAGAATGCATGTGTACACCAACACTTTGCAGACGGGGATGAGCCGGCACGGTACCTCATCATTAAGGCAAAACCGGTCTTTCTCTTTTCCCATCTTATGTTTCAAAGGATCATTTCGTATCCCCCGGAGCATGCGCCTACGGGATATGAGGATTATCACCCCGAAGGCTAGAGGAGGGATGAACATGCCGTACGAGGAAAGTAAGTACGCCCATGAGGGCCAAGAACGAGCGAAGTTCTACGAAGAGGCGCTCAAGGAGTCAAAGGCGTTTCGCGAAGAGTATAAGAAGCGCAACAAAGTAGTCAAGGCCGAGGAGATGCCGTGGGAAAATTCACCTGACGGGAAGATCAAGCACGTCATCAATGAAAAACTCAACGTCACGGAATGCGCCCTCGATATGTACGTACAGTTCTTGGAGCCGGCGAGCAGGTCGGGCAAGCATCGGCACATATCCGAAGAAATATTCTTCGTGCTTGAGGGGCAGGGCTACGATCTGCATTGGGACGTGGATTTTGAACTCGGCGAAGAGTACAAATGGGTGTGGAGCGAGGAACCGAAGAAATTCGAGTGGAAGGAAGGAGATTTCGTGTACATCCCTCCCTACTCGGCCCACCAGCACTTCAACAAGGATGCGTGGAAGCCGGCGCGTTTGCTTATCACCACGAGCCGCATACCCAAGGCTATCGGGTTCAACTGGATGGAACAGCTTGAAAATGCGCCGGGATATGAGGAATGAATGGTACCCTTTTCTTAGGCGGATAGTGCCCACGTTGTGAGGCTAGGTGCCTCACATTTCGAGATAACCCTCTTCAACGTGGTAAGGGCTTTTGTTATCTCTGCTGGGGGATTGGAGGCTGCCGAAAGCCTCCAATCCATGATCATGGAGATCGTAACGGTGCGATTTTATCGGGCTTCTTTGTAGAGGCATAAATCGCACGATATCGACAGTATTAACTACCTCTTGAAGCTTACCGCCATTTTCGGCGGGTCCGGTTCGTAGCATACAAATCCTGCGGAGAAGGCCGATGCAATGACTCTGCCCTCTATCCGCTTGTAAGATGGTACCTTTATCTGTACCACGTCGGTTGGAGCGAACGAGAGCACTTGACCGAGACAACTAGGATTTAACAACGGTAAAAGGAGGCAGACTGTATGAGTAGAACAGAGCCAAAACTACCACAACCCGAATCAGTAACGATACCTGTTGAGAATAGTGCCTTACTCGTTCTTGACATCAGCCAACGGTGTGCTGATCCCAAGGTGGCATGTCACAAGCTGGGCCCGAAGATGAAGGCCTTCTTGGATAGGGCACGAGAGGCAGGTCTTCCGATTATTTATACCATTTCAACACGCCTTAAGGGAACGCTAGAGGGAAAAGTCTATTCCGTCCTTGAGAGAAGGCCATCGGAGCCGGTCATTTTTCCCAACTCGTTTGACAAGTTCGCAGGTGGAGAATTGCAGAGCTTTCTGAGTCTTTTCGATGTGGACACGCTTGTCATCACAGGATACCGCTCCAATGTCTCTGTCCTCAATACCGCCACAAAGGCGACCAGGGAACTCAAGTACAAAGTCGTAATTCCCATTGACGGGCTGGCGGCGGAAACTGAGTACGAACAGAAATACACCCTCTTTCAGTTTACCGTCTTGCCCACTCAAGCAGCCGAACTTTTCACCTTCACCACGCTTAATATGATTAGTTTCCGATAGGCAACATGATAAGCTGGGATCCAGTGCCTCATCCGAGCTCTAAAGAAGAAGGCCTAACAAGCTTTACACAATGGTATTATGATGGTTTTCCGTCCACAAAAGATAAAAGGGGTCATTTTTGACCTCGATCAAACAATTATTGATTCTCTGGGCGCTCTTACAGAGGCCTTTAATACGGGAACAGGGAAATTCGGGTTGGAGCCAGTAAGTAGTGAAAGAATAGCCCACTTCCTAGACGAAGGCCTTAGGCTGGGTGAAATACTCCTGGAGCTTTTTCCTTCAGTTTTTGAAGAAGACGGGAAGCGGCAGGCATGTGGGGATGTGATACGTAAGGCATACTTCGAATTGGAACCGCAGAAAGTTTTGCTGAAGCCTGGGGTAAAACGAACCCTTGAAGCCCTCAAGGAAAGAGGAGTCAAAATAGGGATAGTTACGGGGAGAAAGTCTCAAGGGGAACGCAAATGGCTTGAGCTTCGCAGATTGAATATCCATCAGCTTGTAGATATCATGGTCACCGGGGCCGAAGCCCCTGCGAAGCCCGCCCCTGACGGCGTTACAAAATGTATTAACGAACTGGGCCTAACCCCAGAGGAATGCGTGTTTGTCGGGGACTCTATCGTTGATATTATGGCTGGGAAGAGAGCAGGGGTAAGGACAATAGCCGTTTGCACCGGAGTTGCCGGAAAGGAGCTCCTTGTTGAGCATGGGCCAGATTACGTTTTGGATGATCTGAACTCGCTCCTTTCGTATCTGAGTAAATTAGAGAGTACATTACAGAAAAATGAGGAGGAGTAACGTGGGAGATTATGAGACATTATTCAAATTCGCCGCTAAAGCGGGTTCCCTCGAGGGCTATCTTTACGAAAGAGAAAAAGTGGAATCCCTCCATAACTGGGTGAGTAACATAGAGAAGATGTATGGGGGCCTTCCTGAGAATGTGAAGGAGGATATCAGAGATGAATTTCGCACCGTTTTAGAAAGATCCTTGACCTACGGAGAAAAGGTTATTGAGGAAGAAATAAGAACGAAGCTCAACAATTTACTTTCGCTCCTTTGAAACTCTATGGAATCTCCTCCTTCTGGATCAATAGTATTAAGAGGAAGGGTTACTGAAGGGTTAAAGGAATCCAGTTTTTTCACTCAAATCCCTTGGGTCAGGGAGCAATTTATAACTAAGCTTGGTATTGACCCTTATCCGGGGACCCTCAATCTCGATATCATCGATGCCCAAGATTTGGAAAGACTGAAGGAAATCAAGAATCGAAAGGGCATCGAAATCATTCCTGCCCAACCGGGGTTTTGCTCGGCTCAGGCCTTTCATGTTTCAGTATGCGGGAAAATAAAGGGAGCTCTCATCATTCCCCACGTGCCTGATTATCCCGAATCCAAACTCGAGATTATTTCC
>JABAOC010028024.1_pt3 | contig 11385 bp, 7 predicted proteins | sample 7062161 | NCBI WGS metagenome assembly JABAOC01 (sample SAMN14538625, study PRJNA623070) | marine sediment metagenome | biome: marine biome [ENVO:00000428]; feature: marine pelagic biome [ENVO:01000023]; material: deep marine sediment [ENVO:00002113] | place: India: Gulf of Khambhat ... | reverse complement strand
GCGAGATGGGCCGCGATGGCCTCCATCTCATCCTTGGCCGCACTGAGCGAGTGACCCGGTTTGAGACGTCCCACGACGACGGCGGTGCTACGGCTTTCACGCAGGTGCATGTACATCCCTTCGACAAAGGGGCCCAAAGGCAGGACCAGTTCGCAGTTGCGGAAGAACTGAAACGCCGGAGGAAGAACGCCGACGATGGCGGCGGACTGCCCATCCACTTGTACGATGCGGCCCAAAACTCCCGGATCGCTGTTGAAGCGTCTCGACCATGCGCCGTGTGTCATGAGCACGGCCAGTGGAGCGCCGGTCCGGTCGTCCTCGGCGGTGAAATCGCGCCCGAGCATGGGGTGATAACCAAGCACCTTCAGAAAGTCATGGTCGACCTGCGCAGTGGGCACGCGCTCCGTGCCCGTTTCGGTCTTGAGGTTGAGCGTAGAGTCGGGACGGTAGATCGTCAGGGCCGTAAAAGACGTCTGCATGCGTTTCCAATCGACGAAGTTAGGATAGGATACCGACGTGCCCCTGTTGGACTTGATGTGGCGCTCCTGTATGTGGACGAGCTGTCCTGACTGTGGATACGGCAGAGGACGTAAAAGTGTGGTATTGAGAACCCCGAAAAAGGCTGTGTTGGCCCCGATGCCGAGCGCCAGCGTCAAGACCGCCACGACTGTAAAGCCGGGGCTCTTGATAAGTTGTCTGATGCCGTATTTGATGTCGTTGATTAGTGTTCTCATATTATGACTCCACCAGTATTCTGTATTCCTTCCTAATTATTCGTAGCGCAGCGCCGCCATCGGATTGGTTCGGGCGGCCCGCCAGGCAGGCACGCCGCTTGCCACCAGGGCCACTCCGACCAGGACCAGCGATACGCAGACAAATGTCGCTGGGTCTGTGGCCCGAATGTCATAAAGGAGACTGGATAGCACGCGTGTCAGGATCAGCGTGCCGGCCAGACCGACCGCTACTCCGATGAACGTGAGCACCAATCCTTGTTTCAGAATCGCTTTCAACACATCCCTGTTCCGGGCGCCGAGCGCCATGCGGATCCCGATCTCATGCCCCTGGTGGGCCACCGTGTACTGGAGCAAGCCATAGATACCGGCGCAGGCGATGAACAGGGCTGTGCCGGCATAGACGCCCAGGAGAACCGTGGTGAAGCGGCGCGGCCCCAGCATCGTGGCCAACCTGCGCTCCAGAGTCGACAACTGGCAGGTCTGATCCTTGTCCAGTGCCTGGACCTGGGCCCGCAGGGCGTCGGCCAGGCGCATCGGCTCGCCCTCGGTCTTGATCGCAATTTCCATGTGGTAGAAGTACCATTGTGACATAAGTTGATACAACACGCCACGAGTGGGCGCCAGTTCCGTAAAATCTTTGATGGTCGAGACGACCCCTACCACGGTGCCGCTCTGTTTCTCGCCGCGATAGATGTGCTGCCCGATAGGATCTGTGTCAGGGAAGTACTTGCGGGCCAGGGCTTCGTCAATGATGAGGTTCTGTGACTCAATAGTGGCTTCCGCTTGCACGTCCTGCTCCGTGAACGTACGGCCGCGCAGGATCCGCATCCCCATGGTCTCGAAGAAATCACGGCCCACTCGCTTTCCCGTCACTTCAAACCTCTCTTCGGGGCTGGTGGCGGGCGAGCCGACGGAAATGTGCGTGGCAGAACCCCCTCTAGCCAAGCTCACCTTCACCGGGACCAACGCCGCCGAGCGAACGCCCGGGACGGTTCGGATGTTCTGCAGAAGCTGGTCAAAGAACGCCTTCTGCTGCTGGGACTCCGGGTATTTCATCTGTGGCAGTTCGACATCCATGACCAGCACGTTCTGGGGTTGAAAGCCCAGGTCCACCCTGTACAGGGCCATCAGGGTCCGAATTAGCAGGGCCGCACCCATGAGCAGTATCAGCGCGATCCCGATCTGGGACACCACCAGGCCGTCACGCAGGCGTTGCCAGCCCCGGCCGGTCGAAGAGCGCGCCTGTCCCTCCTTCAGGACCTGCCCCAGACGAACATCCGCCGTCCTCCAGGCGGGCATCAGACCGAACAGTAGACCGGTGGTCATCGAAAGACCCAGCGTGAACGCCAGCACGGTCAGGTCCACCCGCGTCTGGCCGATGCGTGGGATGTAAACCGGGCACAGTCCCACCAATCCCCGCACGGTCCACCAGGTTACCAGCAGCCCCAGCAGTCCACCCGCGGCGCTCAGAATGACGCTCTCCGTCAGCACCTGGCGCATGACCCGGCCCCGCGCGGCCCCCAGGGCCAGGCGAACGCCGATCTCCCGGTGCCGCAGCGTGGCACGGGCCAACAGCAGGTTCGCCACGTTGCTGCAGGCAATCAGCAGCACAAACGCGGCGGACCCAAGCAGTAGCAGGAGAGTCCTGCGATGGTCGCCGAAGTAGTCGTCGAGGTACCGGTGAACCGTCGCCGCATACCCGGCGCTGAACTTGGGGTCAACCTCCTCATGCTGGCGCGAGACGAGAGCCATGTTGGCGCGGGCCTGCGCCAGCGTCACACCTTTCTTGAGTCGCGCAATCGACATCACCGCATAGCTCTTCTCGACGACCAAGGGCAGGCAAAACGACCGGTTGTGTCGGAAATCGGGCCCCATGACGCCGACGATGGTGTGCTGCTCGCCATCCAGCACCATGGTGCTGCCAATCACGTTCGGGTCGCTCCCGTATTGTTCCTGCCAGAATGCATGACTGAGAACCACCACGCGATCGTTGCCCAGCTTCTCCTCTTCCGGCGCGAACGTCCGCCCCAGCATGGGCCTGACGCCCAGCAAAGAGAAGAGGCATGGAGAGACGGTATCCGCCAGGATACTCTGCGGGCGATCCAGTCCGGTGAGGTACACCTGACGAAGACCCGTGGCGGCGATTTGCTCGAACACCTCGTTGTGTTCGCGCCAATAGGCGAACCGTTTCGGTGATATGTTGGTCTCGGCTCCCCCTTTCCATTGTTGGAGAAGATTGACGAGGCGGTCCGGCTCCCGGTACGGCAGGGGTCGCAGCAGAACGGCATTCACCACACTGAAGACCGCCGTATTCGCGCCGATGCCCACCGCCAGAACCCCAACCACGACTGCGGTGAAGCCGGGATTCTTCGCCAGCATCCGGAGGCCATACCGAACGTCTTGCCACAAGGTCGTCATGCTATAACTCCAAACACCAGCCGGAGTACCGGAATGGTGGAATGATGGAACGTTGTAGGAGCATCGCCTTTTCCACCCACCGGTCCACTATTCCAATACTCCATCATTCCAACCCTATTCATATCGCAACGCCTCCATCGGGTCGATCCGGGCCGCCCGGCGGGCCGGGAGCCACGCGGCCAGGGCGGCCACCGCAATCAGCAGAGCGCCCGCACCCGCGATGGCGACCGGATCGGTCGGGGCCACACCGTAGAGCCGGCTTCTGACGATGCGGCCAAGGCCAAGGACCACCGGGATGCCGATTGCCACGCCAATGCCGGCCAGCAGTAACGCTTCGCGCAGGATCGGTCCGCCGATGTTGCGGCCCGTCGCACCCAGCGCCATGCGCACGCCAATCTCGTTCGTGCGGCGTGCCACGTTGTACGCCATCAAGCCGTAGAGACCGATGCATGACAGCAGCAGGGCCAGCAGCGCCAGGGCGCCGCAGAGAAACGCGAACAGGCGTTCCTCGCTGATTCTCCCGTCGCGCACCTGCTCCTGCGTGCTGATATTGGCCAAAGGAATATCGGCGTCAATTGCGGCCACGGCCTTTCGAGCCGCTGTGACGACGGCCAGAGGCGGCAGTGAGGTGCGCACCGCAAAGAAGGTGGCGCCCGTGAAATCCTGTCGGAAAGAGAAATACACTGTGGGCGGCGTTTCTTCCTTGATGTCCCCATACTTGGCGTCGGCGCAGACACCCACGATCTGCCAGTCCACACCCTCTCCTCTCCATTCGTCGGTGCGCAGCGTCTGGCCGATAGGGTCTTCGCCGGGCAGATACCGGCGAGCGAATGTCTCATTCACGACGACCACCTTCGCGGCATCCGCCGTGTCCGTGATGCCCAGCCCGCGCCCAAACCGTAGTGGAATGCCCATCGTTGCGAAGAAGGTTTCGCTCACCGTCAGCCGGTTGGCCTGTGGCTTGAGCGGCCCTTCGAAGGAGTGGCCCGGCAGGCTGAAGAAGCCCCCGCCCGACATGGTGCCGGCCAGCAGTGCGAATTGACTCACCGCCGCCGAGTGCACCCCCGGTATCGCGGCCAGCTTGCCCTGGATGTCGTCGTAGAGCGCGACAGACTGTGTATCGCGGTAGCCTGCATTGCCGGCGTTGATCTGAAACAATAGGAGATTCTCCGTCGCAAAGCCTGGATCGACGGTGACCAGGTTGATGAGCGTGCGGGTGTAGAGCCCGGCTCCGACCAGCAGCAACATCGACAGCGCGATCTGCGCCGATACGAGCAGTCTGCCCAGGCGTAGGCGAGGCGATCCGAGAGTGGCCCGCTCCTTCAGCGAGACGAAGGAGTCCACGCAGGAGATTCTCAGGGCCGGCAGCAGGCCGGAAAGAACGGCCGTGACCAACGCCGTCGCCAGCGCGAAGCCCAGCACGGTGAGATCGAGCGAGGTGTCGTAACGCAACCCCTCCGGCGAGCCGGCGAGGAGTTGCGAAATCGCGGTCTTGCCCCAGGACGCCAGCAAAATGCCCAGTCCGCCCCCGAGCAGCGCGACCACCAGGCTCTCCGTCAGCGACTGGCGAATGAGCCGCCAGCGCCCGGCGCCGATGGCCGTTCGGACGGCGAATTCCCGCTGCCGCACCGCGCCGCGTGCCAGCGACAGCCCTGCCAGATTGACGCATGCCACGAGCAGGACGACGCCGACAATGCCCAGCAGCAGCAGCAGAGCCTTGCCGTAGTAGTCGCGCCCATAGTCCTGACCGCCGCGGCCGTCTCTCACCACGACTCTGGGCTCGCCCATGATCGAGCCGGTCTCGCGAGCGAACACCACGTCGAGGGCCGCCTGGAATTGTGCGTCCACCGTACCAGGTCGCAGGCGTGCCATCAGTTGCACCCACCAGTGGTCGGATGAGGCCAGCGGCAAGGTCGGTTGCAGTTGCGGCTGGGCCGACATCGGGACGTAGAATGGTGTCTCAAGGGCCGGCTGTATGCCCGTAAATCCGGGTGGCAGGACCCCAACGATGGTGAAGTCATGACCGTTGTACAGAATCGACCGGCCCAGCACGCTCGTGTCTCCATCGAAGTGCCGTTGCCACCACGAGTGTGTGATAACGGTGACCGGGGCGGCGTCCGCGTCGTTGTCCCGGCTCGAAAGCAGACGGCCCAGCAACGGCTTGACCCGCAATGCCGAGAAGAAGTTGTCCGACACCATGGCTCCTTCGGCGACGAACGCCTCGCGCTGGGCCCGCGCGGTGACGTTGTACAGACGCTTGTATCCAAAGATGTCCGCCAGATCGTTGCAATCCCGCCGCAGGCTCGCAAATACGGGATACGCCACGGCATCGGCCCTCGTCCGCTGGCCGTCGCCGCTGTACATGCTTCCGTGAAAGCCCCCGATTTGAGGTTCTGTCCCGGTCCACTCCAATACACGCAACTCGTGCGGATTAGCCACCGGCAACGAACGCAGAAGAATACCGTTAACGAGCGAGAAGATCGCCGTACCGGCCCCGATCCCCAGCGCCAGCGAAATCACCGCCACGGCCGTGAAGCCGGGATTTCCGCGGAGCATCCGCATGCCGTATCGAATGTCTTGCCATAGCGTTCTCATGTTTCTCTCCTATTCATATCTGAGCACAGCGATGGGGTCGATCCGGGTTGCCCTGCGGACCGGCAGGTAACAGGCGGCCGCCGCCACAAGACTGAACAGCACCGCGACACCGGCGAGCGTCACCACGTCGATGCCGGCAATGCCAAAGAGGATGTGACGAAGAAACCGCGTCACGGCTCCGGCGAGCAGCCAGCCCAGGCCAATGCCCAGGAATGTTCGGTACATCGCTTGTCGCATGATAAGCCAGNNCCGAGGGCCATGCGTACCCCAATCTCTCTTGTCCGACGCACCACCGACCATGCCAGCACGCCGTAGATGCCAATGGCCGCCAGCACCAGGCCCACCGCGGCGAAACCGCTGACGTAGGCCATGAACAGACGCGGGACAGCAGTGGAATTGTATAAGTCCCGGGCGACGACACTGAACTCCACGCGACTCCAGGCCATTCCTTGCGCTTTGAGTTCACCGCGTACAGGCGGGATCAGGAGTACGGGATTCCCTCTGGTGCGCAGAAAGAACGTCGCCCAGTCGTCCACGCGTTCTATCGTTTGACAAGGCTGGTACATGGTCGCGGTGGCCTCATGGCCCCACAGCCCCCAAAGGTTGGTCCGGATATCGGACACGACGCCGACGACTTCGAGAATAGCCAGGCCGTCCCGCCTGTGAACCGTGAGTTTTTTGCCTACCGGGTTTTGCCCGGGCCAAAAGCTCTTGGCGAGCTTTTCGTTGACAAGGACCGTTCGGCCCCCGACGCCGGCGTCGGAACGGTTGAGATAGCGGCCGGCCAGCAGCCGTACGCGCATCGTTCGCAGCGTGTCATTCGCTTCCACGTCGACGCCGTGGATGAGCACGCGTCTCGGATGGGTCTCGCCTTCGGGAGCGGCGCCCGGACTGAGCTCGCGCAACCGAATGCCGGCGGACTCAACCCCCGGCAGCGCCGCCAGACGCTCGCGGATACCCTCCGCCTTGTCTATCGTCTCCAGAGAGCCGGTTGTGCGCGTTGTCGGCAAGGATAAAGAAACGCGCAACAGACCGTTGGGCTCAAAACCCGGATCCAGATCGAGCATCGATGCCACACTGCGGGCCGTCAGGCTCGCCGCGACCAACAGAGCCACAGCCAAAGCCACTTCGGACACGACCATGGCACTCCGAAACCAGCCGGTGGCCGCGGCCCCGCCGGCACCGGCGGCACCCTCTTTGAGCGCACTCTCCACCCGGTCGCGGCACACTTGCAGAACGGGGGCCAGGCCCACAATCAGCCCCACCAGCAGACTCACTGAGAAGGTGAATGCCAGCATGAGGAGATTCAGTTCGATCGGCCTTATCCGCGGAACGTACCACGGGATCGATGCTACCAAAACTCGTAGAAGCCACCGACTCAGCCCCACGCCGACGAGCCCGCCGAGCAGCGCCAGCAGCAAGCTTTCCGTCAGGAATTGCCGCGCCAGGCGCGACCGGCCCGCGCCCAGAGCCGCTCGAACCGCCACTTCTTTCTGTCGGGCGTCCGTCCGCGCCAGGAACAGGTTGGTCGTATTCACGCAGCCGATAAGCAACACAAAGACAACCGCCCCGAAGACGGAGGTCAGGGTCCTGCCGAGGAATCCGTAGGCGTCGCCCATGGAGAGGATGAAGAGGGAACGCAGCGGCGCGACATCGATGTCCACGCTGTGGCGCTCCCGGTAATACTGAGGCACGGCGTCGAGGTGTCCGGGCAGAACGGTATCCAGCACGGCCTGGACCCGGGCCCGCGAGACTCCCGGCCGCAGGCGTGCGGCGACCCCGTACGAAGTCATGTCGTTATCGAAGCCGATGCGGGGAATCCAGAAATCACAATCGTCCTCGGGAAACCGAAAGTGCGGCGGCATCACCCCGACCACCGTGAATACTCCCTCGTTGAAGCGTATCGGGTCACCGAGGATGTCGTCTCTGCCTCCACAGCGCGTTTTCCAGAACCTGTGGCTCAACACGACCGCCAACTCCCGGCCCGGCCCGCCTTCGTCGGCCAGGAAGCCGCGCCCCAGCAGTGGGGCGGTATTCCAGAAACCGACGAAGTTGGGTGACACCCGTGCTCCGCGTACTTCCTCGAAGAGGCCGTCGTTTTCCCACCGCATGCTCCATCCCACGTTGAAGTAGCACAACTCGGAAAACAAGGCCTCTTGTCTGGCGATTTCTGCAACTGTGACCGAGAACACGTGGGGAGAGACCCGGCCCTGCCGCTGCTCGATCGATCGGAAACACACCAACTGCTCGGGGTCCTTCTGGGGCAGCGGTCGCAGGATGAGCGCGTCAATGACGCTGAAGATGGCGGTGGTGGCCCCGATCCCGACTGCCAGCGTCAGCACGGCCACGACCGCAAAGCCGGGATTCCGCGCCAGCATGCGCCAGCCATACCGAACATCTTGCCACAGCGTTCCCATCAGTCTCTCCTATTCGTACCGCAGCGCCACCATCGGATCGACTCGCGCCGCCCGCCGGGCGGGAAGGTAACCGGCCAGCAGGGCCACACCGGCTACCAGCACACAGACACCCGCGAAGGTCAGCGGGTCCGTCGCACTGATACCGAATATGAGGCTGGCAACCACGCGCGCCAGGGCCACGGCTCCCGCCAAGCCTATGGCCACTCCCATCAGGGCGAGCTTGAGTCCCTGCCCCACGACCGATCTCAGCACGTCCGCGCTTGTGGCACCGAGAGCCATCCGGATGCCAATCTCGTGCGTTTCCTGTGCCACGGTGTACTGCAGCAGGCCGTAGATGCCGAGAGATGCCAGCGCGAGCGCCGCCCCACCAAAGAGGCTCAATAGAATGGTAGTGAGTCGACGCGGCGCCAATGTCTCGGCCAGGATCGCTTCCACCGTACGCAGCTCCGGGGCCGGCTGGTCTGTGTCCAACACCGAGACCAGCCTCCGAAACACACCGGCCAGCCGCATCGGGTCGGCATTGGTCCGCACGATCAGCGTCATGAGCTGAAAATAGGACGCTGGCCTGTAGAAGGTGCCGAAAACGGGCGTGGCAGTGTCGAATGTCTTGACCGTGCGAACGACTCCGATGATTGGGGTGCCACCATTCACGGACTGGCCAACAGGGTCCGCGTCGGCGAAAAAATGCCGTGCGAAGTTCTCGTCGATGATAGCGCCGGTCGTGTCAGTTTCTGCGAAATCCCGACCTCTGAGAATCGGAATGCCCATGGCTTCAAAGAAACCGGCGCTGACCCTCACGTCCTTGGCCATGGGCGGCTCGTCCGGCTTGGGGCGACCGTCAATGAAGAACCGCGAGAACCCGCCGCTGGCGCCCAAGTCAAATCTGCCGGTAATCAGAGCGGCGGTCTGGACGTCGGGTGTGGCTCGGACCCGCTGCAAGAGCGTCTCGAAGAAGGCTTGACACTGGCGGGTCTCGGGATATCGCGTTCGCGGCAACTCAACCCGCATCGTGAGCACACTCTCCGGCCGAAATCCCAGGTCAAGCTGCTGCAACGCGATCAGGCTGCGGACCAGCAGGGCCACGCCCACGAGCAAAGTCAGAGCCAGGCCGACCTGGGAGACGACCAGTGCGCTGCGCAATCGGCGCCACCCGCGGCCGGTGGTCGATCGGAGCTGCCCCTCCTTCAGGGGTTGGCCCAGACGCAGGCCGGCGGCTTTCCAGGCCGGCAGGAGACCGAACACCAGACCGGTGAGCACCGACAGACCCAGGCAAAAGGCCAGCACCCGGGAGTCGATGCGCGTCTGGCCGATGCGCGGGATGTCGGCGGGACACAGGCCGACCATTCCTTTGATCATCCAGAACGCCAACACCAGCCCGAGCAGACCCGCCATCCCGCTCAGGACAAGGCTTTCCGTGAGCACCTGACGGACGATGCGGCCCCGCGGGGCGCCAATCGCCATGCGAACTGCGATCTCCCTCTGTCGCACGGCGGCGTGGGCACACATCAGACCCGCCGTATTGGCACAGGCAATCAGGAGCACCAGCCCAACCGCGCCCAGCAACAGCAGCAACAACTGACGATTGTTCTTGACCGCATCGTCCAGGAGCGAAAGCACCCCGATGCCGTACCCGCGATTCCTCTGCGGATCCAGTTCCTCCAGCCGATGAGCCACAACCGCCATGTCCGCCCGCGCCTGCTCCAGAGTCACGTCTTTCTTCAGACGCGCCACGACCGTCATCATGCGCTGGAAGCTCATTCGCGAGCCTTCCGCCGGCAGAGCCAGGGGCACCCAAAGGGGAGATCTATACCGGAATGGAAACTGAAAGGCCGGCGGCATGACCCCGACGATCGTGTGGTCTTCTTCGTCCAGGCGGACGGTCTTGCCGACGACGTCGGGGTCGCCGCCCAGATAGTCGCGCCAAAAGGCGTGACTCAGGACCGTCACGCGGTTCCGGCCTTCCTCCTCCTCTTCCGGCAGGAACCCCCGACCCAACTGCGGCGCGACTCCCAGCAGGGAGAACAGGTTGGACGAGGCGGCCGTCGCTTTGATCTGGCAGGGCTCCGTCAGACCGGTCACGTAACAGGTGCGATTCTGCCAGGCGGCCAGGGATTCAAATACCTGGTTCTGTTCGCGCCACTGCCGGAAGTTCCGCGCGGAGGTCCCCATCTCCTCGATTCCCTCCTGCTTCTTCTGTTCCCAGAGAGCCACGATGCGATCGGCGTCTTTGTATGGCAAGGGCCTCAGCAAAACGGCGTTGACCATGCTGAAAATCGCGCTATTCGTGCCGATGCCCAGCGCCAGCGTGAGCACCGCCACCGTGGTGAAACCGGCGTTCTTTCTCAGCATTCGCACGCCATACCGGATGTCTTGCCACAGCGTTCCCATTTCTCTCTCCTATTCATATCTCAACGCCTCCATCGGATCGATCTTGGCGACTCGACGGGCAGGCAAATAAACGGACAAGAATGCCATTATGCTAATCAGGCAGATGGAAACAACGTACACGGGAGGATCGTATGTTTTTATCTCGAATAGTTGGCTCTCCAAAAAACGCGCGAGGGCCAACGAGGCAATCAGTCCAATGGCAATGCCTATGATGGATAGTCTGATCCCTACACCTACCACCATTCTGATGATGCCATGTTGTTGAGCACCCAGTGCGGCACGAATGCATAGTTCACGAGTTCGCTGGCCCACAAAGCATGACATGAAACCGTAGATACCAATGCACGCTAGACTGACTGCAACAGTCGCAAATAAACTCAATAGAATCAGCATATTACGCTGTGACGACAACGATTTATGAATTGCCGCTTCCAGCGTTCGAATGTTGGTAATGGGCTGATCGGGATCAGCCTCAAGTAGCGTTCTTCTAACGGCTTCGATCAGTGATGAAGGCGGTAATGATGTACGTATGACGATACTGGCAGGTCTGAATAATTGAGCTTGCGTTCCATACACCCTCGGCTGAGGATCAGCATCAAGCCTGGAATGACGTACCGGCGTAACAATACCCACGATCTCACAGGATTGGCCGCACAGATCTATATGCTGGCCAATGGGATCCTCATCGGGATAGAGGCCGTATGCAACACCACTGTCGATGACCGCCACTCGATGCGCCTCAGCCATGTTGTCCGTTTCCGTGAACACACGTCCGCGCAGGAGCTTGATTCCCATGGCCGAGAAATAGTCCCCACTGACAAAGTCGGTTCCGG
>JABAOC010018282.1_pt1 | contig 11385 bp, 16 predicted proteins | sample 7062161 | NCBI WGS metagenome assembly JABAOC01 (sample SAMN14538625, study PRJNA623070) | marine sediment metagenome | biome: marine biome [ENVO:00000428]; feature: marine pelagic biome [ENVO:01000023]; material: deep marine sediment [ENVO:00002113] | place: India: Gulf of Khambhat ... | reverse complement strand
AAGGCTGGCTCTCCTTTCTCTTCATTAAAAGTCGGTAAGCTAAAGTGGACTGCTTAGGGAATGTCAGGCGTCTCATCGGGTCTCAGTGAGTTGTTTTTCGTGAAAAATCCTGAAGATGGCAGTGATGGCTTCTGGAGTCAGTGTTGGCGGATGTCCCGTTCGCCTATGCCTTTCTCCGACTGCCTGCATTGTCCCAGTTGACCAAGCAAGTCCCCTCTCGGGGTAGTGATAAGAGGTTGGAGAGGCTAGGAAGTAAAATGGAGAGCATGAGCGTAAGTCCCAGAGGGAGACGTAAAATTTATATTTCTACGCTGGCGTTAGATGCAGGTCTGAATGGGCAGAGGGCTGAGGAATTTTTTACGTACAGCACCCTGACGGAATTTGGGTATCTGGACGAAAATTTCTGCTGAACATTTTTGACCATCTCTAGCCAACGGTGATAAAATAAGCCAAAGTCCAGCATAGGGAGTAGAGCATCATGCCAAAAACCAAATCAGAATTGTTATTTGAAGAACTGTTAGAAGAAAGAGGATTTGAATTTAAAAAAGGTGAAGATTATTTCAAAAGAGGGAGAAGGAAAAAGTGCCCAGATTATTATGTGAAGACTAAATATGGCGATATCATTTGTGAGATAAAGGAATATGGTAAGTCTGAAGCTCATAAGATGTTTCAGAAAGCAAAAGTGATGGCTCTCCTTCCCGAAAGAATATTGAATCCAATAAAAAATAAAATTTACAGAGCAAGCACACGGTTAAAACCATATGCAAAAAATAAAATTCCTATGATTGTGGTTCTATCGAATCCTTATGATTACTTTGCTGATGTAAGCAATGAAGAAATTTCTTCTTTTTTACCTCTTAAAAAAAAGCACATAAGTGCAGTTTGTGTTTTGGAATATTCGGCAATTATATCCAAAAATATATATGAAATAAAAAAGGAAATTGAAGAAAAATATAAAGACGAAAAAAAGAATTTTGACATTACTAATAAGATGGCTAAAGAACTCCTTGGAGAAGTTGAATCCCTAAAGAAAAAAGGGCTTATCAGAGAAAGGGAGACATTAAGATTAAGAGTTTTCCGTAATGTTAGGGCAAATATAGAGTTACCAACTGAGATATTTAATTCAGAATATGACGAAAACTATTAGTTTGGTGAAGGCAAAAAGTCACGCATTCTATAAAGTTATTTCTTGAAAAAACGGGAATTTTCTGATACCATCCAGCTAGTTTTATAATTCATCGGCTACTGTGCCGAAAAAATTCGGCTTTTGCGCCGAACTTGTTGCCAGAAGCCAAAAGGAGACTTTTGGTGATGTGTGCAACAAGACAGAATCCCGACCCCATCTAACACCCTACCTCTCTATTAATCTATCAAGATCCCTATCGCAAGCAGTAGGGAAATCTAAATTTGGAGTAAGACAATGAAATTCAATTTCAGACGACATCACTCAGGATTGGGCGAGATTCAGCGTGCCATTCTGGACACTCTGAGAAAGACTAATCAACTCTTCACGATAGAGGACTTAACTAAGGAGATTTTTGAATATTGTGAAGATGAAGTGGTTCCAGAAAGTCCTATCAGTTCTGTCCGAAGAGCGGTGCGTTCTTTAGAGAAGAGAGGGCTGGTGCTGACAGGACATTGGTCTTGGGATGCTCAGACAAAATTGGTATGGAACAAGTATTTAGGCAGGGTTATATGCATCGTTCCTCAATCTAAAGGAGATGAAATATGAGACTACTACAACCTAGATATCCGAACTCAAAAGGAGGGCGACTTATTACTTTCCTGAGAGTAGTGCAGATGCCAAGCGGTGGTTTAGTAATAAAAGTGATTAACGCAAACGAAAAACGTGGCGAGGGGATCGCCATATGTACGGTTGAGGAGAGACAGGGCGGGAGTTTTCGTTTTACGACCACTACCAAAGACGCTGGGCATAAAAAGCTTTGTTGTCTTCTGCGGTCGGAAGGAGTTAAAGGGAACTATATAAGTTGGCTTGAAGCAGTGGAGAACGATGACCCAAAAGCTTGGNNTGGGAGAAGGAGCAGTTTTCAGGCATTTGTTTTGAGTGTGACCTTGTTGAGGAAGGTGAAACATTAGGATGGAAAGTGGAATGAAATGGATGAAAGATTCATGGAGATGGAAATAACTCTGTGAATCCTACCCCTCCTTGTTTTTCTTTTCAATCTTTCTCGGACATTGGAGGCTACCGCTGGGGACGGTAGCCTCCCCCCTCCCTTTGGGGGTATCTGCCCATACAAGGGTATTAACAGGTTGAAGTTCGCCTTGCATACGTTCTGCAGGGACGTTTTGCCCAAAGATAAACCATTCCCCTTGAGAAAAAAGGGTTAAATCAGGGCTTTTTCTGGGATAGAGGTTAAGACTGTCATCTTCATGTTTGACTTCAAAATTCACGCTGTGATATAAATCAGACTTAATAATAAGATAATAATTGTAAAATTTGATTAATATTATTAGGGGGCAAAAATGGCGAATCTATTTTGGAAAACAAGGAATATTACAAAAAGTCTTCTAGCAACTCCATTCAGAACTGAAGAGGAGTTTGAAAAAATAGTTTTTGATACTCAAGAAATACTCGAAGATATCTTTTTAATCAAAAGGCAAGTTAGAGGAGGGAAAAAATCTGGAATTCCAGATATTGTAGGCGTTGATAATGATGGTAATGTTTGCATAGTAGAAATGAAAAATAGTTCTGTTGATGCTTCAATTATCCCTCAGGTGTTAGAATATGCATTTTGGGCAGAAACAAGTCCCGATTCAATAAAAACACTTTGGCTTGAATGTGAAAATAGACCTGATGATTTATCAATAAGTTGGGATGATTTTCAAGTTCGAATTATTGTAATCGCTCCAAATATTTTGAGGTCAACATTGGATATTGTTAATAAAATTAATTATCCAGTTGACTTGATTGAAGTAAAACGATGGGTTGAGGAAGACAATCAGCTTTTATTAGTAAATAGACTTGAGGAAGAAAGAAAGTTCAAACCTACCCCTGTAGCTGGATTAGTAACTTACGATGAGGCATTTTATAAGGGATACTTTAACAAAAAAAGTGTTGATGAATTTTTAAGATATATTAAAGAAGTTGAGAAGATAATTAAAAGTAAGGGATGGTCTTTAGAAACAAAATACAACAAACATTATTGTGGTTTTAAAGCAGGATTCTTTAATGCTTTTGGAATAAAATGGATTGGTTCAAAAACTTTTGCCTTCTTCTTTAAGTTACCTAAAGAGCAGGCTGAAAAAGTTGATATTGATATGACAAAATATGAAACAAGTTGGAAGGAAGCAGTCTATTATATAGAGCCTGGAAAGACAAAAATTAGAGATTTTTTACCTCTTTTTGAGAAGGCTTATAAAAGACTCACAGGAGATTAATATAGAGGATTTGACCAAAAATCATGAGCTTGTAACAACTGAGAAAAAAAAGAGATAAATAGTTTTTTTTAGTTCATGAAAAAGCATAAAACTATGGAGGCATTAGTCACACAAGTGCTTCTTCAAGAATTCAGGCTCAAATATGTCGTATTGTAATCTACTAAAAACCGATGCCGTGTAATAATTCGTCCTGTTTACATTACGGTTGCAATATAGTTGTTGATACAAATGTGATTTTTGCGATACTCGGTTGTATAAGAGATTTATGGAACAGGAAAGGCATTCCCTTCAGCGAGCCAGATACAATAAATTTTTGTGAGGGAAAAATCGAGAAATATTTAGATGCGATTGTTTGCTGTGATGTTGAAGGCAGGCTAAAAGTGTCTAATATGAGTTTATTAGAAGAGATAGACCCAACTAATGAAAATTCTTCGTTTAACAGGAAAGATGAATTAAGAGATTTCTTTGGACAGAGTTCCAATTTTAAAAATGCGATAAAAAACAAACTATTTTCCTACTTACGTCCCATAGAAGTTACAACAGGAGAAATATCTGAATTGAGAAATCAAATATCAGGAAGAAGAATTTTATATGCTAGGGATTTTAGTAGAAGCAGAGTAGATTTGTCTTTAGTTGTTTCTGCTTTGAAGTTAAATACTAATGTAATTTTTCTGTGCCAAGAAGAACGCTTGAAGAATACTTTATTTGTCCTAAAAAGTAGCCCACAGGTAGTTATTAATGGTATTTCTTATCGAACTGAAAAAATAATAAACCAAAGCGTTTTTAATTTTTTAAGGAAACCATTTAAATGTTGTGAGATAGAACGTGAAGATTATTTTCTATTTGTTTATGATTGGGGAATTCAATGTACACAAAGTCTAAGTCAATCTTCGGATTCCTTTCAAAGACATGTTTTAGATATAGGCTTTATATCAATGAGTTTTGAACGAGACCAAAGAGAAAAAAATCAAAGTCAGTTATAATCTAATAAAGATGGTTGATTGGAAGCAATATTTAAAAGAAATTAAGTCAGGCGACGAAAGCAAATCTTTAAAAGAATTTGCCAAAAAGAATATTCTTTTATCAAAAGCGGAGGAAGCATTAAATTCTTTGAAGGATAAAAATATAAGATTCGAATTAATACCAACTGATTTCACTGAAGCTCAACTTCCAGGAGATTATATCGTATCGTTAGAAGATTACAAAGACGCAAGACTTATTTTAGAGTTGACATCTGATATTCCTGAAACCTTTTCGAAACAAAAAATTATGCAGATAAAAAGGATTTTTGCTAAATATCCAGACATAGAATCTTTAATATTAACATATGATGACAAATCTCTTACTTCGATATTAATCTCTACTAAAGATATAAAGTTTCTCTCAGAAAAAGATGGAGTTAATAAACTACCAAAAGGTGCATTGAAAGACTTAATAGAAGAATTTTTTAAGAAATCTAAAGAAGCTGTAGCTGAGCCTGTTGAAAAAATCAAACCTGTAAAAGGAAAAAGTGTAATGGTACACTTTTTGCCAATACTAAAAGATGATATCACTAAAAAATTAAAAAAATTAAAATCCAAGAGATTAAGGACTTACAGTAAGATTGCATTAGAGAAAATATCAAATGAAGAAGTTCTTGAATTAATTGATTTGATTTCTAAAAGAATTAAGGAAAAAGAAGCTTTTATTGGTGAAGATGATATTGAATTAATATTCTCTAGGTTTGATAAAAAATGATTCAGAAAATTATCTTAAAAAATTGGAAGAATCTTGATGAACTCAATATAGATTTTGCGGGTGGGATAAACTTTATAATAGGAGAAAATGGGACTGGAAAAACCTCGATCCTTGAAGCAATAAATTATGGCTTATGTTCTAGTTTCAAAGGAGTTGAATTAAGTAAGTTTATTAAAAAGGAACGTGATTTCTCAGAGATATTAATTAACTTCTCTCTGGACAAAAAAAAATACAGACTTAAACACAAAATCAAGCCTTCTAATGTCTATTCAACACTTGAAGGAGAGAATCTTTCTATCTCTTATAAGAATGATGATGTTTATGATGAACTTGAAAATATATTTTTGTTACCAAAAGTTTCTAGGAAAAGAATTTTATATATAGCTGAAGGCGAAATTCATATTTTAGCCTCACCTTATACTCAAGTAACAAGGTTGAACAAACAGTTTGCCTCAGAGTTGCGTACAATTTTGGGTCTTGAACAAGTAACATCGTTACAAGAGGATTTTGAAGACTTAAAAAGAAGATATGAAAATGAAACTGAGGAAATTCGCATTCAGATAGGTTCAGCAATTAACCAAAAAGAAGTGAAATTAATAAAGGAAAGGATGGAAAGTAATCGAAAAAATATGAAGGAACTTGATACTAGAAGAGCTCAAATCAAAGATAAATTAGATAAAAATTTACATAAACTCGGCGGGATTGAAGCCGAGATAGAACATATTAAATCAACGGAATATGAATTTCGTAAGATTTTAAAAGAATCAGAAGAAGTATGCAAAATGAAGTTAAATATTAGAGAAATACCTGAGGTCATAAGGAAAATAAAGAAAGATTTGGATGGAGAACTAAAAAGCCTATCAGTTAATTATCGCAATATAAAATCAAAATTAGATGAAACCCAGGGAAAACATTCTATATATAAAGATTTATATAAAGTTCTTCTTGCTTTTAAAGAATCTACTCTTTCTCAAAAAGAATGTCCCTTATGTCATCAACCTCTAGATTCTGAAAGATATGCTCAACTTGAAAAAGAGCTTTTAAACAGAATTAATCAATTTAAGGAATTGATTCCAAAATTGAAGATACAATCCGAACAAATCTCTAAGAAGAAAAAAGCGAATGAGGAAAAATTAAATAAATGTCTCAAGATTTTAAATTCGATTAAACCAATAGAAAAGATGGTTTTATCAAGATTTGAAGTTAGTGATAATATGTTAAAACTAAGAAGTGAGAGTCATGAAATTAAACAAGTTATTGAATCCTTAAATAAAAAATATAGAGATGCAGAAGAAGAATTTAGGAATATTTTTAAGGAAGTCGAAAGAGATAAAAACACCTTATCAAACCCGATTAAAGAGAATCTAGAAAATAGACTAATTAACATAACTAGAAGAAAGTTAATTAATGGACTAATATTGGAGAGTTTGAGAGATACTTCTAAACAATTAGATTATGAAACTAATGAAAAGATTCTTAAAAAAATCAACGAAGAATTAAAGCGGTTTAGATTAGAAGAAAAAGGGACTGTGTTCTTTGATGAAGGTGCAATACCATATGTCAAGAAAGGAAAAAATATATACGACTTCGATATGCTAAGCGGTGGCGAGAGAACAGCATTATATATTCTTACAAGGATTCTTCTAAATAATTTAATATCAAAAAGTAATTTTCTTCTTATAGATGAACCTTTCGAACACCTAGATTCTATGAATAGGAAGTATTTAAGAGATTTTTTAAATGACTCAATTGAAAAAGGGTATATTTCCCAGCTAATTGTAACGACATATGAGGAAACACTTACCAGAACTTTTTTGGACAGAACTGATTCTAATTTATTTTATTTATGAAATTTTAAAAATCTTGATTATACGAAAAAAGACAGACGGATCGCATGAGCTGATTTTCTCAGCTTTCGTGGCAGTATGCCGTCCATTCAGACTAATACCTCTCCTATAATCTACCCTCAGTAAAAACTCCTGTTGCAGAGCTGTGCAGAGCGTCTTTTGTGTTCTTGGTAATAGATAGACACTCTGACGCTTCAGGTGAGCATCTTTAAGACTCAGAGCAAACGTTTAGTATTATATATAAGGCTTTAAAGAAAATTTATGTGTGAGAGTTGAAAATCTTTTACGTTTTAATGTGGTCAAGGGTTAATATTAATATATAGGTTTATTTAAAGAGGAGATAGAACAGAAGAGAGAAAATGGAGAAACTGAAAATTTCTCAGCTTCGATTTCCAGAGGGCTTGAACATTGGCTTGTTGGCTTCTGTGCTTCCTGAAGAGAAATTGGAGTTGTTAATTATCAGAAATAAAATGAAAGACCGAAAACAAAGACGAATCATTCTGCCCAGTGCTCAAACCATAAAGAAAATTGTCTTCCATCATCTCTATTCTCAGATTTTAGAGGGTAAGATTTCATGGGAGGAAATCAAGGCTGAATTCCGCAAAGAATACGAATCACTGAAAGCTTTAAATATTTCAAAAGCAGAAGCAGAAAGGCTTTATCGTCAACGTGAAAAAGAAATCTTGAGAGAGCAAGGCAATGGAAAGTGATTTAAATACTAGCTCAGGATGCTCTCTGTGGATGTTGAAGCAGAAGCAGAGTGAATCCACCACAGGGAGTGTAATGCTCCCTNNGCATATCTTCCTCATTCCCTTTTGAAATTAAGAGTGCGCAAAGAGGAAAGTGTGCTCAATGACATAGAAGATTTTGGAGAACAAAGATGAAGGAATTAAGAGAGATTTATGACTTTGGAGAGTTTAAAGTCATCACAGAAAAAGAGGCTCTTCCAAAGTATGCACTAGCCAAGCTGGCTTATACTTTTGCCAAAGCTGATACTGAAAACCTGAACAAGAGAATCTATCCAGAAGAGATTTTGAAACGTGAAATTAGTCGCAAAAGTGAAGAGCTTCAGAAGCAAAAAATCGCTGGTCAGCTAGACCATCCGCTTGGAGGCTCAACTAGATTAAGCAAAGCCATGCATGTGCTCAACGCTATTTCTTATGATAAGAAAAGCAAGCTGGCTCATGCTGAAAGCTTTGTCCTTGATACCGCAGGCGGAAGAGATTTTATGACCATGTTGAGAGTTGGACTCCGTATGGGCGCAAGCATGAGAGGCTTCGGCAACATAGGGAATGATCGCAAAGTCCAATCTGATTATAAATTAGAAACTTTGGATTTTGTCCTGAAACCGTCCTTTGGGGCTGACGCAATTATTGACCAAACTAACTNNAATTCATTGCTGGGAAAGAAAGACGAAAGTTTGAAACCTGAGACAGTCGAAGCAATCAAAGAACTGACAAAGAAAAAAGAGCCAAAAAAAGAGAAGAAGAAAATCGTACCCAAGGATGTGGTTTTTGAAGCACGAGCCATGGGCATCTCTAGCACAGAGCTTGCCGAACGAATCAACAGAAATATAGAACGTGAAGAGAAAATAGAACGTGAAGAGAAAGATGATTTCTCCCTTGGGCAGAAAGCAAGAATCTTTGCGGAAGCCAAAGACGCTGGAAAGGATATTACCCTTGAAGGAGTGCGCAAAGAAATTCTGGAGATTGCGAGAAAGTTGAAAGACGTGAAAATTGAAAACAAACCAAAGCCCATCACTGAGTCTGAGAAGAAAATGGGCAGGCTGGCACTTGAAAGAAAAATCGCTGGCGCAAATCAAAAATCTGTTTTAAAGGAGTAAGAAAATGGCACAGGTAAAATTTGAAATAACCGTGGATATAAAAGGGACTTATGGAGATGACAGCGTATTGAGTAGAGAAGAGAGCGACGGAGGAAAGACCTTGAAAGAAGCGCTAAAAGACCAAATGGAACAGCGCTTTATTGAGCAGTCAAGAGTTGTCAGAGGCGATATACAATCCCTTTTCGTTTCATCAGTCGTAACGGATTTATAATTTTTTAAGCTAATAAATTTAGGAGGCTGAAATGAGATTTAACTCATACTTCATTGTCACATTTGAGGTCGCTTCAGCAAGGGCAAGGCTTACCTATGAAAGAGTGAATCCCTTGCTTGAAGAATTTCGCACAATGCTGGAGAACTCAATATTTGAAAGAGGAGGAAACGGAGTGAGAGCCAGAATAATTGAGATTGATGAATTTAAATGGAGAGAAGGAGCAGGAAGGATTCTTGCCAGCTACAAAATCAATGTTGATTTTATTCTTCCAGAGCCAAATTGGGAGGGCTTGTTCAATGATTTCGCCAAGCCTTGGTTCAGAAATGAACTTTCAAAAATGACTTTGGAGGGAATGAAAGGAATCAAGCTCAGAATTCTGGAAGTGAGAGCGCCAAGTGAAGTCGCACGAGTATCCGTAGTATAGCTCCTAATTGGAATTGAGGATGAGAGTTTGTAAAAGTCTGAATAGAAGAGGAAAACCTTGCGGTGCTAATCCATTTAAGGATGAGCTTTATTGTCTGTGGCACAGCCCTTCAGAAAAAGGAAAAAGGTTGCGTGAAAAAGGTGAAGAAAATCGGAAGAGAATAATGAGGTTGTTATACGGTGAAGAATATGGAACAGGAAAAAAGAATCAGTTTGCTATCACTCCCTATCAAGTTTTACGTGACTTCAAAAAGCTGAGAAGAAAACTCCTTGCTGATGATAGCATTCGTCCTGACAAAAAATTCAATGCCCTTGTCAAGCTGGATAAATATCTCCATGAATGTCTTGAAATCATTTACAAGGAAGCAGAGAGACAAAAAGAGAGTTTTGAGGAGAAGCTCAGAAGAATGAAGAAGGAAAAGCCTGAAAAACACCTTATGTAAGGTTTCAGAATACCTTTAAACATATTCGGTGGAGTTCAGCTCTCTGCAAGGCTTTAAAACAGTCCCCGCCAGAGGGAGGATGAGATAAGAGGAAAAAATTTCAAAAAAGGCAAAATGATTACAGCGTGCATGGTCAAAAAAGCTTATATTAATTATAGAGGTTGCTTAGGTAAATGATTAAGTCCTTAAAAATTATGATAAACTCTATTCATGGGCAGGGAGTCCTTCCAAAAAGCCTAAGCAACCTTTTGGAAATTCAGCAGATACAATACGTATCACTCCCTGCCCTCCTTTCTTTATAAGGAGGCAAAATGAGCAGATATGTTTGGTATTGTTTAGCGGCTCCAGGTCTCAAAGGACGTCCCAAATTCGATACCGTAGAGGAAGCCTTAGCAGACATATTGAGTAATGATGCCTGCAGTCCTTGTTGTGAAGACCCGATAATGATTTTTGATTTACAGAAAAATGAAGTGGTAATGGCGGTTGAAACTATTCATGATATAGAAACTGGAGTAATCAAGACAATTGAGGAGACATGAATGGAAGACTATGAATTTCAAATGAGATTGACTTGGGCAACACATTGCGCCACGTTGTCTTTCCACAAGAGATTGTAAAATGAGAATTCAGACTGACCAGATTCTGCGCTCAATTAGAGCCACTATGGACTTGGCTCATGCTGTGGAAATGGAAATGCGCAAGCATAGCGGAAAAGAAAGAAGCAAATTAGAATCCTTGTTTTTCCAATTGGTTAAAATCAGAGCTAACATGATTGATACTGAAGACAGAATCCGCAGACAAAGACATCCAGAGGATTGGAAATAATGAAGGCTTGTATTTTTCAGACTGTAGCTATTCTCAAAAGTAGAATAGCGCTGTCTCTGAAGGAGCAATCCTTCCCTTGCTACGGATTAGCAATTCTACGTTGTCAGAGTAGCTACCGGATAGCGAAAAGACAGGTCGGAACAAGGAGCAAAAATGGTAAATGTCAGAAAGCTCCATTCAAACTCATATCCCTTTGTGGATAAGTAAAATCAGGGCTATGGAAGAGTTTGCTCTCAGTGAGAAGAGGCTTCGTCAGTTGAGAAAAGAAAAGAGAATAACATTTCGTCTTGAAGGCAATAGATATGTCTATCAGACCCGAAGCCTCGTTAATTACTGCAGAGGAAATACAACCATAGCTGAGATTCCTGAACCTCAAAATGAGGATGAAAGATTAATGCTTTTAACAAAGGAGGTGCTACAAAAAGAAAAGGAAAAGGAAATAAGAGAAAAGGAAGAATTAAAATCTTTAAAAGGAGGCGACAATGTCTAATTTTCACTGGACTGCTCCAGGAAAAACGACAGGACGTTGTCGTCTAGATTGTGGTAAAGGTTTTTCCATCATTGAACATCCATTGAAAAATGGAAAGAGCTACCAGCTGGAGCACAGACCTAAGAATGGAAAAAAGAAATGCTACCGTATGGATAAGACCAGAATCA
>JABAOC010013879.1_pt2 | contig 11385 bp, 9 predicted proteins | sample 7062161 | NCBI WGS metagenome assembly JABAOC01 (sample SAMN14538625, study PRJNA623070) | marine sediment metagenome | biome: marine biome [ENVO:00000428]; feature: marine pelagic biome [ENVO:01000023]; material: deep marine sediment [ENVO:00002113] | place: India: Gulf of Khambhat ... | reverse complement strand
ACCCCAAACGCGATGAATCGCGTTTGGGAGGGGCTCCCAAGTGCGGAATTATGCACTTGGGGACCCGAACCCAGCGACAGGCTTTCAGGTCGGCTATTCCGGTGCCTCTCGCCCCCGTCGGCCCGGACGACCGACAGAAGCCAGCCCGCTCATTGACGCCCTTGCCGGACCCGCAGGCACAATCCGACAGGACGGGCAGCCTNNGATGATTAACCAGGCCAACCGGCGTCCTGGGCACGCAGCTCATCCATCCGCAATCCGGTCGAAGCCATTCGCCCCCGTATTCAGTTGTGTGAAAGAGCACTCGACAGTCCGTCGAATCATCTCGCCATTCTACCACATCCTACGCCCAACCGCCAGAGGCAGTTCGGAACCATTGATCATGGGTGGTTGACCGCTTGCCATTTGCGGTTCGCTATTCCATCGTGAGTAACCGTCCGGCAGAGCATGTGGAGGGGGGGTAGCTGGACACCCCTTGTGACGGTAACCTGATCGTTGCGTGGATATCTTACACAAACTGTCGTCCACCTTCGATGGAAATCCCGTCCCGCTTCATGCGTCGCGAACGCCGACAGATATAACTCCTTGCCCGGAAAAGATTTACGCGGATTCACGCGGATGTGCAGGGATTGGCACGAGTGGGCTTCGGCCGTAGCGAAATCAACTCACACAAAACCGAAAAGAAAGAGGGCGTCAACACGTATTTCGCACTTCGTGATGCTCAAGACGGTCCGGTCCGGAATCGTTCAGACTTGCCTGTTCCTGAAGCCGGTCAGCGGCGAACGTAGAGTTCGTAGGTGTAGGTCACGACGGATTTCTCGTTCGGGGGGATTTCGAGGGTCCAGGTCAGCTTTTTCAGGCCGTTCATCTTTTGCAGGCCCGCGGCCAACTCCTCGATTTTCGCCGGCGGGTCGGTGGAGGTGACTTCGCCGGAGAGGGTCTTGGTGATTTCCAAAGTGATGGACTCCTCGCGGAAGTTGGTGATGGACAATTCGCCGCGGACGGTGACCAGGTCGTAGAACACGCCGTAAAACTGCTGGGCTTCGCGCTGCCTCTCGACCTCGAATTCGCGCTGCTCGGCCTTGATGTTGGCGGCGCGGGCGATACGGAGGGTTGCCTTGTCGCCGGAGGGGGTGTAGGGGAGCGAGCCCTGGCCCAGGACCATGTTCCGTTCGAGCACTTCGGCCGGGGCGGGGGTCCAGGGGACTTTCGTCGTGTTCTCCAGCCGGAGGCTGTGCCAGACTTGCTGCTCTTGTTCCCTGTCGCCCGGCGGTTCGGCCCGGTGCAGGAATTGACCCGCCTCGTCCACGTAGTTCGGGATGCTCCACTGGTAGAGATGCTCGTAGGGGATGGCCTCCGTGAACAAGGGGATATAGGCGACCCGGTCCTGGTCGAGTGTGAGCCGGCCGCCCGGATAGAGGAACAGGTCCTGTGCTTCCAGGCCGGCCTGGGCGGCCCCGTACGCCGGGGCGACCTCCAGGGCGGGTGCGCGACCGGCCTGCATGGCGTAGACGCGGCGGGCGAGTCTCGTCTCTTCGCGTTCTCCTCCCAGGATGGCTTGCAGGAACTGGGCGAGGTTCTCCTTCATCCCAATCGGACTGGAAACGTCGGCAAACTCCAGGTTGGGAAAACCGGTCACCAACTGCACGCGGATGTCCCGCAGTTTGTATGCCTCGTTCACGACCAGGGCCTTGGCGGATAGGCGTGCCTTTTTCTCGCCACTGATGTCCACGAGGTAGCTCGGGGTCCAGGTAATACCCTTGGCCAGGAAGCTCACGGTCAGGCTCTGCCGGTCCATCGGCTGGGCGGCTTGCACGTATATCTCGACGGCGTCTCGCGTGCGGGGGAAGTGCCGCCGGACCGGACCGTCGAGAAACATCACGTGCTCGACACTCCGCGGGTCCAGACTGAACGTGCCGGCCTCCGATTCGATGATGGCGAGCCCGAACTCATAGGGGGGCCAGATTTCCGGGCGTCGGATATCGCCCTCCGGCAGGCCCGGCGCGTAAGGCATGATTCTCGGCATCCTGCGGTCGCTGGTGAAGTACCTGAGCCGCCCCGAGATCTGTTTTTCGTCGATGGTAATGCGTACCTGCCTGCCCACATTGGCCCTGAGGATTTCGGGGATGGTGATCGCTTCGCGCATTTCTCCTTGGGACTCGACTTTCTCCGCCACGACGCTGGCCAGGTTGATATCGGCCGGATAGGAAAGCCAGAAGGTCCCGTGGACCGGGACGGCCGGCAGGAGAAACGACATGGCCCTCTCGCCCGCGGGGAACGTCGCCCGACCGACGAAGAACCCGAATCCATTCTTGAACAGCGCCACCTGCCTGAGGTCCAGAGATTGCGGCGGCTCCCGTAGTTCCAGCGGTCGGATGGTCTGGGAGCGGCCCGGCACAGCGCCCGTCAGTGCAGCGGCGATCAACGCCATCAGCCATGTGCGACTCATGACACGCCCTCCTGAGAATCGAATCGTTCACCCTTGCTCATTCGGATCGGGATACCGATCTGCGTCCGTATCTACTCCGAGGAGCTAACAGATGAATCGTAAACCACGGGCGAAATATGAGAAAGGGAGGTAATTGATTAAGTGTTATTGATGACAGGCATTTGGGTGCAACGTGGGCAATGGCCTGAGAGGGCGTATGAGAAGTGACGCGAGTATCTGGCGCGTGCGCGGGGGCGAATGATGATTCGCCCCTACGCGCCGGCCGGGACCATCGCCAAGGCCTCTCGTCGCGGTAGGGCCTGCCGGCGCGGGTCGGCCTTGGTGGTACCGCCAGCCCGGCTTTTGCCGGTCCGGCTGGCCGAAGGCCTTCTGCAGTTCGGGCGTATCCGGCATTGAGCCACTGGACCCGTCCACCACCCAGATTCGCCGACCAGCGACAGCCATCGCCGACTTCCCTGGGCAACGTGCTGCCGACCCTTTGAAGGGCGTGTCGAAATAACGGTAGCGGCAGTCGTTTTCGTCCCTGGCAGTAGGCGGTCGGGTGAAGCTTCCAGCGGGGTGCCCGCCGCGGCTTGCTGCGCCAGGGTCTCGGCAACAGCGGTTCGACAGGCCCACCCCGCATGCAGAACCTGCGGCAGAAACGTCCAGACGGTCTGTGCAGGCGTCCAAATCCGATCCCGCCGGTAGCCCTCGCTCTCCGCCGCCTCCGCCAAATTCTCCTCAGGCAGATACCGCCCAACAGACTCGCTTCTTGGGAACAGTTCCTTCTTGAGAACGCTACGACATTGTGTGATACCGGCCATCCGTGGCCTCCCTGGTGTTCGAGTTGATCTTTTTATCATCCGTGGATCAACTCAAACAACGGCGGCCTCTCTGTCAACCCCATGCCTCACAAAGACTTATGGCTTATCGTCATGCCCTTCGCACCTGACACCCTTAATTCTCGGGCTGCGCAAAGAAATTTAGAAAATCGCAAGAATCCTCTTAATACCCCGCCCCGGTCTCTCATTAAGAAATCAGAAAGCCGGGACTATGGGCTTGGGTGAATGATTTTTGACCCCGCAAGGCCTCCCGAGACGGCAATGCGGGTGAGGCGAATGACGTACAGGAGGCCAAGACAACCAATTCCATGATGTAGGAAAGGAGGTCGACGATATGGATCTAATCGCATACGGGTTCCCATAGGGCCCCCTGAATCAGACGAGTCGCGAACCGGTCAGCAAGGCTGACACAGAAAAGAGACAAAAAGCCAAATGGGAGTTGAAAATGAACAGAAACAGAGTGCTTCAGAAGAGGACCGTGACCTTTGCAGCAATCGCTCTTGTCCTGGCGATAGCGGCCTCCAGCGCGATGGCTGCGGATGGCCTCAAGAGCATCGTCTCGAAGATTGACGCTGCTGAGAAGGGGATCAACAACCTCACCATCGAGTATTCATGCGTGCGCACGCCCTGCAAGGGCCCCCGCGGCTTGACGCCGGAGGTAACCCAGACCGTGGTGAAGTATCCCGGTTTCTTTTTCACGGAAACAGGGGTGTACGTGCAGAAAGGCAATCACGTGAGACTCGACAGGACCTACCGCGATGCGGTCTCTACAGACCAACAGATCACCGAAACCATTGCGTTCAATGGCCAGAGCACGCGAACCCTCCAGGACACCCCCCGGGCCAAAGTCGCGAAGCAGGGGGTGGTTTCGGCCGGCCGATGGCACGGACTGCGCAATTTCTTCAATCCTGTGCTGATGCTTTCGGCGACAGGCGATCAGAAGCTGCACAAGGAACTGTCTTCGATGGGTGCGGAACTGGTCCCTGAGCTCGAGGCGGTGGACGGCGTGCCCTGCCAAGTGGTCAAACTCTACAAGAAAGCTCCTTCCGGAGCCGTGCTGCGAAGCTTCAAGGTGTACCTGGATCCTGCTCAGGACTACGCCATGGTCAAGGCGGAGAAGTATTGGTTCAACTTCCAGTGCCTGGAAAGAGCCGTTCAGATCCGGGAATTCACGCAGGCCGGGAACAGCCGCATCCCCAGCAAGGCATCCTGCATCACCTACATTCGGGACAGCAAGAGCAAGACCAGCTATCCCGCCTATGAGCAGGTGCTCACGGCGACCGTGGTGGACAAGGACAAGAAAGTCGACGATGCCGCGTTCAACCTCAACTATACCAAAGGCGTCCGGGTGTGGGACGACATCGTCAAAATGGGGTACATGGTGGCTCCTGATCCGCCCGTCATGGAGTGAGACTGCCGTCCGGAACAGAAAGGCAGACCATTGAACTGAATATCGACGACATCGTGTTTTTGAAAAGGAGTATTGATTATGAAACGCAAGTATACCATCGTAGCGGTTGGATTGACATTGTTTGCTGTAACCATTGCCCTGGCATTGCCCTATGTGGACGGGGCGTTGACGCCGGACAGTGAGTATGACGGAGGCGACGTGCAGTCCGGCGTCTATAGTGAGTGCTATTTCAAGTACGTGAAGGGAGAAGGGCTGTATGTCTGCAATGACTGGTGCGACCCCAATGAAACCTACGATCCCAACGACCAGTGCAACGGCTACAATATATTCACCTGGACCGACACGCAGCCAACTCCCTGGATGTACTGGCGGCTGAAATGTCCGGGCGACGGCAGCACGCCGACGATCCAGAAATGCCCCCGTGACGACCAGTGGAATTGGCAGGACGTGGACCCCAACAGCAGCGGCTGGAACACAGCAGCAGGCTTTCATCCCAGCATAAACAGTCCGGTCCCCCATCCCATTTGGGAAGCCTGTATCCCGCCGGAGGCCATCAGCGAGGACATCCTGATGGGGCTGAAAGACCCCACGTCCATCGATCCAAACGCTTGTCCCGAGGGCTGGGATCCCCCGAACTTTGGAACGGTTCCGGACTTCAATGTGCCGGACATGCAGGGGGACGATGACTGTTGAGGTAGTGAGGATGCACCCGGCAACGGAAGACGGGATTCTGTTGCTGCGCCAATGACCCTGCACAGGGGCCCCTCTCAGGGCCCCTGTGCTCTTGTGGAGTCTTGCCTGTTCCGACCGGCTTTCTCCCTCGGGCAGGCCCCGGCTGTCCCCGTGAAGCTGCGCCGGCACTCTTCGCGGCCGGTGCCGAGGAAGAAGGGGATAATGGGGACGCACCTGCTCTGTATAGAACATCCTTCGAGTAGGGCTCAGCCATTTTACGCTGGCGAGCGTATACTGGTCGATGAAGAGCAGTAAATCGACGCCGGTGGTGGCCAAGGTAGCCTTTCGAGCGGCCCGCGAGAGTCTGCCCGGACTCGACCTGCCGGGCCACGATGCCGGCCAGCGGGAGCTCGGACGGATAGGAGACCCAGAACGTGCCGCGAGAGGGGGCCGTCGGCAAAGCGACGTCGAAAGACGTTTTGCCGTCGGCGCATTCGAGTTGCCCTACGAAGAAGCCCAGGCCGTTCTTGAACAGGGCGGCGTGGCGCAGGTCCAGAGGCTGCGGCCCGCTCGCGGTCTCTACCGCCATCGTCCGCTCGCACAGCGCCAGGGCCGGACCTGCGGTGATCAATACACCGGTTGTACGGAGAGTTCGTTTCATGACCAGGCTTCTTTCAATCGGTTCGCCGGTTCTCGCAACAGTCACGAAGAGGCCGGCAGTTCCGGGGATTATCGGTTTCCTGAGATGCCTGCCTGTACACCTCAATCGTAAAATGCGAAGGGACCGTGACAAAGTAAAATGCCTGTAAAAACTCCGGTATGGGTGCGCGTCATGTTTGTTGATGGATTCCGCGCAGGATCCCTTCTGTGGTTGTCAGTTCGGCCAAAGCCTAAGGCCGCGCGGAGACACGGAGCGCAGTGGAGAGCCCGCCCCGGCAATCCAACTGCGAAGGGGAGGCACCCTCCATTCGCTGCCAGATGTCTCGACTGCGCTGGCGCTTCGCTCGACATGACAAACCGTGCCATGTGTCCGTGTCGCTGAGCAGCGTGACGTGCATTCGGCGGATATGTGGGCGCGCGGCGGTCCGGCTGTCTTGGCACGTGCTCTTGATTGGTGGCCTTCTCAGTCGAGCCGGCCGAAGCGGGACCAGTCGGGTCCGGGCCAGTAGATGTAATTGGCCCGGCCGATGATGGTGGCATAGGGGATCGGCCCGAACTGCCGGCTGTCGGTGGATTCGCAGCGATTGTCGCCGAGGACGAAGCAGTGGTGCTCCGGGATCGTGACGGCGTCGAAGTCGAGCTGGCCGGGCGGCGTGCTCGTTGCCAGAAAGACCCGGTACCGGGCGTTTGCGTTGTGCTCCTGGTAGACGATGCCTTGAGCCGTCCGCCCCGCAACAGGTCCTTTGGCCTCGGGGAATAATTGCTCGCGTGTCAGTCGTTGGCCGTTGATGTACAGGTTGCCGTCTCTCATGGCGACGGTGTCGCCTCCGACGGCGATGACCCTCTTGATGTAGTGGTTTCGCCAGTTGTCGGTCGGCGGATGGAAGACGACGATGTCCCCGCGCTGCGGATTGGCGCGGCGGTAGGCCGTCTTATCCACGAGGATGCGATCGTTGAAGCCGATGGTGGGGTACATGGAAGCGGCCGGGATCCGGAAGGCCTCGAAGAGGCTGCTGCGGATGTGCAGACTGTAGCCGATGGAACTGCCCATGACCAGCAGACTGAACAGCAGATATACGGCCGGGTGGTTGTAGGCCTTCAATTCGTAATCAGGTTTCGTCCTTGCGGCGACCCAATACGCGTCAATCGTCGCGACCACGGTCAGGGCCAGAGCCGCGACGATGGCCAACAATCCGAACGGTACGGTTGGGATGGGGCCCAGGCATGCGAGGAGCACAATCGACGCCGAAATCACCAGGCCGGACACCAGGCTGAACGCCAGGCCTCGAACCAGCCGGCCGGCGTACACCTGCCCCAGGCCCACCACGATGAAAGACAGAAGGGCCGCCAGCCAGGGAAGCCTCCGGCTGCGATTGTTGACAGGCACACTACTCATACGTTCTTCCTTTCGGTTTCACACACGCAGGATGAGATCCAGGGTGACGGCGATTCTGGCCAGGCCGAAGAGCGCCCCCAGGACTACAACGGCGGCCCTCATCCACGGGCGGGCGGCCATTTGACCGACCCGAGAGGCAAAGGTCGCGGCTGAAACCCGCCGAGGGGGTTGGCATTCTCGTATATGTGCCATTACTCGCTCAGGAAAGTCAGTGCTCGGCCCGATCTTTTCCCGGCGTCTCTTCCAAATGTCGAACATTTCCCGATGATTCACGGCACGTCTCCAAAGCACTTGAGCGCTTCCATCAGCTTGTCTCTCGCGCGACTGATTCTTGATTTGACGGTTCCCAGCCTTACCCCCTCTATCTGTGCGATCTGCTCGTACGGGAGATGCTCGAACTCGGCCAGCACGAAGGCGGTCCGCTGTTCGAGCGGTAAGGCGAGCAATTCCCGGTCCAGCGCGGCGACGAACTCCGCGCGGGTGACGGCATCTTCCGGTGTGTCCTGCTCTCCTCTTTCGGGTGGTTCGGCCACGTAAACCGGCCTCTTCTTCCGGGCCGTGTTGACGCTCTTGTTCCGCGCGATCGTGAACAGCCACGTGGAAAACCGGCTCTTGCGAGGATCGAACGTCCCGAGCTTTTCGTATGCCGTCAGGAAGACTTCCTGTGCGAGGTCTTCACAGGCCTGGTCGTCCCCCGTGACGTTGCGGATCATGCGTGCCACCGGTCCCGCGTACCGCTCCACGAGCAGCCGGAACGACTCGCCGTCGCCCTCAAGAACGCGCCGGATAACGTCTGGCTCTTCTGTCATTGCACCAACGGCATACGATTGCATTTGCCCTGTTATACACGCTGGTCCCTGGAAAGTTCCACGGAATGTACCCGGGAAGGTCCTCAGAACCGTTTGACATCGTGAACCTGCGGACCGTAGAATCGTATATTGTCCTATTCGATAGATGACCATTGAGCAGCCCTGTGGCTCTGCCCGGCAGTCTCTGCAAAGAATTGGAGGTCAATTATGAGCACGTGTGTTGCCCATTCGCGGAGCAAACCTTGTCTATTCACGTCGTCTGTTATCACGGTGCTGCTACTGTTCGCCCTGCCGGTCTCGGCGTTGGCGGAGGATACTCAGGGCATTGCGACGTTGCGCCGGATGGGGAAGGCCTTCACGTCCATCGCCGAGAAGACCTCTCCCGCCGTGGTGGGCATCAAAGCGACCAGTGCGGCCGGGGGCGGCTCCGATTCGCGACGGTATCCGTTCGGCGAGCCGTTCAGTCCCTTTGATGAAGACCTGTTCGAGTATTTCTTTCGCCGGCGGGCCCCGCGCCGTTACGAGCAGATGCAGCCCCGACAGGTGGCGCAGGGGTCGGGTTTCCTGGTGACGGCGGACGGCTACATCCTGACGAATAACCATCTCGTGGGTGAGGCCGACGAGATCAGTGTCACGGTGGACGACAACCGCCGATACAAGGCCAGGCTGATCGGTGCCGATCCGGAAACGGACGTCGCGGTCATCAAGATCGACGCGGAGGATATGCCATATCTGGAGCTGGCGGACTCGGACACGCTGGAGGTAGGCGAGTGGGTCATCGCCATCGGCAATCCGTTCCGTCTGAGCCACACCGTCACGGCCGGGATCGTCAGTGCCAAGGGGCGCAGCCAGATCGGCGTCGCGGATTACGAAGACTTCATCCAGACCGATGCCGCCATCAACTTCGGGAACTCCGGAGGGCCGCTGCTGAACCTCGACGGCAAAGTCGTGGGCATCAACACGGCCATTATCGGACCCGGCGGCAACGTGGGTATCGGTCTGGCCATCCCGATCAATATGGCCAAATCCATCTACGAGCAACTAAAGGCCAGCGGGAAGGTCGTGCGCGGGTACCTCGGCGTGGTCATTCAGGACCTTGAGCCCGGGATGGGTGAATTCTTCGGCGTCGGGAACAACAGAGGGGCCCTCGTCGCCAGTGTGATGGAAGGTTCGGCGGCGGACAAAGCGGGAATCAAGTCCGACGATATCATCGTGGAAATCGAGGGTGAGCCCATTACCGGCGCGAACGAGTTGATGAACCGCGTGGCCGCCCGCAAGCCGGAGAGCAAAGTGAAGGTTGTGGTACTGAGGGATGGCGAGCGCAAGACGCTCACGGTCACTCTGGACAAGCGGCCGCCGAGCGGATCCGAGACCGGTGGCGAGGGTGCCGGGGCGCAGAACGAGCTGGGTCTGTCGGTGCAGACGCTGACGGAGGACTTGGCCCAGCGCCTGGGATATGAGAACATGTCGGGCGTCGTGGTCACGGAGGTTGAGTCCGGCTCACTGGCCGACGAATACGGGATTCAGCCGGGGATGCTGATCACAGACGTGAATCGACAGTCCGTGCGGAACGTAAGGCAATTCAATGATGCCCTGGGCAAGGCCCGGAAGGAAGGCAAAGTCCTGTTGCGGGTCTTGAGTGAGAATTGGGCGAAAATCATCCTTATTCCTCTGCCCGAGAAGTAGCCGACCTTTGATCGCCGTGCGGCATCAGCCCCGCTCCGTGCGGGGCTTTCTCATGCGCCCTGCGCCGTCGTCCGGCGTGTGCGATTGGCTCTTGCAGCCCAGGTGGGCAAATGTGGGATTTCGCGTAGGCCGAGCGTCCCCGCTTACCGGCCCGATGCGCAGCAGTGCTCCGCGCCGAGGCGACCTACAAGGGCCCCAAGACGCAGTCGCACACTTATCCGGCGCGGCTGTCGGCAGGGGCAAACTCTGATATGGGGGTTTCCGTATAGCTGTTAGGGTAGCGCGGTCATCTCATGGAGATTTCGTGCTGATTTTTGACCTGTCCGTATTGGAGAGTGTTGTAGAGCAAGGCGGTCTCATGCCGATGGGGGTGTCGTATGGACGCGAGAGGCGATGCATCCAACCAGAAGCAGGAATCACCGGCTCGGGAGCAACTGGAAGTCGTCGGGGCCGAGTTCGAGGCGGTTATGGGCCACGCCCGCACGGGCGTGGCTATCTATCGCGCTGTGGATGACGGCAACGACTTTGTCTTTGTTGACTTCAGCCACGGGGCCGAGGAGATCGAGCAGGTCAACAGAGCGGACGTAATCGGCAGGAGAGTATCGGAGGTGTTTCCCGGGGTCAGGGAATTCGGGCTGCTGGACGTGTTTCAGCGGGTCTGGCGGACGGGCACGCCGGAAAGTCATCCAGTCTCCATTTACCGGGACCAGCGGATCACCGGTTGGCGTCAGAATTACGTATGCAAGCTCCCCAATGGGCTGGTCATGGCCGTTTACGACGATGTCACGCCGTCCAAGCGGAGTGAGTTGGTTACGCGGATGAGCGAGCAGCGTTTTCGGGCAATCGCCAACTACACGTATGACTGGGAGCTATGGGTGGGCCCGAACGGTCGGGTTCTATGGATGAATCCCGCGGCGACGCGAATCTCGGGTTACTCGGTCGAAGAGCTGCTCGCCATGACGGATTTTCCGGGGCCGCTGATTTTCGAGGCGGACCGTGAAAGGATCATGCAGGCGTTTCGCTCCGCGATCGAGGGGAGCACGGGGACCGAGCAGTTCCGGCTGGTCCACAAGGAGGGACGAATCATCTGGGCCGAAATATCATGGCAGCCCATCTACGATGAGCGGGGCAATCCACTGGGCCATCGGGGGAGCATTCGTGATATTACCGCGCGCAGGCTGGCCGAGCAGGCCGCCCAGTTGGCCGAATGGGAAAAAGAGGCGATCCTCAACGGCATGGCGGAGCATGTCATCCACATGGACGCGGATGGCTCGATCCTCTGGGCCAATCAGGCCGCCTGCGAGTCGGTGGGCATGGCGCGCGAGCAGGTTATCGGACACTTCTGTTATGAGATACCGGCTGATTGGCATGAGCCCTGGGGCAAATGCCCGGCGGTCGAGGCCATCGAAGCGGGCGAGCGCCTGGAGTTCGAGAGAACGTCGCCCGACGGTCGGACGTGGCTCATCCAGGCGGCTCCCGTT
>JABAOC010011098.1_pt2 | contig 11388 bp, 9 predicted proteins | sample 7062161 | NCBI WGS metagenome assembly JABAOC01 (sample SAMN14538625, study PRJNA623070) | marine sediment metagenome | biome: marine biome [ENVO:00000428]; feature: marine pelagic biome [ENVO:01000023]; material: deep marine sediment [ENVO:00002113] | place: India: Gulf of Khambhat ... | reverse complement strand
CACCACAAAGGGGATACTGAATTGGGCATCCACGGTGGTCTTCGGTCGATAGCGTCTTCCCTCAGGCCTCATCAGCGTATCAATAGCAACCCTGAAGGTCTTTATCCTCGCCTCCTCAAGGAGGTCCGGCGTAACTTTATCCCGTTTCACCATATCGAGGACTCCATCGATAACCTGATGAAGAAAGCGGCAACACGGATAAGGCTTGAAGGCCGTCTCGTGCCCCACAAAGACCTTACCCAATCCTTTCGTAATCCTCTCCGCATCATAAGTCCGGTCAAAGGAGAAGGCATTCAAANNACCTCGTGTAATCCTTTCGTAATCTTCTCCGTATCGTAAGCCCGCTCAAAGGAGAAGGCATTCAAAAATCCGTACTTTCCCTCAAAAATGGTTGCAGGCCCTGTATACCCCCTTCGGGCCAACAGCGTGGCAAGGATCCCGCTCTGGGCTGCCTTTCCAGGGTGCATGCGCTTGATCCACGTCCCGTCCGCCTTCCACTCCTCCAAGCCGGAGGCCTGCGTCCCCGCAATTCCGAGGGCGGAAATTGTTTCTCTCTTTGACAATTTAAGGATCTTCGCTGCTGCTGCAGCTGAGCCAAAGACTCCGCACGTCCCGGTGGGGTGAAATCCCTCGTGGTATTGCTTTCCCAAGAAGGCCTCACCTACCCGGCAAACGACTTCGTATCCCGCTACGACCGCCTCTACCACTCGTGATCCCTCGCAACTTTCCCTCTCGGCCAAGGCTAAAGCGGCCGAGACGACCACTGCACCCGGATGCATCGTTGCTGATCGATGATCATCATCAAAGTCGGATGCATGAGCCATCGTCCCATTAGCTAAGGCGGCATTACCGCAGGAACTCCTTTCCCTCTCCCCGATAATCACGCTTTCCCTTTTCCCTCCCAGTTCCTTCACCACCTCAACCATGATGCGACTCGAAGGGACCCGGGAGCCTGCGAGAGCTACCCCCAGGAAATCCAAAACCCTCATCTTAGCCCTCTCCCTCACAGTATGGGGAATGCGTTGATATTCCAAGCTCACGATAAAATCAGCCAGATTCTCTGAAATCGCCCGGTCCATGTCACATCCATCGTTTAGATTTAGATCCGCCTCATTTCAACATTTTCCCCTTCCCCGGCTGCGAGGATTTCCATACCTCGCTTACCCAGATATACCGCTCCTTCAACTCCATGCTCCAATCCATAAACCCACGCTCGAAGAGGGGGGGCCCGAAAGTTCACCAGTTCAACGAGGTCGCCTTCTCTCAGACCCAGATTTTCAATAGTTCTAAAACCCAGCAAGCACATCCTTCTCGTACCGAGATACTCACGGCCGTACCATGGATTAATGCGGAGATAGTTCCTCTCGTTTCGCACCTTTTCCCTCAATAATTCCGTCTCCTTCCGATCGATTTGCCCACATCTCAGAGTGACACCATAGCGTGCTTCTGCCTTTTCCTCGGTCAGCACACCCGCCAAGAGATCCTGTTCAATCTTTTGAAGATTCCTCTCCAAAGGGTCTCCGTATCCTCCCCCACCGGAGGTCTCCATGATAACTACATCTCCTTTCTCTAATGGAAAGCGAGTAACCTTCCCGGGTATGGGGGAAGGTTCAACCCGTTTCCCCTCACGGAGGACACCGAAACGGTTGGGTGCACCACAAAATCCACCCAAAACCCCAAAGGGTGGGATTATGTTTTTGTCAGATAAAACGGTGAGGAATGTATCCTCAGACAAGACCATGATCTCCCTTCGCAGCCCTAATCCCCCCTTTGTCTCCCCATCTCCTCCTGAATCAGTCCTCAATTCGCACCTCTCGACAACCAGAGGGAACTCGTTTTCAATGGACTCCGTGGGTTGAATCGAACTGAAATCTCCCTCCGTAAAGGACCGAAGGGCATTATTCCCATCCTCTTCATGGAAAGCGCCCGTTCCCCCGGCGGGATATTCATAGAAGATAAATGTCTCACCGGATTGGGGATTGATGCCACTGATGTAGACATGGTTCGCCGTGCCCTTGATATCCCCTGTAATTCGATCGGGGATGGCCCTTGCCAGGGCGCCCATTACTGCTGACTCAACGCACCTACGAACCTCGGAGAAACCTCCGCATGGCGCCGGATACCTGGCATTAAGGACACTCCCCTCGGGATTGATGAAGGAGATTGGCCTAAAGGCCCCGTGATTGATTGCGCCATCAGGGTCAAGGAAAGACTTCAGCACGATAAAGGCTCCGCTTGGAGCGACGGCCGGTCCGGCGTTCAGAGGCCCTTTCGTCTGAGGGGACGAACCCGTAAAATCGATGGCAAGGCTGTCCATCTGGACCGTGATTTTCACTTTGACGATCACCGGGTCAAGCGAATCGCCGCTGCAGTCTAGATACGCCTCATACACATAGTCCCCCGGTGGAATCGCCGATATTGCCCTTCTCATTCTCTGCTCGGAGAGATCCAATGCGGCCTCGACACATTCTTCAACAACCCCTATTCCATACTTCGCCAGAAGCTCCCCCATTCTATCCTCTGCCACTCGGCAAGTCCCCACGATCGCTTGAAAATCCCCTTCCCTTTCGTGAGGAACCCTCATATTATTGAAGAGTAAGTCCAGCACCGCTTGGTTGGGTTTCCCATTTTGATACACTTTTAAAATTGGTATTCGGATGCCCTCTTGGAAAATCTCGTTAGAACCTCCAGAGAGGCTGCCGGGCGTCATTCCTCCTACGTCGCCCCAATGGGCGCGAATGACCGGAAACAGAGAAAGTCTCTCCTCCACAAAAATGGGAAAGATCAGGGCGATATCGTTCAAGTGGGTTCCTCCCGTATAAGGATCATTGTGGAGAAAGACATCGCCTGCATTTATATCCTTTCCAAATTTTTCCAACATGACCTTTACAGACCACGGTATGGGAAAGACGTGGGAAGGATTGTCCTCTGCCTGTGCAACCAATTGCCCCTTTGAATCCATGATGACGCAGGAGAAATCCCGGGCTTCATATATGACAGAGGAGTAGGCCGTTCGAGTCAGGTTCGCCCGCATCTCCCTGACAATAGAGATAAGGCCTTCCTGGATGATCTCAAAAACGATAGGGTCCGGCGGCTCAATGCTCCGCATCTTATTCAAAAATGAACCCCAATAGTATCAATATTTTGGATTTAACTGTGAAAATCTTTGTGGCCGCCTGTGTGTCCCGGAAAAAATCCCTATATTCATCTCAAGCTGTCCGAATTTGGCGCTCTCTGCAGTCAATTAGATCGTTTTTGAATTTGGCTTCCTATTTGGCTTTCAATAGGGTTGTCAGCTCATTAATCGTTTTCAATTTCTCTAAGTTATAGATGGTATCTATGACTTGCAACACCCTTTTACCAAGCACCTCCCCGGCGAGGAGGCTGAATTTCGCCTCAATTTCCTCTGAAGTAAAAGGTATTTCGGGTTCTCCGCGAGCAAAATCCAGTGAATCTCTATAGGTCTGGCCGCCCTTCAGAATGATTTCCCCCGTTGCTCCGCGTTTCATCGGTAACAACTCATCCAGTTCAAGGTTGATTTCCACCCGGACTCGTTCCATAAAGCTCCTCATGACCGGATCCTGAACCCTCTCATCTGTGAACTGAAATAGGGACGCATCTCCATAAGTAAGGGCAGCCGCCACGGAAAAAGGAATGCTAAATTGCGCCTCGTTCCCATTCTTGGGCCAATGGATTTCGGCGGCTGCCGTTACAGAATCGATGCCTATTCGGACTTCTTCAATCTGTTCCAGTGACACGTGATTTTCCTGCACGATCTTTACAATGACGTCCACAGGGGCGTGGTTCCCCCGGCAACCCCCATGAATCTTAAGGTACGTTTCCTCAATCTCATATCTATCACCTAAGTTCTTTAAAATTTCATCCTTATCCGCTTCCCCTGCATGGGCATCAATATACGATTCCAGAATCATTGGGTAACCCTTGAGACCCCGGTTTGCTAACACGGCTGCCACGAGCCCCCCCTCACAGCTTCGGCCCACTTGGATCGGTTGAGAGGCAGGCTCCTTTAAAGCTGATTTTAACCCGGATCCCAGATTAGCACTAATGGCCAGGGCGTGAGGACAGCCCACCCTATCCAAATTAAGAATTTTGGCACACCCCCCCGCTGCCCCCAGGGAGGCGAGGATAGCCGTTGGCTGAAAACCACGCGTCACAGTAGAGGGATAAATTGCTTTTCCAATACGAATAAAAACTTCATAACCCAAAACAAGACCGAGAATCACTTTATCTCCGGAGACAGAATGCATTTCCCCGAGGGATAGAAGGGCAGGAATAACTGTTGAAGAGGGATGCCCGCCAGTCGATCTGGAACCATCCTCAAGATACGTAGAATGAGCCATAAAGCTATTGATTATCGCTGCATCTCGACTAGAAACCAATATTCCTTCACCCCAAACCGTACTGTTTCCCATCCCAACATTTAATACATCCAGTACAGGTCGATACAAGCCGATACGGTACCCCGCCAGGCCTACTCCTAAGAGGTCTAGTACCCGGACTTTGGCCATCTCCACGACCCGTGGGGGCAGATCCGAAAACCCGGTTTCAGCAATGAAGGAGCCTAACCTTTCAGTGAGCATTATGTTCCTCCCCGGCGATATTCCCCGCACACCTCCCGGAATGTCGGCAGGGAGTAGGTCATGGTATGAATCCCAGTAGGGAGGGAGGCAGTTTCAATAGCCTCAAAGATTTCCTCCTCGCTCGCTCCAGCCTTCAAAGCTGCCCTGATATGGACACTCAGTCCCTCTTCATAATTGGTTGCAGCGTTGATGCCTACAATGATCAACTCCTTAACCTTAGTCGATAAAGCGTTTCGTTTCTTGATCACGTGAGTAAAAAGCTCATGATATAGTTCTAAATAGTGGGGATCCAGTTCGAAAATAATTTCCCTCGAAGGGTGTATATATCCTCTCTCTCTTCGCACCTTCTCCAGTATAGTTTCTTCTTCACCATTCATGCTTATTCCTCCCTAAGGTTGTAATGGACTGGCCAGCCTGGTGTTCCGCCTTCTCAGACGGCTACCTGGTGATCAGATCCATGGGCTTACTCTTTCTTTTCGGGATTCATCCCTGGACGGGGATACATAGCAGGTTTCCTGTCCAAAGCCAACTTCTTCAAATATTGGGGAATTCCTACTGCGGCAATAAGCAGGAGGCCAATTCCATTCGTTACCATTCCAAAATGGAGCAGAAGTATGCAGGATGCAAAGAGTGTGATTCTTTGGACGAGGTTCAATCGACCGGCAAGATATCCTGTTATCGCTGCTGCAAAGGGAATAGTAGACATAAACGCGCTTATCCACGAAAACAGGACTTCAGAGGAAAATCCGTCGATCATCAACATCGGGGTGTAGACAAACAGGAATGGCATCACATAGAGATAAGCTGAAAATTTCATGGCATGGATGCCCGTCTGATAGGGCTTACCCCCTGCAATTCCGGCTCCGGCAAAAGCGGCAATACACACAGGAGGGGTGATATTGGATGATTGGCTATACCAGAAGGCCGTAAAATGGGCCGCGATCAGAGCTATCCCGATCTCCCCCATAGCCGGAACCGCCAGAACAGCCAGGATTAGATAATCCGATGTAACCGTCATCCCCATCCCTAAGACAAAGGTGGCAAAAAAGACCAGAAGCAATGTCATCCATTTGAATCCGAATGTGAAGGAAAGAACCAGGGATGAGAATTTAAAGGCAAGGCCTGTGAGTAGGGCAACACCGATGATGATCCCGATGGGCCCAGCAGTGCAGCCTACGATGAGTGACTTTTGCCCTCCTTCTACTAATCCGTGAAAAATTGAGGACAATCCACCTTTAAGGTCCTTCTTCATAAAGTTCTTGATCAATGCAATGGCCCCAGCACTGACAATGGCATAGAACCCGGCCAGTGATGGAGTTCGACCGGACAGGATGAAGTAGAGAAGTGCTAATATAGGAATCATATAATACCATCCCTGTAAGAAGATAGGAAAAGCTTTGATTCGATCCTCTTTCCGGGGAATCCCTACCCCCGTTCTTTCGGATTCAAAGTGGATCATGACCAATACCGAGAAGAAATATAAAAGGGCAGGAATGAAGGCAACCTTTACAACATCCAGATAGCGAATTCCCATCATTTCAGCCATGATAAAGGCACCTGCTCCCATGATAGGAGGCATGAACATTCCCCCTGTTGATGCCGCAGGCTCAATAGCGCCTGCGATTTCGGGTCGGTAGCCCACTTTTTTCATCAGCGGGATTGTAAAAGCGCCTGTGGTGACCGTATTGGCGGTTGCGCTACCAGAGATCATTCCAAAGAATGTACTGGCAAGCACGGAAGATTTGGCTGCCCCTCCTTTAAACCGCGAGGTTAGAGCAACAGGGAGATCAATGAAGAAAACGCCCGCCCCGATCTTTTCGAAAAAGGCTCCCATGATGATAAAGAGAACTACATAGGCAGAGAAGATATATGCGACGAGTCCAAATATTGCATTCATAGAGGCATACATGTCCTGGATAATAATCGGAATGCTAAAACCTTGATGACTAAACAGGCCAGGAAAGTATGGACCGTAAAATGCATAGATCAAGGCCATAAGAGCGAGAGCAGGGAGGATAACACTCATTGCCCTCCTGCACGCCTCTAGGACTAATACGATGGCTATCATTCCAAAAACGATATCGCCGAGGACGGGCTCCCCGGCACGCCAGGCCATCTGATCATAACTTAAACAAAAGTTGACAAAAGTCGGTATGGCAAATCCTATGAGTACAAGATCGACAACACTCGGCCGATGCACCGGCGATCTCTTCCTTCCTGGATATTTCAGAAAGATCATCACTGTGATAAAGAGGATGAAAAGACCACGTATGAAACTAGAAGGGAATACCCCCGAAACGGCAGTGTAAATCAGGAAAAGGCTATAGGAGGCAGCCACAAGTTTGAACAGCATGTCCCAGAATCCCCTGAAATCCCTCCTCTCCCGAGTGATCTCTGATTCTTCGATAAATCGCAAAAAGAAGTTTTTCTTGATTTCTGAGGCCGACACGAGGTCATCCTTTCCTGGAGGAAGCGCAGGAGGGAGATAGAATGATACTTCGTTCATTCCTATCTCCCTCCCGATCGTCTGTTCTTATTTCAGTACGGGTTCTGGAACTTTCAACCCAACTTCTTTCCAGAATCTTGCAGCTCCGGGGTGTAAGGGACCAATGTTGCCCATCAGTGGTGTCTTGCGGTTCAGGTTATTCCCCTTGAATGCCATGGTCACACTCTTGATGCATCCGTCTGAGTACGCGATCCGAGTAAATTCATAAACAATATCATCTGGCAGATCTTTGTTAGCGATGAAATACCCAGCCAATCCGAAGTATGTGACATCCTTGTCCACGCCCTTGTAGGTTCCGCCTTTCACCACAGCCTTCTGGTAGTAAGGGTACTTGTCTAGGAACCCGGTCTTCTTCATCAGTGGTCCAAAATCAACCAGGGCAATCTTCTGCTGGGCTGCCACCTGTTCAACGGAGCCAGAAGGAATAGCACCCAGGCGGTTGAAGACATGGATCTTGCCATCCAAGAGCATGGTGGGATAGTCCTTGTGGGGGAGTTTCCGCATCTTGATGTCCTTAGCCAGACCAGCAAACTCGAGGAATTCCAGCATGCTAGCCGCGGCAGCAGACCCGGGAGCTCCGATGGCCATAATCTTACCCTTCACATCTTCGATCGTCTTAATGTTGTACTTGGCCAACGTCGTTACGTGGTTCAGGAGGATCTTGGTGGAAATACCGATCGTTCTCCAATCTCTCATTTTCGTTTTGAATGGAGCCATCCCATTCCAAGATTTGTACATCTCCATCGCCGTTGCCATACCAAGATGAGCAACCCCCGGACTCACTCGTCTGATGTTTTCAATACCACCCCCTGAGGTATTCGGGGTCACCCTGATCTTGTCTGAATGTTCATTGACGTATTTCGCCACAGGCGCTCCAATCATATAGTAGCTACCACGCACGCCGCCCAAAGGCATTTGAAGTTGCATCTGGGCCTGGCCTTGGCCGTAAAGGCTAAGGACGAGGACAAATCCAACAAATACGGATACTGTTAGTATTCTTAGCTTACCAGTCGCCTTCATGATTACCCCTCCTTTTTGCTAAAAGTTGTTAAGAATTATCCCACACTTCTTTTTCCGTCACATCACCCCCTTTCACTCGATTTGGGCCTTTCTTGGACGAAATAGAGGATGAAACAACAGAGAAGAGATAGCAGCGCCAAGCTACTCCAGGCATGGGAAAAGGTTTCGAAAGTGTCTACAATAAACCCGAGAAAGGGAGAGATTAACACCACCCCCAAGAAAAAGAAAGACTGCCCGATCCCCGATGCCGTCCCGGTTAACTCTAACCCTGCACATTCTCCCAACAAAGCGAGGCCCACGCCCTGATGTCCCACTGCCGTGAAACCGAGACAACTCACAGTCACCAAAGCGACCCAAAACGGTGTTGATTGCCCCAGTTGTCCAAGGAGGAAAAAGCAAGCCATGGCAATGAGACCAGTTAACATATAGACAACTTTCCGCCTCCCGCCAAACATGCGGTCACTCACGAATCCCCAGGCAATCCTTCCCGCTGCACCGCTCGCTTGAACGATGGCAAAGAGAAGGCTGGCAAAGGCAAAACGCAAGCTCAGAGTCGTTTGTAGGAAGAGGACGATGTACGTTAAAAAAGCCATCTGGACACCTACCCTAAAAAACCCTTCAGCTGAAAGAAATAAGATGTTTCGGTTTCGAAGGACCTTTTTGACTTGCATAAGCCACTGGCCAGCGATCAAATAACGCCGGCTAGGAGTTCCCTCACGATATACTTTTATCGTTAGGACACTCGTTCCCATTACTACCAGACCTGCCACAGATAACGCCGAATGCCAGCTAAGGGCGAGTGCCAGTGGAGGGATTATTATCCCCGCCAGAAATCCACCCCCGTTAATACCGGTCTGTTTAAAGCCCATGGCCGTGGCCCGTACTCTCTTATGAAACCAATACATAACGGCCTTGTTCGTTGAAGGAGTTACAACACCGTAGCCCATTCCAGCTAGGATAAGTAGAGCCATCATAATTCCGAAATTTGGCATCCATGCAGCCGTAATAAGCGAGCCTCCCACAAGTAAGCTTCCGAAGATTATCATTTTCCGAAACCCAAAAAAATCCACAGTCCCTCCGGCCACTGCAGACATTAACCCGGTTCCCAAAAAGTACGAGGAGGTAACGGTTCCCACCTGGGTATGGGTTAATCCAAAATCGTTCTTGATGAGAGGAAGGAGTATGGGAATGCTGAACGAGCCTACCGAAGTTAATACATGGGTGACAAATAGAGAAGCCAAAATGGACCACCGGTATTGATTTCCATTAGAGTGAGCTGAATTCAAAGCCATAATCGCGAAGCCTCTGTGTCACCGAAATTGACTGATTAAACCGATGATATTGTTCTGTTGTTCTAGGGTAAGAATCTGCTCCTCGATTTGCTCAACCTTCTCTCTACCCAAAGAGGTATCGAAATTGTTGTGAAACTTCTCAAGGATCTCCTCTCTGCTGATGGGATGATCTGCATCCCCTCTCACTTGGCTGATTTGATGCTTCAACATTGTTCCATCCCTCAAGACAACCGTAACGGCCCCGGGCATGTCTTTGACCTTGAGGGATGGGTCAACTTCATACGTCACCTTTCCCATGAGAGTTCTAATTTCCGGGTCTTCCAGATATGTTCCCGAAAATTCTTCGAGACCCCCTTTTTCCTTGACAAACATAAGGGAGACTGCGTACGGAAGACTGAACTTTGATTCATAACCTGTTTGGGGAGCGAGCTTCTTCTCCCAAGGCGCACAAATGATGTTGGCGGCTCCTTCTGAGACTTTGCACTTGATCTCTTGAATTGCCCGGTGATCTATCTTGTGTCCTCTCCGCAAGAAGACAACACAGTCCAGAAAGGATTGAAGATAGTGACAACATGGATAGAGCTTGGGGCGAATGTTTAAAACCTCCCAACCCTTTCCGAGGGCTTTGAAGATGAGATCGAGATCCAGCTGTTCCGATCTCAGGAAGGAATTGTAGAGTCCCAATCGACCTTCAAATATGGCTACCGGGCCAGTGTACGAAGCCTGTGCCAATTGGGCCGATATGATTCCACCCAGCCCTCCCCAGCCGGCATGAAGTCGTTTTGCCCAGGACCCGGATGAAAGACATTCCAAAAGGCCAGAGGTGAAACTGCCGGAGATGCCCAAGGCATGATTCATCTTCCCCGGGTCAAGACCCATCAATTTTCCAGTCACCACTGCGGAGGCAAAGGTCCCACAGATCGAAGTAGTGTGAAATCCCCTCATGTGGAATCGGTTCACAGCAGGCATTCCGATTCTTATCATGACTTCGAGCCCGGCGACCAATGCCGTGAGAATTTCCTTTCCTGAACTCTCCGTTTTCTCGCCCACCGCCAAGGCAACAGGAACCAGGCATGCGCTCGGGTGAACCACCGACTCCGTATGTGTGTCATCATAGTCCAAACCGTGCCCCAAAATACCGTTGGCAAAGGCAGCGTTTTGGGCTGGGACCTTTGCCTCGGAACCCACCAGACTGCTTTCGGGAACTCCGCCCCAGGTCTGGACCAGATGAAGAATGCTTTGGCCAAAGTCCAACTTCGAGGACGCAACACAAATCCCCAGGGTATCCAAGATAAGGTCTTTGGTCTTGTCCACTACGTTCGAGGGGATTGAATCGTAGTCTAACGCTTGACAAAATTCGGTTATCCTTTCTGCTATGGTCTTTTCCGTAGTAACCTCACTCCTTCCTTTTTTTGTTTATGGTCACCTGGCGGAAATACTCAATGATGTCCTCTATCGAGCTTTCAACGCCGAAGACCTCACGGACACCCATGGCTTTGAGTTCGGGTACGTCCTCATCCGGAATGAAACCTCCGGCAACAAAACAGATGTCTTCAGCCTTCCTCTTACGAAGGAGACCTGAAATCCGTTGACAGAGGCTCATGTGAGCTCCCGAGAGAATGCTGACTCCTAATATATCTACATCTTCTTGGATGGCTGCGCCCACCAAACTTTCGGGCGAATTGTGCCTCCCCGAATAGATTACTTCCATCCCCGCATCCTTGAGAGCCATGGCAAGAATTAAGGCACCCCGATCATGACCACACAGGCCAGGCTTGCCGATTAACACTCGGATTTTCCTCTGTTCCTCTTCCATGCCCCATTCCTCTTCTTCGCCTAGAGAACGGGAGGTTCCTCATATTCTCCAAAGACTTCCCGCAGAGTCCCGCAGATCTCCCCCATCGTTGCATAGGCTTTGACAGCTTCGATGATAGGAGGCACCAGGTTGTTCTCACTGGAGGAAGGTTGT
>JABAOC010009584.1_pt6 | contig 11391 bp, 12 predicted proteins | sample 7062161 | NCBI WGS metagenome assembly JABAOC01 (sample SAMN14538625, study PRJNA623070) | marine sediment metagenome | biome: marine biome [ENVO:00000428]; feature: marine pelagic biome [ENVO:01000023]; material: deep marine sediment [ENVO:00002113] | place: India: Gulf of Khambhat ... | reverse complement strand
AGGGCGCGGAATTAGCTTGAGGCTGATTTGATGGTCAAGGTAAAAACACAAGTTCAAAATATTGTGCTTTCGGTAACTTATGGGGGCGTTGAATTCGACCTCGAAAAATTGGCTAAATCTCTTGAAGGAGCACGCTATGACCCAGAGGTTTTCCCAGGGATAGCTTATAAGTCAGGGGATCCGCCCGCATCCTTCTTAATATTCGCGTCTGGCAAGATGAACTGCGTCGGCGCCAAAAGCATGCACGATGCAAAGCTTGCGATAAAGAAGTTGACAAAAAAACTTCGAAAGTCCGGCATCAAGGTGAAATCCGAGCCAACGGTCAAAGTTCAAAACATCGTCGCATCCTTCGATTTTGGGCGAGAGTTTGACCTTGAGCGAATCGCACGAACCTTCGAAAACACGGAGTATGAACCAGAAGTATTCCCTGGGCTTGTATTTAGACTAAACGAACCCCAAGTAGTGGTGCTCCTCTTCGTGTCGGGGAAAGGTGTCTGCGCTGGCGCGAAAAGCATGAATGATATCAAAACGGCAGCCGTGAAAATAACCAAACTTCTTAAGTGGCGCTGATGGTGAGAACAGCTGACACCTTTAATTTTTTAATTTTTTAATTACCTCACCTATAGGACTATTCGGTACTATGATGAGAACTATCATCGTGCGCTATGGTGAAATAGCTCTGAAGAGCGAGCCTGTACGCAGACGGTTCGAACGGCAGTTAATCGAGAACATTAAATTGTCCCTTAAAGGTTTAGATTACGAACTCCGGAGAGAACGAGGTAGAATATTTATCGACACTCACAAATCAAGCGTCGCGACAAAGCGCCTAGCCAAGATTCCGGGAATAGCCTCCGTTAGTTCATCGCTTAGGACAAACGCGACCATCGATTCGATTACCTCAGTTGTGGTGGGAAAAGCAAAGAAAATCCTCTCTCCGGGAATGACCTTTGCCATTCGAACCTCGAGGGTTGGGAAACACTCGTTTTACAGTAGAGATGTAAATGTGAATGCCGGTTCTGCGGTCCTAGCTGAAGTAAATGGCGTCCGTGTGAGCCTCTCGACCCCCAAAAGCAGGATATCCGTCGAGATTCGCGGAAAGGATGCCTACGTTTTCACAAAAATCGTGAATGGAGTCGGTGGACTACCTGTGGGCACCCAAGGCTGCGTCGTCGCACTTTTCTCGGGAAGCTTGAACAGCTCAATCTCCTCCTACTCCACGATGAAACGTGGCTGCATGCTCCACCCGATATTTTTTGATCCTCGACCCCATGCCGACGGTCAAACCCTAAAACTTGCCGTCAATGCGGCGAGAAGGCTTGCGGATTTTTACCCTAAGCTCAAGTTGCGAATCTTCCCTTATGGTAAAATCCTCCATACAATAACCGAAGGAACAGCAAAGGGCCTAGCGAACTTGATTTGCAAGCGAGCAATGGTTCGGGCAGCCGGGGTTATCGCCGGACAGGTGGGTGGAGCGGCAATTGTAACAGATGAAGATTTAAAACAAATTGCCAAAGAAGGGGTGAAAAAACTCCACTTAATAGACGATGCCTGCGAGTTGCCAATCCTCAGACCCCTTGCAGGAATGCTCAAAAACGATATCAAAAAAATCGCCAATCAGAAGGGAATTTTTGACCCATCCGAGCATGCGGCAAATATACATCCTTCACCATCCCGTCCCACCACCACAAAACTCAAGGAAGTACGTCAAATCGAGGAGAGTCTAAACATCAACGCCCTCATAGAGTCAGCTCTCCCGAAGGTTAAAACCATCAAGCTGAGGCGAAGCGCGTGGACATAATCGTCCGACCCGCAACGGGGCTCTCCGGGGAACTTGAGCCGCAGCCGTCTAAACTGCACACCCAATTCGCCAGCGCGTTGGCTTTGTTCGCGGGAGGTAAGAGCGTGATCGAGCATCCGCTCCGCGTGAAGGATTCATACGTGATGCTGCAAGCCACTGAAGCAATGGGTGCCACGGTAAAGCGAACCCAAGACCGTTGGTCCATTTGGGGAGTCGACGGTAGTTTGAAACCCGCCCAAAATGTCATCGACGCGAAGAACTCGGGAACCGCGCTAAGTCTGCTTACATCGATTGCAGCACTAGCCCCCATGATAACGGTTCTTAATGGTGACACTCAACTACGGTCCCGCTCGATGCCAGTGCTGCTGAGATCACTTCACCACCTAGGCGCAGATGTCCATTCAACGAAACAAGATAACAGCCCCCCCTTCGTCATTTTCGGCGGGAAACTCAAGGGTGGGATGGTGCAACTCGGCGCGGTAAGTGCGCGCTATCTGCCTGCCCTCCTTCTGCCCTGCCCATATGCAGAAAAACGGACAGAACTTTCCTTCAAACAAAGCCCGAAAAATCCCCAGTTTGAGTCCATTCTCGAACTGATGAAAAAAGCCGGTGTTGAGGTTAGTTCAAGGGGGAAGAAGATCCTGATACCGAACCGGCCTTACCATGCGTTCAGCTTTAGAGTGCCGCAGGAACTAGCAGCGGCAGCAGCTTTCATTGTTGCTACTGCCATGACAGATTCTAAAATCAAACTTCGCGGCGTAAAAAGCGTGGCTGGCCGAGACATTGCATTTTTAGAGGTCTTGAGAATGGCGGGTTTGAGAGTGCAAAAATCCAAAAAAAGTTTCTTCGTGGAAGGTAAACAGAAACCCCGCGCCGCCAAACTAAATCTTGCCGATGTGCCGGAACTTCTGCCGATAATTGCCGTGCTCGCATGTAAGGCCAAGGGTAAAACGCTGNNTTACTTATCCAAGGGACAACCAAGCTCAAAGGGTGCGAGGTTGATGGACACGAGGATTACGCAATCGTCACAGCCTTGGTCGTGGCAGGACTCCTCGCCGAAGGTGAAATAAAGATAAAAAATGGGGACGCAGCGCTCAGAACCTCGTGCTCCCGCTTCATCTCAACCTTTCAAGGGTTAGGAGCAGATATCAAGTACGCAGTTTAGTGGGTACGCATCCAAACATTATGCGCCTGTGATTGCTAAAATGAAACGCCAGTAAATGTCCCCGTAGAAAATCGCGATGGCCACTCCCAGCCCGAGCGCGGGAGCAAATGGTATACCCTTCTTGAGTTTTATATAGTTCTCCAATTTGTGCTCACGGACGAGGCGCTTGAGCGCTCCGACTTGGTAGCGCGTGAGGCCAGCCGCACGCCTGGGATTGGCGTAAAGGCGATCATAATGTAACTTCCTAAATTTTGAACTCCAACGCTCGACCTTTCCATCTTTCTCGTAAATTGTCTCGGCTGGAATCATACCCTCTTTGAGTTCAGTGATTTTGACTTGTTCATAGAGCATGCCTCGTCCGCGAATGCGACAGATTACAGCGTAAACGAGCAGAATCGGCAAGATGGCGATGACCGAGTTAAACAAAATCGTGATGGGGAATGGATATGGCACTTTTTCGACATAGGGTGCGGAATAAAATGGCAGCAGAGCTCCTAAAGCCGTGAAGAGTTTTACATCGCCCCCAGCCCAGCCCCCCATGAACCACATTACGTAGCCGATTACAAAGGCTATTGTCGCCCCGAGCGCCCCGGAGATAGTCGTCCAGAGGTCCCAGCGCCAAACACCGAGGAGCACGTAAAAAACAATGCCAACCCCGATGAGCGGAAATGTGAGCCGGTTGGGGATGATTCGCTTCCGTAGGTCCGTGTAGTTGGCTATGCAGACCGCTGCGAGAGCGATTACAGCGGGTATGAACTCGAGTTCAAACACTCAATCACCCTACCTCCTTTTGCTTAATGAATAATAACTTGATGTCAAACCCCAAATTACAAATACCCGACTAGCAAATTACATGGAGACACCGTTGAGTTAAACTTATAAGTAAAAAGCAATCTCAAGAATTCAATAGGTGGTTGAATGAGCACACTAGGAGGTAAACCTGTACTCGTGCTGCCTGAGGGCGCACGAAGAGTGATCGGCCGTGATGCCCAGCGCATGAACATTATGGCGGCTCGCGTGATAGCTGAAGCGGTCCGCACGACGCTTGGCCCACGGGGAATGGATAAAATGTTAGTTGATAGTTTGGGTGATGTTGTTATTACAAACGACGGTGTTACGATTCTTAAGGAGATGGAAGTCGAACATCCGGCAGCGAAAATGATGGTCGAAGTGGCGAAAACGCAGGACGATGAAGTTGGGGATGGAACAACCACAGCTGTGATAGTTGCTGGCGAACTCTTGCGCGAAGCAGAGCGCTTACTTGACCAAGCCATCCACCCAACGGTAATCGCCTCTGGGTATAGAATGGCCGCCGAGAAATCCCAAGAGATATTGAATGAACTCGCCGACAAAGTGACGATTGAGAATGAGGAGCTCCTCAAGCAGATGGCGATGACCGCAATGACCGGAAAGAAAGCGGAGAGCGCGAGAGAGAAACTCGCCAGCCTCGCGGTAAGAGCTGTAAAGCAAATAGCGGACGAAACGGATGGAGGGTACAAAATTGACATAGATTACATCGGTATTGAGAAGAAGCCCGGAGAGAGCACTGAAGATTCTCAACTTGTCCAGGGAGTTGTTCTTGACAAGGAACGCGTTCATCCAGAAATGCCAAAGCAGGTGAAAAATGCCAAGATCGCTTTGCTTGACTGCGCCCTTGAAGTAAAGAAGACCGAAACGGATGCCGAAATCAGAGTCACTAGGCCTGACCAGCTCCGCGCGTTTTTGGATGAGGAAGAGAGCATGCTCAAAAAGATGGTCGATCAAATCGTTGCCAGTGGCGCGAACGTCGTTATATGTCAAAAAGGAATTGATGACATCGCACAGCACTACCTCTCGAAGGCGGGTATTTACGCAACCCGGCGGACCAAAAAATCGGATATGGAGAAATTAGCCCGAGCCACGGGAGGCAAAGTCGTCACAACCATCGAGGATCTAACTAGCACTGACCTCGGCAAAGCTGGGTTAATCGAGGAACGGAAGATAGGCGATGACAAGATGACCTTCGTGGAGGGCTGTAAGAATCCGAAAGCAGTAAGCCTGTTAGTGCGCGGTGGAACCGAACACGTAGTTGACGAGATTGAGCGTGCTGTACACGATGCAATTAGCGTGGTTTCCTCAGCAATCGAAGACGGCAAGAGTGTCACGGGCGGTGGAGCGCCCGAGATTGAACTAGCAAAGCGATTGAGGGAGTACGCGGAAACTGTTGGTGGGCGTGAAGCGCTTGCGGTTAACGGATTTGCAAGCTCCATCGAGACAATCCCACGAACCTTAGCAGAGAATGCAGGGCTAGACAGTATAGATATGCTTGTGGAGTTACGCGCCAAGCATGAAGGCTCCAAGGGGAAAAACTTCGGGATTGAAGTCTACAAGGGTGAAGTTACGGATATGATGAAAATAGGGGTTATCGAACCTCTACGCACAAAGACCCAAGCGATAAAATCGGCAAGTGAAGCTGCGATAATGATCCTCCGAATCGATGATGTGATATCTGCATCCAAGAAGGAGATGATGCCACCGGGAGGGCCTCCTCCTGGAGCAGGGGAAATGGGCGAGGAGTAAAAGTTAACAGAAAAATACGAAACTGAAACCTACTCCATGTTTTTCGACAATGTGTTCGGCTGAAATTTGCTCTCATTCCATGTGGGGGCGGTGTGACATTTTTTCTAGTAACATACCCTCTATTTTTATTGGCTGCCGCCGCTTAGCAATCGCTAAAGCCTCGCCGAGCTTCGTTTCGTGCTCCGCGTAAATTTCCAGAAGTGGCTCATCCTTATTTACCCTCCGCCCTTCCTTGAGGATAACCCTCAACCCGGCGCCTTTGTTGCGCGGAGCACCTGCCGCACGGGCTATTTCATTTATTCTTTTATTATCGATTTGTGTCACGTATCCGGTGGAAGGGGCAAGCACCACCTCCTTTTTATCCCCAATCGGAATTTCCTCTGGCTTGACCTTTGAATTGCCTCCCTGAGCCTCGATAATCTCACACATTTTTTGGTAAGCCTTGCCAGATTTCAAAATATCAAGCGCCATCTGTCGCCCAATACCGGGACTAGCTGCTCCACCTAACTCGAGCATTATGCCCGCCAAGCTCGTTGCTTTTTCGACCAAGCTCCCGGGTCCGTTGCCGCGCAAAGTTTCAAGAGCCTCCTTAGCCTCGAGAGCGGGACCGACCGCGTAGCCCACGGGCTGACTACCATAAGTTACGGCCGCCTCAACTCGGACATCGAGCCGACGCCCCAATTCAATAAAATCATGTGCCAAGCTTCGTGCTTGATCTACGTCTTCAACCTTTGCGCCAGTCCCAGTCGGAATGTCAATTAATATGTGGTCGGCACCTACTGCCAGCTTCTTTGACATCACGCTAGCGAGCAACTGGCAGCGTGGATCCAGCCCAAGCATCCGCTCTGTGTTAATTATAATATCGTCTGCCGGGGCCAATCTAACCGCGCCACCCCATGCCAAGACCGCGCCGACCCGTTCGACAATCCGCTTGATCTCATCTAAATCGAGTGCCACTTCGGCGAGAACGTTCATCACATCGGCTGTTCCCGCTGAGCTGGTTATCGCTCGACTACTCGTCTTCGGCACCGTCAAGCCTGCAGCAGCCACAATCGGGACGGTGACCAAAGCATACTTGTTGCCTGGAACGCCCCCTATGCTGTGAACATCAAGCACAGGAGTGATATCGAGTTCTAGTTTATCGCCAGTGCCAATCATTCGCTGCGTCAATGCAACGATTTCATTTGTTGTCATCCCACGTATTTGCTCCGCGACGACGAATGCCGCCATCTCTATCGAGTTCAATTTGCCCTCAACTATATCATCAACCACTGTGTAAACTTCCTCAGCTGTTAGTTGCTCTCCTGCTATCTTTTTCCTGATGAAATCAACCGATTGTGGGTTGGGGGCGAGCGTGACGGAGAGAACATCTCCGGGCTTGAGATTAAGGGCCTCAGTAACCTCGATGAAAGTCCCAATCTCCCCTCGCTGCACCATTCTTTGGGTCGAATTGGCGATGGCAATCAATGTGGCTTTTGGAGTAGTTAACTTCACACGGTCGCCTGCAAGATGTCCGAGCTCTTCTGCATCTTGTTCGTGGAGCACGACGATTTTCCGCCCGGTTTCCATGTCGAGCGGCTTGACCTTCAAGTTCAAGTACCTCATGCTGTCTGGAAACTCTATTTGCAATTCTTCAGATTTAAATATTCTCCAGATTGAAAATAAAGGTTCACCGAGGTTAATGAACTAAACGTGTGGCCACTTTCAAGATTTTTCCAAACTGATTGAGTTCTCGTAACATTTTTTGTTGATTCTTCAGATTTTTAGTGATTATATTAACGAACGCGCTACCGACTATTGCTCCATCAGCCCCGGACATTATTACATCTTTAACATGTTCAGGTTTTGATATTCCGAACCCAACAGCGATCGGCACTCTTGAAATCTTTCGAACATCGGCTATCAATGGTTTGACTGATTCAGAAAGTTGCTCTCGAGCCCCAGTCACCCCGAGCAAGGAAACAACATAAAGAAAACCACTCGATACACCACAAATGCGCTTAAGGCGCTCGGGAGTCGTTGTAGGCGCAACTAGAAGAATCAAATCGGCCCCATACTTTCTCGTAGTCTCCAGAACTTCGCTTGCTTCTTCTACAGGTAAGTCCGGAATTATGATACCATCCACCCCTGCAGCTGTAAAATCCCGCACGAACTTATCGACGCCACATTTGAACACTATGTTGTAATAGGTCAAAACAACTAGCGGAACCTCGCTCGTGCAACGGATTTGATTTATTATCTCACGCACAGTTTCGGGAGTTGTGCCTGCTTTCAATGCTCTGTCGGTCGACCCTTGAATCGTAGGGCCGTCTGCGATTGGATCAGAAAAGGGGATTCCAAGCTCAATTATGTCTGCGTGTCTAGCAAGAGTCTGAACTATTTGCGGCGTCAGCTTCGGCTTCGGATACCCTGCAGTCACGAATGCGATCAGCGCGCCCTCACTTTTGCTCTTGAGTTCCTCAAACTTCGCACTGATCCGGCTCAAAATTTGACCCCCATCTCTTTCGCGGCCGTCTCCACATCCTTGTCCCCGCGCCCCGAGAGATTAATCACCACCACCTTTCCCCTGAACTTTGAAGGCATCTTTTTTAGGTAAGCGATAGCGTGTGCCGACTCAAGTGCTGGCAGAATTCCTTCGGTTTCAGAAAGCAATTTAAACGCGTCCATAGCCTCGTCGTCTGTAACACTGTCGTAATGGATGCGCCCCTGAAGCTTCATGAACGCGTGCTCAGGACCAACCCCCGGGTAATCCAGCCCGGCGGAAATGCTGTGAGTTGGTAAAATCTGCCCGAATTTATCCTGCATCACTAAGCTATGGGATCCGTGGAGTATGCCTTTGGACCCACTACAAAGAGGCGCTGCATGCTTTCCAGTCTCGAGTCCTTTACCACCTGCCTCAATACCATAAAATTCGACTGGATCGTCAAGAAAATCGTAGAAGATTCCAATCGCGTTGCTCCCGCCGCCCACACATGCAACGATAGCATCGGGCAAACGTTTTTCAGCATTCAAAATTTGTTCTTTGGTCTCCTCTCCAATCACCCGCTGGAAATCTCGCACAATCATCGGATATGGGTGGGGCCCAACCACCGAGCCTAACAGGTAGTGAGTAGTTTGGACATTGGCCGTCCAGTCACGGAGGGCCTCGTTGACGGCATCCTTCAGCGTGCACGAACCACTCTTGACGGGGATTACTCTTGCCCCAAGCAGACGCATTCGAAATACGTTGAGTTTTTGACGCTCCATGTCCACGGTGCCCATGTAGACGTCGCATTTTAACCCAAGCATCGCGGCAGCTGTAGCGGTAGCGACCCCGTGCTGCCCCGCCCCAGTTTCGGCGATTACGCGGGTTTTGCCAATGTATTTTGCAAGGAGAGCTTGACCCAGCGTGTTATTAATTTTGTGCGCACCGGTCATGGCAAGATCTTCACGCTTGAGATAAACTTTCATCCCAACCAGCTTTGACAAATTTTTCGCGAGGTATAGCGGTGTCGGGCGCCCCGCATACTCCCGTAGGTAATAATCAAGCTCGCGTTTGAATTTTGGATCATCCTTCAACTTTTTGTAAGCTGCTTCGAGTTCTTCTAGCGCTGGCATAATCGTTTCTGGCACGAACTGTCCGCCGAAGCCGTCAAATTTTCCTTTCACAGGAAACTTGTTTACGTAATTCATTTTATGCCTCCTTAGCGGCTGCGATGAACTCGCGCATTAGCCTAGCATCTTTTTTGCCTGGGCTGGACTCGACCCCTGTGGAAACATCTACTCCATAAGGCTGCACTAACCTAATCGCCTCTTTAACGTTGGAGGGGTTAAGTCCTCCTGCTAAAAACATTGGTTTATCCACAGCCTCACGAATTCGGCGGCTTAAGCTCCAATTATGAGTTAGACCGGTACCTCCTCCACTCGGCCCCTTCGTATCGAGCATCAAAAAATCGGCTATCCTAGCTGCCTCAATAGCCCGACTTATGATCTCCTGATGACCCTCGACTTTTTGAGGTACCGCGATAACCGAGATAAACTTTATACCAAAAAGTTTTCTGAGTTTGAGTAGCTCGTCTGCTGAAAAAATGAAATGAAACTGAAGGTAATCGGGCTTCAACTCCCGCGCTATTCTCTCAACTTCGCCTAGATTTTTCGGCATGGCCACTGCAACTCTATCGACACCCTCTGATGCTGCAGCCAAAATTTGTTTCGCTTGTTCAATCGTAACTCTTCGGGGTGATCGGGGTATCTCGACAATTGTTCCGACCATGTCTACGCCCAGTGTACAGGCAACTCTCAAGTCCTCGGTATTTGTGAAACCGCATATTTTGACCTTCACCATGAGTTTACCTCGCATTCACGAACAATCGCGCCTGTTGTTCAATATTTCTCGACTTCATTAAAGAAGTGCCCACGAGCACAGCATCAGCGCCAGCATCGAGCACAAATTTAATATCGTTCGGCATGCGCATCCCGCTCTCGCTCACAAGCACCACATTATCAGGCACGAGAGGCGCAAGCCTAGCCGTGCGGGTGATGTCTACTTGCATAGTTTTTAAGTCACGGTTGTTTATTCCCATCAGTTCAGCGCCAGCGGCAGACGCAAATTTCACCTGTTCCTCCTCATCAACCTCAACGAAACTTTCCATCCCAAGCTCGCGCGTTAGATCAATGAAGCGCTTGAGATCCCCCCCTAAAACTCCAGCTATCAACAGGACTGCATCCGCGCCAAGCTCAACCGACTCGTAGAGCTGGTACTCGTCAACGATGAAATCTTTTCGCAGAACCGGCACGTCGACAGCTTTACTTATCTTTAGTGGGTAGCTTGAGTTGCCCTTGAAATATTTTGGCTCCGTTAGCACGGAAATAGCGATGACCCCCCCTCTGACCATTGCACGTGAAACTTCAAACACGTCAAGGTCAAGGTTGATCTCGCCCATTGAAGGTGAAGCTCGTTTTATCTCCCCAATCAAGGGCACTTTAGGTGCGCTTTCGATAGCCTTGCGCAGACTTCGCTTGGGCGACCTATCGATTTTCATTCTTGAGATTGGCTTGGCTTTGGCCTGCTTCTTGACGCGGACTCGTGCATCTTCTACAATTTTCGCCAAAATGTTCAAATCGTTGCCTCCAAAGCTTTTAATTTGTCCAAGTTGCCGTTTGTTGCTTCGATGAGTTGAACGAGTTTTTCGTAAGCACTACCGGAATCGATGGCATCTACAGCGACAGCGATTCCTTCGTGCAGATCTTGAGCCTTGCCTCCCACAACGATAGCAGCTGCTGCGTTTAACAGCACAATGTCTCTCCGAGGTCCCTTTTCGCCGCGCAGCACCTTAAGCAGCATCCGAGCATTTTCAGCTAAGTTCTTCCCTGCAATGGCTTCGGAGCGAGTTCGCGTGAGGCCGAACTCTTCAGGCGATATCGTATAAGTACTCACTTTGCCGTCTCCGAGCTCCGAGATTTGCGTCTTTCCTAAGGTGGATACCTCGTCTATCCCGTCCAAGCCGTAAACAACCATCGCTCGCTTGCAGCCTAGGCGCGTGAGTACCTGGGCGAGCTTCTCGGTCAGCGCCCCATCGAAAACCCCTGCAACCTGCCCTTGTGCGCTCGCAGGGTTTGTCAGGGGGCCGAGAATGTTAAAAATAGTTCGAATGCCCATCTCGCGGCGTGGACCTACCGCGTGCTTCATGGCACCATGAAATCGTGGAGCAAACATGAACCCTACCCCAACCTTCTCGATGCAGCGCTCGACCTCGTCCGGAGGGAGATCTATCTGCACCCCCATGGCTTCAACAACATCAGCACTCCCGGCCTTGCTGGTCACCGAGCGATTGCCGTGCTTAGCTATTTTAATTCCTGCCCCCGCAGCGACAAACATCGCAGCTGTGCT
>JABAOC010024557.1_pt1 | contig 11396 bp, 15 predicted proteins | sample 7062161 | NCBI WGS metagenome assembly JABAOC01 (sample SAMN14538625, study PRJNA623070) | marine sediment metagenome | biome: marine biome [ENVO:00000428]; feature: marine pelagic biome [ENVO:01000023]; material: deep marine sediment [ENVO:00002113] | place: India: Gulf of Khambhat ... | reverse complement strand
GCCAGGCTTAATTCCAGTTCTATTATTTCGATATCCCTGATTGGGTCTATAGTCTCTTCGATATGAGCAACATTTTTATCTTTAAAACATCTGACCAAATGAATTATGACATTAACATCCCTGATATTACCCAGAAACTGATTTCCAAGGCCTTCTCCTTTGCTAGCATTTTTTACCAAACCAGCAATGTCTACAAATTTAATATGAGTAGGAATGATTTTTTCAGCTTGAACCACCCGACCTATTTCGGTTAAGGTTTTATCAGGTACTTCTGTTGTCCCAATATTTGAATCAACAGTAGTAAAAGTATAACCGGCAATTTCAACCTGGAGCCCGGTGAGAGCCTTAAAGACTGTTGATTTACCTACATTTGGCAGACCTACAATACCTATCTCCACTAATTTTCCTCTCTAAAACGTTTAATATAGCCACGAAAACGTTTATCAAAGACTGAACGCAAAAGCCTGACATTTCTACTACATCCCATACATTCGAGTTGAATGTCAAGACCGGTTTTTATTACCTCCCATCTGTTTTCACCACATGGGTGTACTTTTTTTAATCTGACTATATCACCAATTTTGATAGGTACGGGTTTACTCATTTATTTGCCAAGGGATGGATTACTGAATAGTTTAAATTTGCTCTTTCAAGAGCTTCTATAACTTGTGCCTCCAGTTCAACATTGAACTTTAAGCCGAGCCCACAGTCTGAAGAGATTTCTTTAGGCAAGGGAACTACAACTGCTGGAATTTTTCTCTCCTTAAGAGCTTTCTCAGCCAGAAGTGTTTTATGAGTCGAATAAAATACAATTACCCTAAATTCATTTAAGGCTTTCATCTAAATGGTAATAGTTCTATCAGCCTGAGAAATAATCTCTAAAATCTCGTACATATTTGATATTTTTCCTGCTTGAACTTTTTCTTTTAGATCATAAAAATCCAAACACGTACCACAGGCAAAAACTTCTACTCCTTTTTCATTAAGATAATTTAAATGGTCAATCGTCTCTGAATTTACAGTAGATAGTTTAACACCCGAATTCATCAAGATGATGGCCGAAGGCAAATCACTGCTTTCAGTCAGGCTATAAAGGAAAGCTTTCATTAAAATCTGTCCTAATTGATTATCTCCTTGTCCTATAGTTTCAGAGTTTATAAAGAATACTGTTTTTGTAGATTTCGATATGGCCTGTGTTTTGCTCTCCCCGGTTCTTTCAAGCTCAATGGTAAACAAATTGTTTTCCTGATTAACCTCTGTTCTGTAACCTCTTTTTTCTGCAAGGCGAGATACATTTTCAAAAGCTGCTTCATTATCAACTTGCACTATTATCTTTTTTTCTCCTGATTCAATTGCATCCTGAGTCAATATAACAGGTTGAGGACAGGATAACCCCCTGGCATCTATCTTGCTCATATAAGACCTCTGCTTTTAAATAAGTTTAATTAAACCAGGTTTACCATTTTTAAGAGCCCCAATTATTCTAGCTGTGCTTTCTCCTCTTTTCAACAGAAGTTTCATCAAATCATCAACCTTTTCAGGAACTATTGAAATCAAAAGCCCGCCAGATGTCTGCGGATCAAATAGAATATCTATTAATTCTGGTTCGATTTCTGAATCTACCACTAGATCACTCCCTAGAAATTTTTTATTTGATTTAGCTCCTCCAGGAACAAATCCACTGGCAGCTAAGTCTTTAGCCCTTGGCCAGTATGGTACTTTTTCCGTATTTATCTCAGCTTCAAGGCCCGAGTTTAAGGCCATTTCCTGGCAATGGCCAAGTAATCCAAAACCCGTTATATCGGTACAAGCATTGACACCAATTTCAATCATAGCTTCTGAAGCATTGCGGTTTAATCTAGCGGCGCATTCAATCTCTTTCTTCATCTCTAATTCATTAATCTGGTTTGCCTTCAAGCCTGTAGCCATAATCCCAAAACCAATCGGTTTGGTTAAGACAAGCAAATCATTTTCTTTAGCCGTTGAGTTCAATATTATTTTTTGCGGATTGATCAATCCGGTAACTGCCAAACCATATTTAGGTTCACTGTCAGAAACAGAATGCCCCCCAATTATTTCTANNAATTATTTCTATACCTGCTTCTAAAGCTTTATCCTGACCTCCCCGCATAATTTCACCCATAATATTTGGGTCCGTATCGCAAGGATAAGCAACAATATTCATAGCCATTATCGGTTTTCCACCCATGGCATAAATATCACTTAATGAATTAGCCGCTGCTATAGCTCCGTAATCATAAGGATTATCAACAATCGGAGTAAAAAAATCCAGGGTCTGGACTAAAGCAGTATTATTATCCAATTTATAAACAGCAGCGTCATCTGCTGTCTCAGTACCAACTAAGACATCTTTATCCATAACAGGTCTTAGGTATTTTATTATTTCCGCCAAATCCTGGGGAGGCATTTTCGAAGCTCAACCACTCTTGGTTGCCATGCTTGTAAGACGAATTTGCTTGTCCATTATTCCTCCTTTAGATGGTAGTATAGCACTATTTTTGAAATATTATAAAAATGTCTTTTCATATATATATAAAAATTCTATAATATATGAGGAGGTGAATTAAAAAAGCCTATGAAAGTTGATTTTTTTATTACTTTTATTAATGTCGTTGAAAAAGAGAGCTTTTCTGGGGCAGCTAAAGCAATGAGCGTATCTCAACCGACAATCAGTTTTCAAATCCAGTCCCTGGAAGAGGAATATAATGAACAACTTTTAGACAGGTCGGGTCCAAAAGTTGAATTGACAAAAGCTGGCAAGGTATTCCTCCAGTTTGCTAAAGAGATTGTTCAATCAAATCAACTGTTAAAAGAGCGATTAGCTGAACTTCGAGGAACATTAACAGGTAAAATACGAATAGGTGCATCCACCATACCTGGAGAATATATTGTTCCCTCTTTTCTTGGTCAATTCAAATTAAATTATCCTTCAGTAGATTTAACAATGGAAATTTCTGATTCACAAGATGTAATAGACAAGCTGGTGCGCCGAGAGATTGATATCGGTTTTATTGGAAAAAAGCCAGACCATTCAAGGCTGAAAACACATCAAATTGCTCAAGATGAATTATTTTTTATTTTGCCTCCTAAACATCGATTAAGTAGAAAAAAGACTATTTCAGTAGATGACATTCTGGATGAACCCTTTTTATTAAGAGAAAAGGGTTCCGGAACCAGGGCTTCTTTCGAAAAAGCTTTAGAAAAAAAAGGCCATACTGTTTCTGATTTACATTCAACAATGGAACTTGGCAGTACTCAAGCAATAATTACAGGAGTTGAAAATGGACTGGGAATTTCAGTTGTCTCAAATTGGGCTATCCAGAAAAATATTGAATTGGAAACTTTGAAAGCAACTCGAGTAACAGGAATGATTATCAAAAGACCTTTATTACTTACATTTCTGGTTCAAAGAGTACTATCACGCCTTCAAAGAGAGTTTATCTCATTTGGTGAAAGTTTTAATTTAAACCCTGATTGAACTTCTCAAATAGTCAGCTATTAGGAGTATCATATGAAAAGTAGAGCTGTTGTTACAGTNNAAGTTTTAGCTGAAAATCAGGTAAATATTGAAGATATTAGCCAGAAAATAATGTCAGACCTCTTTGCAATGATTATGCTGGTTACGGTAGACGAAGAAGTTACTAGCCTGGAAAAATTACAAAAAGAGCTGGATAAAGTTGGTCAGCAAATAAGTTTAAGAATTACTATCCAGCATGAAGATATCTTTCGATACATTAATAGAATATAGGAGTATAGAAATTAATGTATATCAACCCGGATGAAATTCTGGAAACAATCCGGATGATTCAATCGGAAAAACTTGATATAAGGACAATAACCCTCAGTTTAAATCTAGAAGATTGTTCAAACTCAAACCTTGATAAACTGCAAAAAAAAATATATCAAAAAATAACAGATTACGGAAAGAACTTACATAATTGTTTAGAGCTACTTAGCAGAAAATACGGGTTGCCTATAATAAACAAAAGAATTGCTACCTCTTCTATATCAACAGTTGCTGCCTCTTGCCATATTGATTCTTATTTTCCAGTCGCAGAAACTATGGATGATGCAGCTAAAAAGATTGATATTGATTTCATTGGAGGATTCTCGGCACTCTTCCAAAAGGGAATGACTGTTAGCGATAAAATCCTGATTAATTCAATTCCCGAAGTATTGTCTAAGACAAAGAGGGTTTGTTCTTCAGTCAATATCGCCTCCACTAAAGCAGGTATTAATGGTGATGCTGCACTACTCTTAGCTGAAGTCATTAAAAAAACTTCTGAAGCAACAGCCAGCCAAAATGGAATAGGTTGTGCCAAGCTAACAGTATTTTCCAATATCCCGGAAGATAATCCTTTCATGGCTGGAGCTTACTGTGGAGTTGGTGAACCAGAAGCCTCTGTGAATATTGGGATAAGCGGGCCAGGAGTTATAAGATCTGCCATAAAAAGGCGACCACAAGCAAGCCTTGATGAGCTGGCCGAAACAGTAAAACAATATTCCTTTAAGATTACCAGAGCTGGGGAATTAATAGCTAGAGAAGCAGCTAAAATTCTTGAAGTAAGTCCAGGGATAGTTGATTTATCTTTGGCGCCTTCACCTGTAATCGGTGATTCAGTTGCTGAAATTATTGAGGAGATGGGCATCGAAAAATGTGGAGCTCCCGGTTCAACTGCTGCTCTGGCTATCTTAATTGATGCTGTAAAAAAGGGTGGAGCGATGGCTTCATCTTCTACCGGAGGTTTATCCGGAGCATTTATTCCTGTCTCAGAAGATATAGGTATGGCCAAATCGGTAAAAAACGGGGCGATATCTCTAGAAAAATTAGAAGCAATGACCTCAGTCTGCTCACTAGGGCTGGATATGATACCCCTACCAGGTGATATCTCAGTTGAAACTCTGGCCTCAATTATTATTGATGAGATGGCTATTGGGGTTATAAACAATAAGACGACTGGCTGCCGCTTGATTCCCGTACCTGGTAAAAAAACTGGAGATGAAGCAGAGTTTGGCGGCTTACTGGGCAAAGCACCAATTCTAAGTGTCAGCCAACTTTCGTCAAAAAATTTCATCCAGAGAGGTGGGCGTATACCGCCGCCGCTGCGTAGCCTGGGAAATTAAATCAATCTGATTGCCATACTCAAAAATCTAAATCAATAAACACATTCAGATAAATATTTATAAATTCTTTTTGCCTAGTTTTAATATTTATTCCGAAAGTTAATGCCAATTTTTCCAGAGATTGAGAATGGAAAACCAAATATGTCAGAAGACGATAATCAAATCGTCAAATTTTTTTACAAATTTCTATTTATAAGACAAATACATTAACTCATACCTTGAGAGTCAGAATTTTACTACTGGAAAAAAAATTAAGACTTATATAGCCTTTGGCTTAATCTTTAAAAATAACAAGCTGCATCACAATTTTTTTACCATAAAAATATCAGCCCGAAAATTGTTATTGTATCTTTCAGTCTCAACAAAACCGAATTTTGTGTATAGAGTTTTTGCCGCCTTAAGAGACCGATCCGAGTCAAGAAAAATTTTCTTATAATTCTGTTTTTTAGCAAAATCTATTAACTTTCTCAAAAGAGTGGCTCCCAAGCCTTGTCCCCTGTATTCTTCTTTAATGAACATTCTTTTAAGCTCAGCTGACTCCTCAGACAGCTTTCTCAAACCGGCAGTACCAATAATCTCCTTATCTTTTAATATTAAAAGAAAGGTACCGTTAGGAGGTCGATAAGAATCTTCCAGGTTAAATATATCGTCATCTAGTTCTTTATTAGGTTTAAAGCCGAACTCTCCATAGAGGATAGAATTTATAAATTCTTTTGTTGCCTCGATGTAGCTATTGCTAAGATTTTTTATTTCTATCCCGGCCATGGTCTATTTAAGTGAAATTTCTGACTCAGGTTCAGGTTCTGGATTAACAGGTTTTCCTTGCAAAAACCTATCAATTGATCTAGCTGCAATCTTGCCAGCTCCTGCTGCTAATATGACTGTAGCAGAACCAGTAACGATATCCCCTCCGGCAAAAATTTCTTTTCTTGAAGTTTGTCCCGTCTGGCTATCGGTAATGATATAACCCTGCCTATTCAACTCAAGATTTTTTACTGATTGTGTCAATAAAGGATTGGCTTTTGTCCCTATGGCCATAACAACCAGGTCAACTTCTAAAGTGAAATTAGAATTTTCTATAGGGATAGGCCTTCTTCTTCCGGATTCATCAGGCTCACCTAGCTCCATCTGAATGCATTCCAGGCCTTTAACCCAACCATTATCACTCTTTACCTCTAATGGATTTGTTAAAAGTTTAAAGATGATTCCTTCTTCTTTAGCATGATGGACCTCTTCAATTCGTGCTGGCATCTCCTCCTCGCTTCGTCGGTAAACAAGATAGACTTTCTTTGCTCCCAAGCGAAGAGCAGTCCTGGCAGCATCCATTGCTACATTTCCACCACCAACAACTGCTACTTTGTTCCCGATGGCAATAGGTGTATCGTATTTTGGAAAGAGATAAGCTTTCATTAAATTTGACCTGGTTAAAAACTCATTCGCCGAAAAGACATTGTTTAAATTTTCTCCATTTATCCCCATAAAGACTGGTGCACCAGCTCCAACCCCAATAAAAACTGCATCATAACCGTCATTAATAAGTTCATCAACCTGCAAAGTTCTTCCAACGACAACATTTCTTTCAAAGTTTACATCTAAATTCTCCAGGCAGGCAATCTCATCTTTTACAATCGATTTAGGCAAACGAAATTCTGGAATACCATATACTAAAACTCCACCAAGTTGATGAAGTGATTCAAATACAGTTACAGGATAACCCATCATTGCCAGGTNNCTCCCCGCGTTCAAATGCATAATCAGCCGCAAATCTCTCTAAACGTCCGATGGCCACTGAATCGTGTTTTCTTCCTAAAACACAGAGTTTTTCACACTGGTCTTCCTGGGGGCAGACTCGGCCGCAGACTGCAGGTAAGCTATTTTTCTTCTTAATAATAGTCGTCGCTTTTATAAAATCTCCATCAATTATAGATTGAATAAACGCTGGTATATCTATCTCTACTGGGCATCCTTGAACACAATAAGGCTTTTTGCACAGAAGGCATCTGGCTGCCTCTTCTTTAGCCATTTCCGCACTATAACCTAGAGCTACTTCATTAAAATTTTTCGCCCTTTTCTTAGGATCCTGTTCAGGTATTGGTATTCTTGGTTTTTTCAATCTTTCGGCTGGCAACGGCATCCACCTTTCTTATTTCCTGCTTGCTGACTTTCAAATAATTCTAATGATTGTTTTTCCTGTTCTAGATAAGCACTTTGTCTCATTAAAAGCAGATCCCAATCAACATCATGAGCATCAAACTCAGGCCCGTCAACACAACCAAATTTTGTTTGGCCGCCAACTTCAACCCGGCATGCGCCGCACATTCCAGTTGCATCAACCATAATTGGATTAAGGCTGGCAATTGTCTTTACCCGATATGGTTCAGTTGTTTTTGCGACAAACTTCATCATTATCGCTGGACCAATAGTCATTACTAGATCTATTCTTTCACCATCGGAAATAACATTATGGAGGAATTCTGTAGTTAAACCTTTAAATCCTTCACTACCATCATCGGTAGTAATAAACAACTCATCTGATACATTATTCAACTTATGACGATAGACAAGGAGTTCTTTAGTTTTAGCCCCAAGGATTGTCTTTACAGTTTTCTTTTTCTCTTTCATAGCTTTGGCAATAGGATAAGCTGCTGCTGCACCTACGCCCCCTGCTACAAAATAAACATTCTTAAAACCATCCAGATGAGAAGGCTTTCCCATAGGCCCGACTAAGTCATGGATAGTATCTCCAACTTTATATGTCCTTAATTTTGTTGTCGTCTTGCCAACGCAAAGGAAAACAATATTTATTGTTCCCTTGCTAGGATCACTATCGGCAATTGTAAGTGGTACTCTTTCTCCTTTTTCGTCAAGTAAAAGAACTATGAATTGCCCAGCTTTGGCCTTGGTGGCAATTCTCTGGTTTTCGACTATGATTTCGAATATTTCTGGAGATATTTCTTTCTTGTCAATGATACGGTTCAATTATAAATCTCCTATTCTAATGGAAGACTAGATTTAAATAACTACTATTTGAAGTACAATATTACACATAGTATAAATATATTTATGAATATGCCGATATATATTGTAAAATAATAATTAAATGGTTAATAAATATTAACTCAAAACCTTTTTATTTTCAAAGGTTAGAGTTAATAATAAATCTTATAAATTATTTTTAAGGAGAACTAAAACATTTTGAAAGAGTTTTTTAATTTTACCCTGAGTAAAAAACTGGCCATAATTATAATTCTAATATTGTCCTTGATTATAGTAATTGGATCATACATTCATATCCGTAGCATGCAAGATTCATTCATCAGGTTAAATACTCTTCATATTCAAAATAATGTTCATTTCTTTGAGGAAATAATTGAGGAAAGGGGTTTAGATAAAGAGTATCTTCAGCATAAGATTGTTGAAATTAATGATTTCCAAGAGTACCAGGAGATATTTATTGTCGATAATAATTTTCAAATAATTGCTCATAGCAAACCTAATAAAGTTAACCAGTTTTATAAAAATCCAGATATTAAAAAGTCTATAAAAAAAGAAGAGATCGTTTATGCAATAGAAACTCATGAGGAAAAAGGAAAAAACATTAGGATGCTGGATTTTGCTTTTCCAATCCGTCGTTATGGGCAAATAATTGGGGCCGGCGAAGCTAGAATTAGCCTCAATTATCTCAATAACGAAATTAACAGCTATGTTCGCGAAACAATCTTATATGTCTTGTTGTTTTTATTATTCTTTATTCCACTCTCTCGATATTACTATATCAGAGTATTTTCTTTACCCTTAAATTCATTAGTAACAGCAACAAAAAAGGTAGCTGAGGGTGATTTAGATTATAAGATGGAAAAATTGGCCGGCAAAGAGATTAACATGTTAGCTAAATCATTTAACGACATGACCTTAAAACTTCGAAAATCAAATGTTGATTTGAAACATAGAATTATTGAATTATCAACCCTGAATAAGATTAGCACGGCCATTTCATCTACCCTAGATCTCGATAAAGTTTTAAACATGATTTTAGATGATGCTATTAAATTGACTAACGCTGAAAATGGCTCGATAATGCTCTACGATAAAGAAAAAGATCTTCTTTCTATAGAGGTTGCCCGTGGTTTACCTCAGAATGTCATTGACAATTATTCAGTTAAAAGCGGAGAAGGAATAGCCGGTTGGGTTCTAAAAAACAAAAAACCATTGATACTTGAGAGTGGCCTCCAGAATGAGATCAATTTTAAGGGAGATANNCTACACGTCCAAAATAAAATAATTGGTGTTTTAAATATAAGCAATAAATATTCCGGTACATTTAATCAAGATGACCTATCTCTTCTGGCCACTCTAGCCAATCAAGCTTCTAACGCCATAGAAAATGCCAGATTATATGAAGAAATCGAAAACCTCTATTTAAGTACAATTTCCGCTCTTGCAGCGGCAGTTGAAGCGAAAGAGCCATATACTCATGGTCATTCTGAAAGAGTTTCCAGGCTGGCAACTCGCTTGGCTGAAGAAATTGGAATTGATGAAAATGAATTAAAAGGAATCAAAACAGCCGGTCTGCTTCATGATATCGGAAAGATTGGAATTTCTGAAAAAATCCTTCTTAAACCTGGCAAACTCACTGCCAAAGAGTTTGGTGAGATGAAAAAACATCCGGAAATCGGACAAAAAATCCTAAAAGCTGTTGAATTTCCATGGGAAGTCACTAATCCTATCGCCCAGCATCATGAAAGAGTTGACGGAAAAGGATATCCTGCAGGCCTAAAATCTAAGAACATCTCACTTCAAGGAAAAATTATAACAATAGCAGATTCCTATGATGCCATGACTTCAGTACGCCCTTTTAGAAAAAAAGTGAAGACTAAAAAGGAGGCAATTAAAGAGTTAAACAGTTGTTCAGGATCTCAATTTGATAGTGAGCTAATTGAGGTATTTATCTTTTTATTAGAAAATAAACTAATCAGTGCTTAACAGGGATTTGCTACTTTCTGGCTTAGGTCCACTTCCTGAACCTCCCATTTTCCACAACGCCCACCCCATCGAGCTAGTACTTGATCATCTACCTGAATCTTTACAATTTCGCAATTATTTTCACAACCCTTGCAGTGAAAACTCTTTGACTGATAAGAAAATTCACTAGCTTCAAAACCTTTAAAGTTAGTAGTCATTATGCTTCCCTGGTTCTCTTTGGCAAGAAGGGCTACTCCTATTGCTCCCATAACATGGTAATATTTGGGAACGTATATTTCTACACCCAATGATTCTTTAAATGCCCTGACAATACCTTTATTAGCAGCCACTCCGCCTTGAAAAACAATCGGAACTGACAGATCCTTTCCTTTAGCAAGATTGTTTAAGTAATTTCTGGCAAGAGCTTCACATAGCCCAAAGATTATGTCTTCTATTTGATAACCCATCTGTTGTTTATGAACCATGTCAGACTCAGCAAAAACAGTACATCGACCGGCAATCTGGGCACCCTTTTCAGAATTTAATGCATAATCGCCGAATTTTTCTATTGGAATCCCGAGCCTTGCCGCCTGGTGGTCCAGAAATGAACCTGTGCCTGCAGCACAGACAGTATTCATCGCAAAGTCAACAACAATACCGTTCTGCAGTAATATAATCTTTGAGTCCTGGCCTCCTATTTCCAGCACCGTTCGAACATCCGGAAAATAATGGCTTGAGGCCACAGCATGAGCTGTAATTTCATTTTTAACTAAATCAGCACCAACAATTACTCCGGAGAGATAACGGGCGCTTCCTGTCGTCCCTACTCCCATAATCTCCAAACCAGGAGGAATGCTTTCAGCTATTTTCATCAACCCTTCTTGAACAGCTTTTATTGGTTGACCTTTTGTCCTTTCATAGACTATGCTTATGACTTCATGGTTTTGATCAATTACGACCAAGTTAGTGCTTACTGATCCGACATCAATTCCTAAGAAAGCGGGCAATAGTTAAACCTCCTTTGTCTTCAAAGTAGAACTTACTATTATTATTTTTAGTGCTCTTTTTAGCTAACAAAAGGTCGATAAAAGCTTCTAGCCTAGTAACAAGGCCAGCTTTAGCAGTTTGTTCGTCAATTACGAGGGTTAAAAGAGGAAAATCATAACTCTTTTGAACCTTCGGCATAATACTTTTAGCAATAGTCTCTGGCATGCATGTAAAGGGCATTATATGTATTGCTCCATCAAATCCTTCTTCAGCCATCGAAATAATATGGCCAATCGTTAGCT
>JABAOC010001071.1_pt7 | contig 11396 bp, 9 predicted proteins | sample 7062161 | NCBI WGS metagenome assembly JABAOC01 (sample SAMN14538625, study PRJNA623070) | marine sediment metagenome | biome: marine biome [ENVO:00000428]; feature: marine pelagic biome [ENVO:01000023]; material: deep marine sediment [ENVO:00002113] | place: India: Gulf of Khambhat ... | reverse complement strand
AATCTAAAGATTCCAAATTGTCTTGAAACATCATAAGGTTACAAACTTCTTGCTTTGAAAACTCAGGAAACTCCACTAATTACACCCGAAAAAATACCTGCAAGCGGAAAAGGGGCACCAGGGAGTGGGGCATGAGAAACAGAGGCTACCGAGTCCACAGACGGGGGCGACCCAGAAAGACCAGCAGTCGTGGAGCGAGGGATGACCTGATCAGCAAACTTAAGAGAATTCATCCGGCAGCTGAAGATTACAGAGAGCAGTCCCTCAGAATTCACGGACTCATCTGTGCTAAATGTGCAAGAGAGTTCGGCGATAAAGACAGACACCTCCTGACGGTCCACCACAAAGATGGAAACCCGAAGAATAACCCCCCTGATGGTTCTAACTGGGAAAATCTGTGCATCTACTGCCACGACGATGAACACAGCAGAAGCCTTCTTGGTGATTACTTGAGCGATGAGAAATAGGCATCCATTTGACCTCCCCTCTTTTCCTTCACAGGCGGATCGTCGGTTCTCTCCGAGACTTGGTGGGGAGAGGCCAATCATAGGCTGAATGAATGTGAGTCTGAATTCAGCATGAGCTATCTACTCGGCCTAAAATGCGTCTCCTGCGGCACAGAGTTCACGCCGACAGAGATCGACTATACCTGCACAAGATGTGGAATGCTCTTGGGAACTCTGGAGGTCGTCTATGATTACGCTGCGGTGGCTCAAGAGCTGACCCGGGATAGCCTAAATCGCAACCGGGAAACGACCCATTGGCGCTATATAGCTCTCCTGCCTGTTGAAATGTCCAAAAAGACTCAGCTCTCGGTAGGGTGGACACCCCTCTATCGTTCATCGACTCTGGAAAAAAAGCTGGGTATTGAGCGGATTTGGATCAAGGATGAGGGTCGAAATCCAACCGGTTCTCTCAAGGATCGGGCGAGTTCAGTGGGTGTGATCAAGGCCAAAGAACGGGGCGCGACCATCGTCACCGCTGCTTCCAGTGGAAACACGGCCTCGTCCTGGGCTGCCTTCTCGGCTTTGGCCGGTTTAAGTGCGGTCATCTTTATTCCCAAGAGCACACCCAAGGCCAAACTGGCTCAAATGCTTCTCTATGATGCAAAGGTGCTCCAGGTGAAGGGCACCTATGACGATGCCTTCACTCTATGCGCTCAGGTCGCTCAGGAATGGGGGTGGTACAACCGCTCCACGGCCACAAATCCCTACCTTGGCGAGGGGAAAAAAACGGCAGCTTTGGAGATCTGCGAGCAGCTTATCTGGGAAACCCCGGATTATATCTTTGTTCCCGTAGGTGACGGATGCATTCTTCAAGGTATATGGAAGGGATTCAAAGAGGCCCACCAGATTGGCCTCATCGATCGCCTTCCCAAAATGGTTGGAGTCCAGGCCGAGGGGAGCGCCCCCTTATTCAAGGCCTGGCAGGAGAGAAAGAAGACGGCTGAACCCTTGGAACCCCATACGTTAGCCGATTCCATTTCGGTGGGCGTGCCCAGGGACCAGGTCAAGGCTCTCAGAGCAGTGCGCGAATCTGGTGGCTCCTTTACTGCGGTGTCAGACGATGAAATACTCGCTGCTGTCTCTACCCTGGCCAGTGACGTAGGTGTTCTAGCAGAGCCGGCAGGAGCAGCTGGTTTCGCTGGCCTCCGTCGACTCGCAGACGACGGGCGGTGTTCTTCTCAGGATAGAGTTGTCGTGATGGTCACGGGTAACGGATTGAAAGATATTGACGGCCTGATGAAGGCAACCAAACGCAGGCCCACCGAGATAGAGAACTCCATCGACGATGTGCGAAGAAGCGTGGGTCTCTGAGTTCTTCGGCTGATCGACAGGTCAGTCGCGGTGGAACTGTTTGAACTTCTGCTAGTGCCTTCCGCTGGGTTTCGATTCCTTCGGAACGATGTCAATCCTTATCTTCTCAGAGCCTCGAATGACTGTCAGGGACACTCGCACCCCAATTTCCCTGTCTGTCAGCAGCCTGTGCAGATCGTCAATACCTGCGGTTGGCTCACCATCATAGGCGCAAATCACATCTCCCTCAAGCAAGCCAGCCCCTTCAGCAGGGCTGTTCTCCTCAACAGAGACAACCAGAATGCCGTTTTCGACCGGCAAGTCGTGGAAACGGACGATGCGGCGATGAAGTGTAACATTTTGCCCTCCGACACCGATGTAACTCCGCCTCACTCTCCCGTCTTTGATGAGCCTCGCGGCGACATAATTTGCCGTGTTAATTGCAATGGCAAAGCAGATACCCTGTGCCGGCAGGATCGAGGCTGTGCTGACACCCATGACATCGCCATGTGAATCGACGAGGGGTCCACCCGAGTTGCCAGGATTGAGGGCCGCGTCGGTTTGAATAATATCGTCGATGAGCCGACCGGAAATGGATCTGAGCGACCGGCCCAGTGCGCTCACCACACCTGCGGTTACCGTGCATTGGAAGCCATAGGGGTTTCCANNGCGGGCACAACCTCTGGTCCATCGATCCTCACAACAGCCAAGTCCGTATCCGGGTCATCGCCGACCATGCTCGCATGATAACGACGTCCATCTGAAACCGTCACCTCAATCTTCGCTGCACCATGAACGACGTGGCTATTTGTCAGAATAAAACCGTCTGGCGTGAATACAAAGCCCGAGCCAGTGCCCCGGAATTCCGGGGACGATGGCTGAGTGGTCCTTCCACGGCTTCTTAGTCTTCGATGGGTTTCGATATTGACAACCGACGGACTGACTTTCTCCGCAGCATTGATGACAGCGCGCGAATAGGCGTCTAAAAGATCATCATCTGTGCAGCGTTCAGCATCGAGACCTCGCCCCTCCGCGTTCGGTACAATGTAACTCGAGATAGGTTGTAAATACGGTTTCATGGTAGTCTCCTGACGTCTATCCCTGAGGACAGATTCACTTTGTAAGAAATAGGGTTCTCAAGAAACCTGCTCCTATTGGAAAAATAGGCATCGTACCATGGAGATACAAGAGGTACAAACGGGAAGCCCCTCGAGGAATTGCCCCATTTCCCCAGGGATATGTTCCCGAAGCTACAGATTTCTTACGATATTTCCAATTCCTCAGATGGGGTTCTCCTGTCTCTGAGCGACGTTGCGGAAGCGGTGGGGAATTCCTGTCCCTGACCGACATCTGCGGAAGGGATTTTCCTTCCGAAAACCAGATTACACCTCTTGGGAGCTTGCGATCTCAAGATCCCGCGTGGTAAAAAATGGTATGCCGGCTCTCTAGTTGACCACGCCACCCGCAACATTGGAAGCAGACCATGACAGAAGGTTTGAGGTCGCGCCCTTCTGGTCGACACGCAAAAGAAAACGGAGAAGCCCAATCCATGCCGTTCACTCCGACTTCGAAACGCCGTTTCAGCCGGTCTGGATTTTTGGTCTGTGCCTTCCTTTTTCTTTTCAGCCAAGCCGGTCAGGGGAAAGAACCGTTCAGCCAGATTTCAGAGCGCTACCATTACCGCACGATTTCTGCCAAAGACGGCAGCATCTTCGTCCAGACGCGAGTTGAGATCACCCGTCGGGAAGGACGGGTTTTTCTATTCGAAGAACACCGCACTCGTGAAGGGAAGGCGACTGTTTTCCAAATCGAGATCGACCCAAAGAGTATTTTACCTATCTCGTGGCAGCGCGAACACCGAGAGAATGACAAGGCCGTCAAAACTGAAATCAAGATCCTCGAAGACGGAATCGAAGCGCGGATTGACAGAGGAGCCGGAAAGACCAGAGTTGAGAAGGTGGAAAAACCGCACGGGCCCTTTACGGTTCCTCCTCTAATGAAATTCTATGTAGGAGGGGCAATGGAGCATGGAAGGCTGGACCATAGACTCACGATGGTCGTGATTTCGGAGGATTCATTTCAGATCCGCAAAATAGAAGTGAAAAATATGGGTGTCGAGGAGATCACGGTTCCAGCGGGCACCTTCCTCTGCCGTCGACTCAAAGTGACGCCGACCTCCTCTTTAGTAGGCCTTTTTGTCCCACCCGGTGATGTGTATCTCAGCCTCGATGGCACTCACCCTTTGGTACTCGGCACGGGAAGGATGAGCCGGTTCTCGTCGACGATGAAGACGCAACTGATCTTCTATGAATCTAGATAGTCTCAAGGTGGTCCGCACGGTACGTGCAATTCGCCATCCTGCCGGATGATCGGCGTATTGATCAATACGCGTAGAATATCCTGCCCCTCAAACCGCTCCTCCGTCCCGATGACGGCCACATAGTCGCCCCGATGACCCGTAGGGTCCCAGTAGATCACGGCCCATTCCCCGGCCGATTCAACGATCTCATCGAATTGGGGACCCTGGAAATACCATTTTCCCCCAAATGGTTCATAGAAGCGCTCACGGGGCTCACCCGTGTCTTCATCGGCCATGACCACGGCACCGTATCCTTCTGGCAGATCGATAGGCAGCTCATAAAGGGGTGGGGGGAGGCCCGGCCCGATGATGGCGAACCAGGGTCTGAAATTGACATAGGACGGACAGACTGGAAGGATCACTTCCACAAAGAGCCTGACCGGTTCGCTGACGTCGAATTGAAAAAAGTCAAGGTCATCCTCCGAATCGAGCCATGAATAAACGGCGATCGACTGTTCCACGTCGTCCACGATGAAGGGTCTCTCTTCTGTAAAATCGTACCTCTCCAGATAGGGGACATGCGCCTGGGCCCATTGGGTCCACGAACAGAAGAGCAAACCCAACACGAGTGTGATTCCATATTTCCGCATATTCACCTCACTAAATACTATCACGAAAATGCCGAGTGAGCCATATACTGGATTTGTATTGATCGATTTGGTGTGTCTTTTCGTCGGCTGACCACCCCAAACGCTCTCCCATCCGATCCGCGACCTCCTCATGAACATCAAGACCTTGGCCTTTTGCCAAGGAGAATATGTGGGTTCGTCGGACCAAGAAGTCATCTAGGGTCATGGCCATTTCGTGATTGACCGTGTAAGTCAATTCACCCCACACATAGGGCAGATCGGGATGAATCCGGTCCGCTCCATCCGGTGTTTCCTTGATCATTCCCACCAGGGCTGGAATCCTCGTACCATATGTCTCGACAAAATGTGTAGCAGTCTCCGACTCGAGAGAGTGCTCACTGACTAACCGCGAGGTCCATTCCCGCCGAAATTCCTCATAGTTCTGAAAATCGCCACCAAACAATGGAACCCGATCAGTGATGCATTGAGCGTCACGCGCATTTAAACCAAAGGAACCGGCGAGGCGCCGCGCCAGACGGTCAACCATTTTTTGGGCCATTTTCCGGTATGTCGTGAGTTTGCCACCGATGATTGAGAAGAAATTCTCCGGCTTCTCGAAGATCTGATATTCCCGGCTCACCTTGGAAGCCGCTTTTCCGTCCTCAAAAATCAGGGGCCTCAGGCCACCAAAGGTCGATATAATGTGGCTATCGGTTAGATTTGTTCTCGGAAAATAGTAGTTGAAAGACTCCAAGAGGTAATCTACATCGCTACGTTCAACGTCAAAGCGGTCTGCATCACCCACGAAATCCGTATCCGTGGTCCCCAAAAGGACGAAATTCCTCCACGGAATAGCAAAAATCGGTCTCCCATCCTTAACAGCAAATTGCATAAACGCGTGTTGAATCGGTAGAACTTCTGTTGAAACAATCAGGTGCACGCCTTTGGTCAGGCGAAGCTTTTGGTCTTTCGCATCCAGGAGCTGCCTTCGCACATCATCGCTCCAGGGGCCGGTAGCATTGGCGACGACACGGGACCTGACGGGAACCTCACCCCCAGTGAGCTGATCGACTGCCAGAACCCCAGCCACCCTCCCTTTCTCCTCGATGATATCTATTGCCTTCATGTAATTCGCAATATTTGCTCCATTCTGTGCTGCCGATTGGATCGTTGCCATGACCAGCCGAAAATCGTCTGCCCAGCAGTCGTAGTATTCTGCCGCTTTTCGAAGTCCCTCATGGCGATATTGGGGCTCCATTTTGGTTAGCTCTTCAGCCGAAACCATCCGATAGCGGCCAATATTTCGGCCAGAGGCCAGAATATCATACAACCGCATTCCGATATGAACTTGGCTCGCCTTGGCTATGGATCCACGGTAAATAGGGAGAAGGCATTCGATTGGATAGACCATGTGGGGGGCGAGGTCCATGAGAATCTTCCGTTCCACAAGAGCCTCGCGAACCATTCGGAACTGGAGCTGTTTCAGGTACCGGAATCCACCGTGAACCAACTTGGAAGATCGAGAACTCGTTCCGGCACCAAAATCGCCTTTTTCAATCAAAGCCGTCTTGAACCCCCGCATTGAAGCATCCCGCGCAATGCCGGCACCCGTGATCCCTCCGCCAATGACCAATACATCAAAGGTCTCTTTGTTCATCCTGTCGATGTTATGCTGGCGTGTTTCTGGAGAGAAGACAAAAGCGGGCTCACTTCCACCTGAGCTTTTCTCACGGTTCATGATCGAAGACTTCTACCCCTCTGCGTTTTTATGAATCGGGCAAGAGTTTTCCGGGGTTCAAAATCCCCTCAGGATCAACCGCTTGTTTGAGACTTCGAATCAATCGAAGCCCCTCCCTCCCAATCTCACGTTCGAGCCAGGAGCGGTGATCCAGTCCAATCCCGTGGTGGTGGCTGATCGTCCCGCCCGAGGCAACGATAGCATCGGAGGCAGCTCTCTTGATCGTCCACCACTCCTCCAATTCTTGCCCAACATGGGGCGTGGCTAGCAGAATAAAATACAAGGAGCTACCCGTTGGGTACATGTGGGAGAGATGTGCCGTGACTACCCCCTTAATCCGTAACCCGTCGTAAGCATTCTGAATAGCGTTCCGAACCTTTGAATACACATTCCAGACATGGTCCCACTCTGTGGCCGTCTCCAGGGTATCCACCAGAACGTCATAATCCATCAGCATATCCCGCAAATAGGGATTCTCAAAACGATGGCGATACCAGTCCTGCCCGATACTCTCGCCAAGGTGAAACATAGGGTACGATCTGAGGATCTTCCTGATGGCCTTTGACTCCATTCTGACGTTTTCAGCACTCCCCTCGAGTCCCATAATGAGTATCGAGCGCTTTTTCGGAGGAAACCCTCTCTTTTCCACCCAGCCTAATCCCAGATTTTGGAGTGCATCGGTCAGGGGGGAAGATTTCTTCTTTCTCATCGAGAAAATCAAATCGGTCTCCTCCGCATCGGACAACCTGAGCATCGCGGGCCTGAGTCCAGACTGCAAAATGTGGCGCATTACCTCGATGCCCTCTCCAAAAGACCGGAATAGACCTGCTGTGTAAAGCTTTCTCTCTGGAAGGGAGTTTAAACGAATCCGTGCCTGTGTGATCATCCCCAGGATCCCTTCGGAACCGATAACCAGTTGTGTTAAATCAGGACCGTTCGCGGCCGCCGGCAAATGCGGTGTCTGCAATAATCCTCTGGGTGTCAAAAGTCTCACGCTCTCGACCATGTCTTCTATTTTCCCGTACAAGGTCGACTGCTGCCCCGCAGCGCGGGCGGCAATCCAGCCACCAAGTGTCGAAAATTCAAAGGATTCTGGATAATGGGAGAAAGTCAGCCCCTCCTTCTGGAGCTTTTTCTCCAATTTCGGACCCGAAATGCCGGCCTGTACGTCGGCAAGGAGGGACTTCTTGTGAATCGTCAGGACCCTGTCCATACCCTTTAGATCGACGACGACTAACCCTTGATGGTTGTCCCTGCGAGTCGCTTCCACGCCTCCGGTGACATTGGTACCCCCTCCCCATGGAACGATGGCCACACGATTTTCGACAGCCCAGGCTAAAATCCTCTGGATTTCCATCTCATCCGTTGGGTAAAGGACAGCGTCGGGAACTTCGGGAAAGACCTTCTTTCGGATCCGAACAAGGTCATGATAGCTCTTCCCATAAGTATGTGAAAGCTTTTCCTCTTTTGATATCGCTATCCGCTCATTCGACAGGATCTCTTCCAAGCCCTTCAAGCCCGATCCAAGAAAATCACAGGGGGGCAATTCAATTTCTTCAAATTTTGGGGGAAAGAAAAAGGGTCTCTCTGGAATATCCAGACGGCCCTTCAGATGTGGCCAGAAATAGGGTCTCTGACTCAGGTCATACTGCTTCCCGGCATCGCCCCACCCCCACCATCTAACTGGATTGAAATCCTTCATCGATTTCTTCAAATCTGCTGCTTGACGCATCAACTGCGACTCGCACCAAGGTAAACGCGGAACAAGAGAGAAGGGATAGAAAATCTTTCAGCATGAAAACTGAGGGCCTGTCCCCATTTGCGCACAATCAGTTCCCAGTTCTTTCAGAATAGTATTTCCAAATCGAGGATGTGTCAATTACATTGAGACCCGGGCGAGTCCCCATTTTGCTACAAATGTATCCGGAATTGTTACGCTCTTTTTCGATCCAGGAGCCAGCCAATCAGGGGTGGCAACCAACAGAGATTGGCCGCAATGGTCTCCAGGGCTGTCAGAATCTGGGTCGTTGGACTGAAACCCAGGATACGTGCGGCAAACAAACCCATTGGAACAAATAGAATGACCCCAAGACTCGAAAGCATCACAGGGTGGCGGGAATAAACATTAATGGCCTTAAGAGGGGAACGGGTCCGTTTGCGAAGAAAAAAGTATCCACTGACATTTGCACCGATCTGATCGCTCATCGCATACAAATAGGGGATATAAAAACTCTCCACTCCGTAAACATCGACTCCGAGAATTCGGCTCCCCCAGTCGATCACCCAGGGAGCCATCATGCCGAAGAATTTCCCCCATCCGTAGGCCTCTGCCAGTGAACCTACCCGACCACGGAGACGGCTCCGTGCGGCGTAAAAGCCCTCGAGGATACTCTCTCCCTCTCCAGAGAGGGTTCGGACGATCCATTGCCCGACAGGACTTCGATGAAATCCAACCGAGTCCAAGAGGCCCCCCGCAATCAAACCCGCTGCAAACCCGGACACGGTGAATTTGACTAGCTCTCCAAATTCCTCGGTGTGTTCTTCCAAGCCTTCCGATTTCTTTTCTTTCACGAATCCTATCTCTCAAAGCGTATTAGAACCGAAATGAGTCCACGATGTCCCGGAATCAAGCTCCTGGATCATGCCGATAAGAAACAACGCGAAACCCAGATAAAACTCTCCTCCTTGATGATAGGATGATTAGGTGGAGATCATGGAGGAAGGGATGATCCGACGGTATTTAGAGGTGCCAAGAACTCCCACCAGGCTGGAACGAGTCGCCCACTGAATGGTCAAGTATTTTATTAGCGGAGTTTCTTCAGTGTTGTAGACGCTCATGTCCCTGACGGGCGTTTGCGGAAGCGTTGGGGAACCCATCCAGCGCGAGCAGGAGTAATTCGGAAGAAAATGGAACAAGTGACTCACTGACCCTACCAGGTAACTTGAGCCGTCGCCTCCACGTCAGAGATCAATCCAAAATACCGACCCATCCAGTAGACAAACAGGTAGTCTTGGCCAGAATACTCAATATTCATCCTCGTGGAAGCATTCGTCAACGACGCCTTCCTAAAGTAGTCACTCTTCCAATAATGACTGTTGATGTGCTGATTGGCGATTGGCTGAACTTCTCGAGTATCTTCAAGGTCCAGCTTCGAGATAACCCGTTTGTTGTCCGGGAACATTCTCAATGTGTCGAGCGCCTGTTCCCGTTCCTTCTCGGTGACCTCTGACAAGACGGCGTGGATAAACGTGATGTAGCTCTTGCGGGAGTAGCGAAGGAACTCCCACATCCTCCCTAGTGTAAATCTGACATGACGCAACAGCTTTTGATCCTCTTCGTCCGAATTGAGGAATAGCGCAAAGGCATTCGTATAGATCGCCTGATCATCGCTGAAATGACCGAAAGCTCTCTCGCGGCCAATGAAAGCGTATGCATCTCCCAATGTTCCCAGCATGTTTCCAACCAGCCTACCCGCACCTGACGAAACCAACTTCTCGTACTCCTGGGAACACTTCTCGTCTCCAATCGCTTTACCAGCCTGGAGCATGGCGAGAAGCTGGAGGGCGTTAAAGCCGTTGTTTTTCCAGGTTAGCCTTCCAAATTCTGTCACCTTGCCGTTTGCATCCACAATCCGATAGTAATTGTCGATGAGGTAATGGGCGATTTCCATCAGCGTCTTCCGAACCAATGTACCCGTCTCAGGATTCAAAGAGATTGCTCCACGGTTCTCTAAACCAATAACCGTGGCGAGGCCGAATACCGCTGCTCCATAGTGACCTTTTGCGACCCCATTTCGGAACCAGAACCCATTTTCACCCCTCTGCCAGAATTTGGTCGGCCGTTCCTCTTCGGTCACCATCCACGATAAACGCTCATCGCCCCCGTACTTCAGATATGCGCGGCCAAGCAATCCGTTTATGCCAGTCGCCTCGAAGTTCGTCCGAAGTCCTTCCACGGCCCGTAGAAGAAGTGACTCGACGTTCGGAGAGGGCGCCACAGCCAGCTTCATCGCGAGGGCCGCGATCCAGTGACCATGCCACGCCGGCATGTCCGCTGAATTGTGAGACTGCTGATAGTTACTGAGCTCTGAGAGTGGCAAATAGGACTGATAAAGCAAGTAGCCCTCTTGATTGAGATGACGTTCGACAATGCTGTCGAAGAGAATAGCCTCTTTCTCGGCAAGGGGTATTGTCGGAAGTTCATAGATCGGATCGAGGGCCGCAACAGGTGGAATCTTGGCCACATCCGGCTCTAACCTCAGAAAGGCGCAGCCCGTCAAAACGGCCAAACACAGCAACGCGAAAACCAATCTCAAACTTGTCCTCCTTCCGTTCATGGTCAATCTCTCCTGATCTGAGGAGTTCCCCCATTTCCTCAGGGATATGTCTCACAAATTACAGATTTCTTAGGATATTTCCAATTTATCAAGTGGAAGCCTCCTGTCCCTTCACTCCTGAACTCACGCCGTGACCCTATTGGGATTCGCCGGCGGGGAATTCCTGCCCCTTCCGCGCTCTGAAGGCGCAGCTTTCCCCCCTCCCCGCTCATCCTCGAGGGGTCCCCACCGCTTCCGCAACGTCGCTCAGAGACAGAAGGCTTTCCCAAAAATGGGGAAAGTCCTCCTCCTGCTGAATGGATTATATCAACCTCGATTCTTCTCGGTCTCCCTTTATCCTGGCATCACACCGGCTCATCCGTCGTATAAATGCCCGACCGGAACCTAAAGCAAAGAACCCGAGGTCCCAACGAGGTCATGTGTTCGTTGTTGGAATGCCGAAGTCAAATGTTGTCAACCTTTATCAGTAGCAAGCAAGAGAGGTCCTGTCAACATGGGTCGGAGTAGCGCGTCTCGGTCGACACAGTCTTCGGTCGAGGTCAAGTCCTCAAATTCTAAATAATCGATTCGTATTATCGTGAATTTAGGCTATAATTG
>JABAOC010039398.1_pt1 | contig 11397 bp, 11 predicted proteins | sample 7062161 | NCBI WGS metagenome assembly JABAOC01 (sample SAMN14538625, study PRJNA623070) | marine sediment metagenome | biome: marine biome [ENVO:00000428]; feature: marine pelagic biome [ENVO:01000023]; material: deep marine sediment [ENVO:00002113] | place: India: Gulf of Khambhat ... | reverse complement strand
CGGCCGTTGTGGTTCTGTTTGACATAACCGGTCTCCTTCTTTCTTAGGCTATTCGCAACAAGGGAATATTCACTTCGTCTACTTGTATGAAGTATAACACATTTGGTTTGTGGTTTCAATCAGTTCTGAGGTTTCCACATTGGGTTCCCTTCAACAGGTTCTACTACTGCGGTGTAGTTCAATAACTGGACATAAAGCGCTAAAGATTATCACGAACATCGCAATTTGTCAGGCCCCCAGACCTTTTAGCAGTGCGCCGACCGCATAGGCCACGACCGCTGCCAGCCCACCCACCAACAGCATTTCCAGGCCGCTCCTGAAGGGATTCTGATGCGTGACCAGAACCTTGGTCGCTCCCAGTCCGAACAGTGCCAGTCCCGAGAGGACCACCGAGATGGGGAAGGCCATCTGGGGCGGGATGGAGACTACCAAGCCAACCAGGTAGACCAACAGAGGCACTGAGCCGGCCAAGATGAAGGCGATCAGGGTTGCCAGCCCGTTGAACAACGGGTTGCCTTCGTCTTTCAGCAGCCCCAACTCGTCGGTCATCATAGCGTCTACCCAGCGCTCTTTGTCGCAGGTCAGGATCGACATCATCTGCCCGGCTTCCTCTTTCGAATAGCCCTTGTGCCGGTAGAGTTCGTACAGTTCTGCTCGTTCGCCCTCTGGAAAGTGCTCTACTTCCCACTGCTCGCGCTGACGTTCCTTGTCGTAGTACTCTTGCTTGCTTTTGGTTGACAGATAGGCCCCTGTTGCCATAGAAAACCCATCGGCCAGTAGGTTGGCAATTCCCAGGATGAGGATGATGCCCGTTCCCAGGTTGGCCCCGGCGACGCCGCTGACCACGGCAAACGTGGTAATGATGCCATCCAGGCCACCGTAGACGAAGTCCCCTATATATTGGGAACCGGCGCCACCGTGTTCTTCTCTAGCCTGGACCGCCTGGGCGATGTGTTGGGGGTCGTGAGCAACTGCCGAGGCCCCCTTATCGCGATTGGCGTACGCTTTGCGGGCGTCGTCCAGCCGTCTTATAAAACTCATTCCATACCTCCGCGATTTCCTTGATGTTAAAATAAGGTGTGATATTCGTGTTCCAGAATGCTCATAACACACACGTTCCAGTACATGTTGCCGACCTTGCATGCCTCTCGCTGCACGCCTTCGAGCCTGAAGCCCACCTTTATACCAGTCTACCAACCCTATGGATACTCCGCCAACTGAGTGTATAGCGCAACGCGACCGTAGCGCCAGCGCACCCAGAGGGCGATCAATGCGCCACCCAGTAACATCGCTCCCAGACCCAGCAGGCCGGCTTCGGGGCCAAACGCGCCTCCCGTCCACACATCCGGGCCACCCTGCTGGATGGTGATGAACTTGGCAGAGCCGAATTCCGTGCCGCTGACCGGAAAGCCGAACACATTCCCCTGGAAGAAGTTCCAGGTGATGTGCACCCCAATCGATATCGCCAGTTCACCCGTCAGCAGGTAGCCCATGGACAGGATCACGGCCCCGGCGACAAAGATGTTAAAGGAGCTGATGAAGCTGGCATTTGGGTTGCCGAGATGCGCCAGGCCGAACAGGGCTGAGGAGAGCAGGGTAGCGATCACAAGCGCCCAACGCGGCCCGATGGCTTTCCAGTTCAACCCTTCAGCCATATTGTGAAGATGGTAACCCCGGCTGAGCAGCTCTTCGTAGATACCCACTGCAACAAAGATGATAAGTGGCAGTAAAATGGCCAGGAAGAATGGCAGTTCCGGGTTATCGGTCACGAAGGTTCCGGTGACGGTCACCCAACCGGCGCCAAGTTCGATCAGAAAGATGAGGAGCATCAGGATGGCGCCCAGAAACAGCCCAAAGCCTAAATCTATCCACCAGTTGCTACTCAAGTGGAAGCCGAAATCAGGGAAAGATCGCCGATCCAGGAGTCGTCCTGCCAGCCACACGCTGACCAAAGCTGCGGCCATAATGCCTAATGAAGATACCGCTATCACCGCCGGGGATGCCAAAAGCGTCATTGGACCAACTGGGATGCTGCCTTGTAGAGAACGAAGCATCAGCGCAACGAACCCTAGCCCGACTAGCACCGGCAGCGCGATCACGACCAGTATGACGATTTGGCCGATCAGCCGCCACAGTGCTCGCATGCGGTGTTCATTGCCATTCCAGAAGAGGCTTTTAATGAATTGAATCATGCAAATCTCTCCAATAATTGGTGTGATTCCTGCGTAAACTTTTCCTCCTGAGACCCAAGGACCAATCTACCCATTTACCAATCTATCAGTCTTCCAACCACCCAACCTGCCAATGTACCAATTCACCAATTTATCAATCGCGCCCCATCTGTGCTGCCAGCCGCAATGCTGCCACCAGACTGCGTTCGTCGGCGCGACCGGTGCCTACGATGTCAAAGGCCGTGCCGTGATCGACCGAGGTGCGGATGATGGGCAGGCCCAGCGTCACGTTCACTCCCTCGTAGAAACCCAGCAGCTTGATGGGGATGTGTCCCTGGTCGTGATACATGGCGATCACCGCATCGAATTCGCCCTGGCTGGCGCGCAGAAAGACGCTGTCGGGCGGGTACGGCCCGGTGACGTCTGTGTTTTGCGCCCGCGCTGCCTCAACCGCCGGGCGGATGATCTCAACCTCTTCGATTCCAAACAGCCCGCCTTCTCCGGCATGGGGGTTGAGCCCGGCCACTGCGATACGAGGTGTCTCCAACCCCATACGCTTAAGGGCGTCGTGAGTCAGGCTGACGACCCGGCTGATGCGCTCCTGGCTGACGCGTTCAACAGCCTGGTGCAGTGACACGTGCGTACTGACATGGCTGACTCGTAGCTTCCCGGATACCAACATCATAGCCACGTCTTGGGTGCCGCACAGAGCAGCCAGCATCTCGGTGTGCCCGGCATAGGGCACTCCAGCGGCGTGGAGTGACTCTTTGTTGATCGGCGCCGTCACTACCGCCACTGCCTTTCTCTCCAAGGCCAGTTGTACTGCGTGTTGAATATAGTCACGAGCGGCCTGGCCAGCCTCAGGGCTAACCTGGCCCTGGACCAGGTGATCGGCGTCCACGTTGCCCAGGTCCAGCACGGCCAAAGACTGGCTGCCTTCCATTTCGGCGGGAGCCTGTACCGCCCGTACTGGCCGACCGCTGCCTACGATACGCGTGGCTTGCTCCATCCAGTAGGCGTCACCTACGACCAGGGGCTGGCAGACCTGCCATACCTCGGGGTGATCCAGTGCTTTCGCGATCACCTCCGGGCCAACGCCAGCCGGATCGCCCATCGTAATCGCCAACAAGGGTCGCTTGTCCGTCATCATTCCTCCCGGCAAATCAGAATGCGGATGCCCAGGATTGAACGCATCCTCCAACCTTCTAGCCATCCAGTCTACCAACGTACCAGTTTCCCAATCGCCTGCGCCAAGGCCTCGTCTGTGCCAAAGCCACCCGCTTTGGTGACGACTGGCAGGCCAGGGAGTAGGCCGTCGAGCAGGACGCCCCAGGCGGTACCGGGCTGAGTTTCGCCCCGTAGCCAGAGGGTTGAGCCGCTCAGCGCGTCACACACAGCGGCCGCGATATCGCCACCGGTTAGAATCAGCCCTCCTACATCACCTTCGACGACCAGCCGCCGCGCCAGCTCCGCCAGACCGTCGGCCACCGCCTGGCTCCCCAACGGAGAATCGGTCATGTCGGCTGTGGTCAGAATCACGTGCTCGCCGTCAGCCAGGCGTCGCGAAGCGCGTTTAACTGTACCCTCGAATGCCTTGGCATCGCTTTCCAAACTTCCCGGGGTTGGTCTCACGATGCTGGCGCCCCAACCTTGGGCAACTTCCACTTGGCGGGTGGTGCGTGGATGGCGGCTGCCAGCTACCACCAGGCACGGGCCACGGGGGCGATTGTGGATGACCGGGCGAGGGGCCGAGCATCTTGGGGGTGGCAGGGCGTCGGCCAGCGCCCGCGCCAATCCGGCCGAGCCGCACCACAGGCGCATACCACACGTCAGACCTGCTTGGGCGATGGCTGTCAAATCGACATCGGTCTCGGCGTCGGCGACGACCACCTCTGACCGGGCTGGATCCAGTATTTCGCAGATGGCGTCCGGTCCACGCCGCACCCGCTTCAAATCGATTAGACGGGTCGGGGCTCCCATATGCGGGAGTTGGAACAGGGTAGTCAGGTCCGGGCAAGGGACCTGATCGCCAAAGAGTGTGTGTTCGACCGGGGTTCCGTCCACTAATTGCTGACCGCCGACCGTTGTTCGGCCTTGGGCCGGGAAGGCGGGGGCGATTAACGCCCCGCCCAGACCCAGCTCGCCCATGACTGCCGACAGTTCCGCTTCGGGATGACCGCGCAAGGTGGAGTCGATCTTCTTGTAGATGTAAGATGTCTTCCCTTCGCTCTTATTCTGATGGACTGCGCGGCTGACCTGCGCCGCTGCCTCCTTCCGCGTCAGGTCACGGCTCTCGGTGGAGACGACTAGCACCTCAGTTTCTGGGATTTGGGCGGTGGGGTTCAAGGCGACCAGGGTAAACCATCCGGCGTTGGCAAAAGCGGCGCCGGAGTCGGCTGCACCTGTCAGGTCATCGGCGATAATGAGGATATACGGCATGGGTGCAATGCTTTCAGGTACCAGTTTGTGTTTAGACCGGCAAGATCGGCAACATTTCTGGCGCGTGAGTCAATATGGTAACCCTCGCCTCGGGACCGTGGCGGCGCAACGCCTCCGCCAGTGCATCGTCCAGGCTGGCGAAGGGCGTGAACCCGAGCGCGTGAGTCTCTTCGTCCGAGATGCCGTCGCTGACCAGGCTGATTCGTGCCCTCTTGCGCATTTTGGCCCAGGCCAGGGCCAGCCCGCCGGACACCAGGTCTTCGATATCGCCTGCTTCGATGCGCGACTCGATCTGCTCAGCGTCCAGCGCCGTGAAGTTTAGCATATCCTGGTGCGTGACCGAGACTCCTTCGGGACAGGGGGTGACGACAATGACGGTTCCCCCCTTACGCACGCTCAGGTCGGCGGGGTAGAGGGATTTGTGCGCCTGCCAGAATTCGATGTCGCAGGGAAATGACCCGGCGACCAGGATGTCAGCCTGGCCGGGCAGTGCCACGCCGTATACCTGACGGGTGAGCTCGACCCCAGCTCGAAAGGCGAGGTGTGGGTCGCCGTAAAAGGCACGCACCAGCCGACCGTTTCCATCGAGTACTACGTTGAACACTGCCCGCAGACCTACGTGGTCGGCGATTGCCTCCATCTCAGCACGCACCGGGTTCTCTATCAGACCCAGGTAGGAGCGACGGGTACGGGTGCTGAAATAGTGCGTCGCCCCGGTGGTGGTCGCCCCACAGATACCGGGCTGAATGATCTTGGCCCCGGCTGAGAAGCCTGAGATATGGTGCGGGACGATGCTGCCCAGCCCGATCAGGAAATCGGCCTCCACGGCCGCTCTGCCTACGCGGATAGGGGTGCCANNCAGGTCGGCCAGTTGGGCCGGGTCACCCCAGGCGTTGTTAAGGACCGGGACACGGCCCGTCACCTCCGGCCCAAAGCGGTCTTCGATCTCTCTTGAGGTCATGGGGCGATGCGTGCCCAAGGCAATCAGCACGCTGATGCCTCCATCATCTAGACCCGCAGCGTTGAGTTCCTCCAGCAGCGCCGGGATGATGGCCCGTACCGGCGTCTGGCGCGTCAGGTCATCGGCGATGATGATCGCTCGTCGCGTGCCGCGAGCGGCCTGGTTCAGGGGAGGTGAGCCGATAGGCTTGCGCAGGGCGCGTCTTACCTCAACTGCGGGGTCTTCGCAGGGCGCAACGGGAGTGGGCGATACGACAGCCATCAGGTTGCGCGCTGGCAGCCAGGCTGTCACCACCCGGTTGCCATAAGGCACGTTGATTTCGCGTAATTCATGATCAGGCGGCATTTTCACCTCCACACTAGATGTGGCCATCATAATAGCTCACTTTGAGCAGCTTGCCAATTGCGGGAGCGGGTAGCTGGGGTATCCTTCAGATATCATCCTTAGTCCCCTACTATCCGTATTTTCCCGGCCTAAAACCATTTGGGCAGCACTGCACTAGACCCTCGTGGAGCTCCTGGTATAGTCGCTAATCCCGATGAATTCGCCCGGGAGTTTTTATCCCCTTGTGTGAGAAAAGTCCTTTGTCGGTTTAATAAAAAAGGTGTACTATAATTATAGTTGCGCATTCTCCGGCCAGCGATTTAATATTTGACATGATCTCGAAATCGAGGGCATTGGGATGAACGCAACGTGGCTAGAAACCTTCAGGAGCAATCTGGCACACCTCCGGCTCAGCCTCGGTGGCCGGCTGACCCTCGGAATCGGGGCGTTGATTGCCTTGGCTGGGACTAGCCTGTTTCTCGGACTCTATCGCATCCAAGAGCGCCAAATCTCGCAGCAGATTGATGCCCAGGCGGAGGCCCTACTGAGCGAGATGCTCGTGGTGCGTCAATGGGTGGCCGAGTACGGGGGTGCGTGGACCACCTAGGCCGGGGATTATTATCTGGAGGCGCAAGGCGATTTTTACCGCAAATCGCCGGCCATGGTTACCAAGGAACTCTCCAGTCTGTCTAACGCCACCAACGACTATCGCTTCCACATTACCAGTCTCCGCCTGCGCAATCCTAAGAACGCGCCCGACCCTTTTGAATTAGATGACCTTCACCAATTCGAGTGGGATGCCCGGCCTTTGAGCCAGATTGAGGTGACGCATGGCGAGCGTGTCTATCGGCGTATGATCCCACTATACACCGAGGCCGCCTGTCTCGAGTGCCACGCGGACCAGGGCTACCAGGTGGGAGACATCCGGGGTGGCCTGAGTGTGGCCATTCCGATGACTGAGATCGATCGCTCCTTGGCGGCGGGCCGGCGCACGCTGATGTTTTCTATGGTGCTCATTGTCGCGTTGGTGATGGGGATGCTGTACTGGTTGGTGCGACGCCTCGTCGTCGCCCCGGTAGGTCAACTCGAGGCTGCAGCCCTGGCCATCGGCCAGGGGAATTACGACTTACGCTGCGACATTCACACCGGCGACGAGTTAGAGGTGCTGGGTGAGACGTTCAACCAGATGGTCGACAATCTCAAAGCCTCGCGCTCAAAGGTATTGTAACAGATTTCCCAACTTGCATCAAGGAAAAGTGGATACGAATGCCAACCNNTGATCCCCGAGCTGAAGCGGCGCGGCTACCGGGTGGCCACCATCAAACACCACGGCCATGTTCCTGATCCCCAGTCAGGGAGGCAGGCGGGCCTGGAGATCGACCGGCCCGGCAAGGACTCGTGGCGTCACGCGCAGGCAGGAAGTGATCACGTGGTGGTTGTGGGCCCCAATCAGGTGGCCTCAATCCGTCGTGTGAATCGTGAGCCAGGCTTGGACGAAGTCGCCGCGACCATCGGCGACGTGGACATCATCCTGGCCGAGGGCTACAAGCGGGCCGCCAAACCTAAGATCGAGGTAATTCGGAGCGTACGAGGCGCGAGGCCTGTCTGTGCGCCCGAGGAATTGCTGGCTTTGGTGTGTGATATAGAGGTGCCGGGTTATCCTGTTCCCCACTTCAAATCGGAGGACGTGTCCGGCCTGGCGGATTTGATAGAGACTCACTTTCTTGCTTCGTGACCGTTCTTGCGTGATAACCACCAGGTTCTCATTCCGTAAGCGTGATGATGCGCCAACCTCGCTGTCTGAAACCTCTCCTCTGGCGAGCTTGAAAAGAATCGCAGGGATATGTTATAATCAGATTGCTCTCAGCTCTCAAGCTGGAAGAATCTCTACGTTTTCATCGCGCGTTCAAGCTTAAATTGAATGTTCATCGGACCTTCTCTCCACGGTCATGTGCAGGCGAGGTCCCGACAAGGAGGTCTATTGTGGGCAAAGGAGGTCCTTGGGCTGAGTTTCCTGTGACATACCGCCAGGAGTTGGTTGGCACCATCCTGGGCTGGGTGCGGATTGGCGAAAGCGGCTCTGTTGTGGGCATGAGCGGTGCTGGCAAATCCAATCTGCTGGGCTTCCTGGCCAGCCGGCCTGATGCGGCCCAACCATTTTTGGGCGACGCGGTAACAGATACTTGCTTCCTTCTGCTGGACGCCAATCTGCTGCCAGCCTTGACTCGGACCTCCTTCTACCGGGAAATGCTCCTGTCGCTACACCGAAAGAGGTCCTGTCTCCCCGAGTCGCTTCAGGATGAGGCCTCACTTTACCAGGGACACATCGACTCGCGCGATGACTTACTTCTCCTGTCCGCAGTCAGGGATGGACATCGCGTCTTCTGTTATGAGGGCGGCAAGCGAGTTGTCTGGCTGATTGACCGCTTCGACGAGGCGTGCCGCCGCCTCGACGTCCAGTTCTTCAATAGCTTGCGAGCCTTGCGCGACGAGTTCAAAGGCCAGCTTTGCTATGTGGTTGCCACTCGTCACCCATTGCCTCGTCTGCGAGATCCCGCCGAAATCGATGAGTTCTACGAAATTGCGGCGGCCAATACCTGTTGGCTAGGCCCTNNAGGCCCTATGGTGGAGACAGATGCGAGTTGGGTCGCTCGCCAAATGGCCGTGCGCTTCGGGACCACATTTATGGAAGAAGACGTGGCACGCGTTCTTACCTTGACCGGGCGTCTGCCGGCCTTTCTGAAAGCTGCTTTTACTTCGTTGGCGGCTGGCGAACTGGGTAGTGAGGGAGGAACAGGAGACTGGGAGGACCGGCTGCTGCGACGGAATGACATCCAACGGGAATGTGGGGAGCTGTGGGGCGGCCTGTCCGATGGGCAGCGGGTGGCGCTGCTTGAGGTGATGTATCGCTCGTCGGCTACGGGTATCGAAGGCAGCAAGTCTCTGGCCTATCTGGAGAGGCAGGGTTTGGTGGTCAGAGATGGAGAAGTTCGACGCGTTTTCAGCCCGCTGTTTGAGGCATACGTGCGTCACTCGAAGAGTCCAGGCCGTCCGATACGCCTGCATCCCGAGACTCGAGCCGTCTGGCGAGGCGATGCGGAGTTGCCGGTCACGCTGACGGCGAAGGAAGACCAATTGCTCTCCTACTTTCTTGAGCACACCGGCGAGCTGAGTACCAAAGATGCCCTGGCTCGTGCCGTCTGGCCTGACGAAGTCCCGCTAAAGGGTGTGCGCGACGATCGTTTGGCCCAACTGGTCAGGCGATTGCGCGAGAAGATAGAGTTCGACCCCGCCGAGCCGACCTTCATCGTAACTGTGCATGGCCAGGGTTACCGTTTCGTTCAATCCGATGCGTAAGGGCGCGTTATTTTGGTTGACACCTGCAATCATCCCGTGATGCTGCTCATGTTGAGCGGCGTTTTTGTTTGTTGCCTGCCGGGCGCTTCATCCTCCCCTTTGGGTTTCGTCTTCCCCGCCATATGCTCTGTCCGTGTCTTTAACTGGTTATTACGCCTGGACATTACTGGTCTAACCCTCTTAGAATCTCCTATCATTGATGAAGTCTTTCCCACGAATTACTACCTTCTTTTCTGTCAGAAATCTGTGTGAGTTGTTGATAACATCTCAAATTTCTGTCAAGAGAAACGCTTAAGTCTATGCTACAGTATATCTAAAGATCTTGGCTCCTAAGCTCAACTCATTGCATGGGCAGAGAGTCTCCAAGAATAGTCAGTGGCTAGAGGTGATAAAGGGGGTCCCAATGATGGCAATCGCATACTTTGGCGTCCTGTACCCGGAAATTCCCGGTTTGTTGAGTCGACTGAGACGCAGGCTGGCCAGTCTGGCATCCCAACTGGCTGCGTTATGGCGTTATGGAGAGACACGAGCGCAGCGTGACTCGACTAAGGATATTTCTATCCTCTTCACCGACATTGCGGGCTTTAGTGACTTGATGACGCGTTGGCCTCTGGAAGTGGTCGTTGCTGGCCTGGATGGATACTTCGAGAGATTGGGTCGATGCATCTATCAATACGGGGGGCAGGTAGACAAGTTCATAGGCGATGGAATGATGGCAGTATTCCAATCGCCAGACGATGCAGTAAACGCCGCTCAGGCGATTCGAAGGGAGGTTGAACATTTCAACTCGCAGCGAACGATGCGTTCAGGTTGTTCCTTTCCGACTCGCATCGTCGTGGATACTGGCCCTGCGGTCAGGACGGCCCTGGGTCTCAAGCGTGACCGGAATCGGACCGTGATGGGCCCAGTCGTCAATACCGCTTCACATCTGGTCAAAATGTTACCGCCACACAAGGTCTTCATCTCTCACGACACGTGCTGTCGATTGACGGATCGTGGCGGACTGTGGCTGACTGTGACCCAGGCGATGGATCGCGATGGAACTAGGATGGCCATCTACGAAGTCCCGGCCCTGGACGAGACCGCTTCGCCGGGACTGGGGGATTTGGGGATGAAGATTGAATAAAATTCTCCTCCCTCGTTTTCTGTCTGTATTACGTTTGACTTGGATCGCTACATGTGATATGATGCGCAAAGGTCTCCCCGAACGCTGTGTCACGCGGCTATGCGTCCTAACCAGGACGTAGCCCAGACGGTTGAGGAATCACGACCAGCGTTTGTACGTCTTCAATGGCACCCGACCTGTCGGCCGTTCGTTGACAGGTCGCTTTCTTTAGAACCTTCGCACAACGTGGTAATTGCTTAAACTGACTGTGACTGTTGTGTGGCTTGTGTCCGGAGAACTTAAAATCACCAACCTTATTACGTCTGTTTTTTCAGATTGGTGAAATTCGTCTGTTGCGCTATGCGTAGTTTGGGAGGAGCGGACTATGAAGAAGATCGGCATTCTCAATCAGGACATCTCAGAAGTGGTGGCCGGTATGGGCCACATGGACATGATCACCGTCGCCGACGCCGGGCTGCCTATTCCAGATGGTGTGCGGCGCATCGATCTGGCCCTCCGCGAGGGCTTGCCCGGATTCCTGGAGACGGTCGAAACCCTGGCCGAGGAACTCCAGGTGGAAAAGGTGGTCGTCGCCACAGAGACCGCCGCCATAAGTCCTCTCATTGAGGAGGGATTAAGGAGCCTCTTCCCCGATGCTGAGTGGTCGACTATGCCCCACGAAGAATTCAAAGCACTGACGCGCCAATCCAAGGCTGTCATACGCACTGGCGAGTTTACGCCGTACGCGAATGTGATTCTGGTGTCGGGGGTAGTTTTCTAAGAACTGGAAGTATGGAAGATTGGACGCTTGGAAGACCAGCATATCAATTTACCAGTTTACCTGCCTACCAGTTTTCCAATCTTCCATACTTCCAGCCTTCCATCCATCCAACAGATAAGGAGACACTGCAATGGAGCAAGTAGGGACATCACAAGAGATCCTTCAGGATGTGAACATCAAGGAAGACCGGGTGCGTGACTTCCTCGAAAAAGAAGGGTTGGACGCGCTGGTGCTGGGCCGTCAGGACAATTTCGCCTGG